>ERZ1740065.930-NODE-930-length-16843-cov-13.709257_pt1 | contig 16843 bp, 15 predicted proteins | sample MGYA00581738_ERZ1740065 | MGnify/ENA primary metagenome ERZ1740065 (study PRJEB43018, sample SAMN04849749) | marine metagenome | isolation source: floating plastic debris | place: Pacific Ocean | collected 2008-09-01 | study: EMG produced TPA metagenomics...
CTACTCGCCCTCCCTAACTTGCCTTCTCTACTCCCCCTCCCTGCTCCTTTTTTTTAACTCCTCTTGCCCTTCTCCATCCCTATTGCTACTCACTCCCTCTATTACCCACTCCCTCCCCGACACCTTCTCCCTCAGTGGGACCAGTTGGGAACTGTGTCCCATTAAAATTTCCTCGACTAGCTGCCTACGATGATTTCTATAGTGTTTGCGCCCACAAAATATCCCTGAGAAGTTCCTATAGCCCACAATTGCTATTATGAGTTGGAAGACAATCTCCGGTATTTTGAAAACATACCTCAGAAATAGCTTCACCCATGTGGGCGGGGTTCTTTGTCACGTGTACATTGGCCTGTTTCAGAGCCTCCATTTTCTCATTAGCTCCGCCTTTGCCTCCAGCAATTATAGCACCAGCGTGACCCATGCGTCTCCCAGGAGGCGCTGTCAGTCCAGCGATGAAAGCTGCCACCGGCTTCGCATTCGGACCCTAAATTATTACAATGATTCTGCCTATCAGCATCACCGTGCCATGTGTTATGACGTATTCTGACTGCTGTCAATGATAGTGGCGAGAGAAGACAAATCCAACCATTCCAAACTCACTGAGTTGTGGGCTATTAGGTATTCAGCTGCTCTCTCCTCTGCCTGACCTCCGATCTCGCCAATCAGAACGATTCCTGTCAGAGAAAAACATGCAACAATAATTATACATTAATCTAGGAATACGCAAAACAGAATTTTACAACAAAAACTAGTGATTTCGGTTTGAATCTGCGGCAAACAACAAATGCTTCATCGTACGAACTGCAAGTGATGAGTTCCAGACAATAGATATAGCTGACAATGTGGTCATGTGGAATTTTGTCATGATACCCATACACGATCCAGCAGATATTGCCATGTACAGCCATTACTGGCAGTTGCTGTAGGTGGTTGCTGCAGGTGGTTGCAGCAGGTGGTGTCAGTACAAACCTTCAGTTGCAGAATCGGCTAGGAAGACTTCCAGGCAGTCGATGAAGCTGGTGCCGTTGAATGGGTCACCGCCGATACCGACGCACAGTGTCTGACCAAGACCAACCTGAGTCGTCTGGTGCACAGCCTCGTACGTCAATGTGCCAGACCTCGAAACAATACCGATCCTACCAGGCTGGTGAATGTGTCCTGGCATAATACCGATCTTACATTGGCCGGGCTAAAATTCCAAAAATAATACTTACTGAAGAATTTCAAGAGTTTTAAATATACTTAGGATCGAAACTCAAGGGAACTCTGTGAATTGCAGTTCTGACAATAAACATACACCTATTACCAGAAGGATATAACTCAGCCAATCAGTGCTTTTGTCTCATCAGTAGCCTACCAGGCAGGAGTCATTGCATGTTTCCGCATTGTTTGGCAAAAGTTTCATGACTTCGTCACAAAACAATCATCTAAGAGTTCCCACTAGAAAAATCTGGAAGACTAGAGAAATGTTTGAATACCCTGATGATTCCGGGGCAGTTGGGTCCAATTAATCTGCTCTTATTCTGTCTCAGCAGCTTGTGCTTCACGCGCACCATATCCTGCTGAGGAATCCCCTCTGTTATACAGACAATCAAAGGAATCTCAGCTTCTATAGCTTCTAGCACTGCTGACGCAGCAAACTTGGGTGGCACGTAGATAACGGTAGCATCACAGTCAGTCGCATCCTTGGCCTACAATGCACACCAATCAGGATCTGAGCAATTGCAGCCAGAAATTTAGGCAATGAGGCTGCAATAGAATCTACCTCGTTTACTGTGTTGAATACAGGAAGACCAAGGTGAGTACTGCCTCCTTTTCCGGGGGTGGTGCCGCCTACCATGTTGGTTCCATACATGATAGCCTGCTCACTGTGAAATGTGCCTTGCTTGCCAGTGAATCCTTGGCAGATCACTTTGGTATTCTTGTCAATGCTAAGATTTGGACGTGTCTCTGTATACAGCGTTCGAATTGCATTCTGACGCCCGCTACCAGCTGTAAGAGAGGCAAAGTCTATGGATACAACATCAATTTTTTGTGACAAGAGAACGCAGATCATAAAAAACCGGTGCGCACTAAACTGTTCGTGCAAAATTGAAAGAATCCTTTACTTATAGATGATGATTAAAAACACAAATAAACAGATTTAAATGCATTGTGGATAACCAATCAAGGATACAGAAACATAAGATGAGTTTAACTCACCGGCTACTCTCAGCATAGATCTCAGGGCTGCCATGTTGATAGTATCACGTGACATGAATCAACTGACCAATAGAAGTAGACATGAGCATTTGCCCCAGAAAACAATCAAATATGGTTGCCACTTCCGCAGATAGTTCGCCTCTTGTTCCTATTCGGATCGAGTGATGTTTTTCATTTAAAATTGGATGACTTTGTAGATAAAAATAAATTGAATATGGACGAAGTCCTTCGAAGCTGTCATAAGGTTTACATACAACGTGACTACAGCAATGGGATGGCTGTTCAATTCGATAAAAACATACCTAGGGAACTTGAGGGCAAGGTAGAGTATTTTCATTGTTTGTCCCTATTTGTTGTCATTCTTCTGATTGCTGTACTTTGTTCTTCACTTATATAGGGACATGTTGTAGCGTGACTTTTTACTGCCCTGTGTTTGAGTTAGCTATTGTTCCTACTCCTTGCCGGCGTAGGTACATGATGATCATAATTCATCATACAGCAATACAATTAATATATTCATTCCTTTGGTTGTTACAGATTTCTCGAGAACAATTTGAGCGGACTGTCGATCACATCAATGAGCTCTACGCGAAGGCGGAACAACTCAACTGTTGGACTTTCTTGGAAGGCTGCTTTGCCTGCCTGACTTCGTACCTCTTCCTATCCTGCTTCAGGACTCATTATGAGAAGGTAGGTTAATCTATTTTTGTGAAGTATAGTGTGATACACTCACCTTTCTTCCTCATTGCTATGCATTCTTGTAGTATTTTATTACCAGCACAATAAAGTAAAGGTATCTGAGTAAATTGTTGCCCACCTCTCCATCATGCAATCAATACAGCCACCATACTGTCATCGAGAAATCTCCCGCCACATTTTACTCATCATCTCGGTCGGTTGGATTTACTGACACTTTGATGATTAGGCTGAGTTATACGGTTCTGTTTCTACGGTTCTGTTTCTACGGTTCCGTTTCTACGGTTCCATTTCTACGGTTCCATGCGGTTTAACAAGCCGAGCTGGGCAATTTCAAATAGAATTCCTGTACAGTACTCTGTACTGGTCACTTGAGACGCTACATGTAACACCTATGTGATGGTTTATTCACTCTCAAGCTGAACAGCTTATTGCAAAGAGAGATGATCTCTTCTAACTTGTAGGCTTCAAGTTGATACAAAGTCTTACACTAACATCTAACTCTGTTTTCGAAATGGTCTGAAACGCAAGCAATGACTGAGAACGCTGAACTGTTTTGTAGCTTGACTCCTCATTGCTCAATCCCGGCTCAGATAGCTCAAATCAGTGCTGTATTTTCATTTCCAGAGGGAAAAGGCCCGTTAAGCCCTTTGCGCTTGCTCTTGTATAATGAGTGTCCTGGTTCTAACTAGCCTCTCGGAGATGTTGTTATTTGGAGCTCGGTAATTTTGCTCAACTGATTTCCTAAGTTCTTCAATAGCGGTTCTTGATTGCAGTTTTTCATGATCTGGCGAAATACCATAGAACAGGATTTGGGAAAATAGCGATCACTATCAGATAGAGCTATAGAAATTAGTCATACCGTACATAGGGGTTGTCTTCTCATGTGGAATTGCTATCATCAAAGTTGCGCTAAGAAAATAAAAAATCTTTGAAGATTTTGAAAGAAATGCTAACATTGCCATGGCGACCCAATCCGTGTCTACAGCATCAATTTCTTTCTCACTATTTCATTTTTTTTGTGTTAAAAACAGAAGCAACGATATCGAATGAATTACCGTGTCCATTTATATAACCTTTCTCCTGCAGACTGCCAAGGAAGTGACGCGCTTTATAGACGAGCAGAATGAGTCAGTCTACCAGCCCCTCGGCCTGCTGCTAATCGACCCGCTACAGCGCGGCCTCCGAGTCATCGAGATTTGTCTTCTCAACACAGCTGACAACAGTGTCACTGTATGATATCTGATGTAATATAATCCTTCAAGTCTAACGTATTTCCGTCTTTCTTGCTTCATGCCAAAAACTATCCTATAAACTTGATACTTATTCGTGGATGATTATGTTTTGATGGAACTTATCTTTACAAAATTGTGATGCTGGCTGTATAGTTATGTTTCTGCTTCGGTGACTAATATTTATCCCTTTTTTACTCTTGTTTTCGACGTAGCTTCTATTGTAAATAAATATTCACTTTTAAGTCAGTAAACAAAAAATCAAAGAAAACTTCATCTCTGGAAGCGATGACTGTAATGGTGCATACTGAATAGTGAGACGCAGTGTAGCTGGTTCACACAGCTCTCTCTTGCTCTCCGTATGCGCGGCAGGCATTGGGAGGCGCCGCTCTCATATTTCGGCCCAGATGGTGGTGTTCAGATTTGTCTTTTTTCCTTTTTCCCTCTGACTTTCTCTCCTCGTGACGTCTGCTGCTCCTCCTAGAACCTGATGAGTGTGGGCGTTCATTCGATGGACCTCGCTCTCTCTGGCGATGATCTACATCAATGACATTGTCGGTGTCCCCTTCGTGTAGGTGGTCTACTTTCCTTCTGTGTGGCTTATCTGCATGCCCTCGCTGTGGGTGGTCCATATCTAAGTCAGACCTGCTGTCACTGCTCTCCAACCTGTCGGACCAATGCTTCTGTCCATCCCTGTTACTACTCTTGTCAGATTTAATACTGCGGTTGGATCTGGAAGCCCTGCTAGACCTGTTGCTCTCTAATTGCCTCGGTACCTGGTCATCCTCCTCATATACCCTGCTACTTCTGGCCTTGGATCGCAGGTTCACTGCATCTTCTGGTTGGCTACTGGCTCTTGATCTTGACCTATTGCTGTCCGCCGGCTTTTCTTCCCTGCCCTGTCTATGGTGCAGTGATTCTAATGGTTCAGGATCCTCCATCTAAAAGTAGTGAAGTTTGGATAGCTTTTACAAGTGGTTACATTAGACTGCTTACTAAGTTACATACAAGCACATGTAAGAGTGAAATAGGGCGCCATCCTGCGAACAACCCATAATTAGCAATGCACGCATAAGGCAAAAGTTTCTGGAGTGATTCTCTATAATCATTTGAGTGGCGGCATCATCACATGTCCTACACATCCAATACGTACAGCCGTACAAACTATTGACATCCGCAAAAAAAGTGCAATTTCTACAAGTTTTGAGTAAGTTTACCATTGGTTCCGTCTGTTTTTTATCATTTACCATTCTCCATCTCTCGCTCCTTCTTTTCTTGTGCTTTCGTTGACTCAGAGAGATCTGACTGATGTCCGATAGACTGTCGCTCAGGTCATCGTCACCCTCGAGAGACTGTCATCAGATAACCACCACGCATTAGTGGGTCAGACAAGATGCGAAACTCTTGTGTACGACAGAGTGTCCAAATAATCACTGGGTGTAAGGAAATCACCTTTAGCAGCTGTTCCTCTTGATAGCTCATTGGCTCCGCCGTAACATCTTCATCGAGAGACTGTGGGGTGTGCGGTAGGAGGAAGTCATCCAACTTACACAATATATCCAGATCATCTACGTTGAATCGGGTCATCTTCATATAGTTCTCAAACAGATTCAACTCACGATTCATTCCGCTATTTGGCCGTTGCTGCTGCATTGTCATTGACAATAAGAAAACGTCACTTCATCCAGCTGACTAGTAAACTCTTCAGAGAGAAGAGGCTGTATGTTATAATCTCCTACTAAAATCGAATACTCTATTCAAACCTGAAAGCAGTGTATCAGTTGTATCTAAGCGTATTATATGTAGCCCAGTACCACACCCTGTATCACCTATAATTACCAATGGTAGCGCGCAGCAACTACGATGCGAGGATCAGTTTTCCTCCAAGAACCTAGTTGCATGCATAGAGTTCGAGACACAAACCTTCGCCCCTGCTAAATAGTAAAACAGTAGGACGCCAAGATGATCGAGGTCTAAGCTGTTGTTTACACCGTTACCTAGCAACTAAGAGCTCGCGCCGCTATCTCACTCAAGAGAAGACAACTCGATATTAAACGCTCGTTACATCTTGCAATCCCGCTAGTAGGCCTTTCCATGCAAGCAAACAGCAGAAACTTCTGCATTGTCCAATGTTACAATGGAATGGCATTCAGGACACATGAGCCCACACTCAATCAAATTGCCTAGTAGGGTGCAAAGAATGTTTGCTTTGATGTTTGAGTTATGCATGCTGGTCAAATTCTATCATGGATTTAACCTCCTTGTATTCCAGGCTCGAGACCAACTTGCCAGCTGTCTCTTGTGACAAGAGGCATTTAGATGGGAGAAGCGGAAGCTCATTATTTCTAGTACGTGGTAGAGACAGTCCCAGCTTAATAAAGGCACCTGCATGTAACGGAGCTGGTACTGTCCACGTGTCGGCTGGCTTAGCTGTGGAAATAAAACTCAGATAAATCACCCTATTTTGACAAGGAGAAAGCATACCAGTAGCTGTGATACAGCTTACTAATAGTGGCAAGCCTAGCTATCTACAGCAAGAAAAGCTGTCCCTCTAGTAAAGCAATGAGAGAGGCCGAAGATGACCTTGGCAAGGTCAGCTCTCACTTTGTTGCGTCTGGCTATGCAGACTTCCTCACAACCAAAACAAACTTGTTTATAGGACAGCAGACAAATATTATATTAGTATTGAGCTGTAATAAAATATCAGGAAAGTCTCAGAAAAACATGAAAATCCATAAATTAAATCTAAAAGGACATGAGAAAAGAGTTTGATAGTCAGAAAAAATAGGAGATTCATCTGGAATATTTTCACTTCAAATTTTTGTACAAGAGTTAATAAATAGCAAATATACGGTCATAGATTCATACAGTTAGAAGTCACTAGTGTAAACACTGCTTAATTGAGTGGAAAAATAAAGTCATAAATAAGTTGAAAAACGAGTATATCAGTTCAGTCAGCTCACGTGCATAATTTTCATCTAAAAGATTCTAAAACATTACGGGTCATTACGAGAGAATGAAATAATAGGATTGTTCATCACATTTTCACCGTGGAGTCGGAGAGATTTAGAGATATCTGATTCAGAGAAGACACACGTCTGGATGAAGTAGCAGGAAGTCGCGGATAGGGCAGCGGCTGTCATGAGATACGTGGAGGCGGAGCCTGTGATGCTGACGAGGTATCCCATAAACGAGAGCAGCAGCACTTGTGAACAAAAGTACGCTGTATCCAGAATGGCCATGTCTGTACCCAAACCTCGACAATGAGCATCCTGACAGTCGGAGAAATACAGCTGCAAAACAGAGTACAGGAACGCTGTAGTCAGGTACCTGTCAACCTGTCAGGCTCATAATAAGGAAGATTGGGGTTTGTCTGAACTACCATAGCACAAACCTCCTGCAGCTGTAATTCTAGCTCAGCCCAGCAAGATCTGAGATTACTAGTAATCCACAGGAGACCATCAGGAAACCAATAACAGCAATTTTGACCCTAAATACTGAAGGGTCCAGTGAAAATAACAGGAGACTTGACAGGCATCGGAGTACTTCTGAAGCTCAGGTAAACTTGTTGGTGACAGGTGATAGCGGTAGGAAGGCTAATTTCGTCATACGCCACTGTTTAGATAACTGAAATTCTACAAACGATCAGATGACACTGCCTTTCATTCCTGGGGTTGGGTCGGTTATCTCCCTACCCATTACCCTTCTAGTAATAACACTTGGGACTCAAGTCAAACAAAGCAAGTGATTGTGTACACATACCGCTGCAGTCAGGTGGGAAGGACATATGAGACAATCGTGAGTACAGCAGTGCAGAGATTTTTAAGACCTTGACAATGGAAAATTGATTGTTAACTAAATATGTTGATATGCAAAGGGGACTACTCTGACAAACATACTAAATAAAATATTGACTTGTAGTGAGAGAATCGATTTGACTTACATCTTTGTCCTCGTGGTACATGCCTACAGCAGAGAACGGGATTGTAGTCATGGAAGCGAAGGCCACACCAGTCAGCATCGCCAGGCCGTTGATGATGAGCAGGTTGCTTGAGACCAAAATGAGCATAAGACAAACGGTGAATACTGCCAAGCTCGTAGTGTGCACCGCTTTCATGCCGTATCGTTGCTCCAGCTTCTCTATGGCGGGAGCGGCAAACGATGACATCACGGCATGGAGCAGCAGACCGAAGCTGCCTGCTCGCACGCCTTCGTCGTACTGAACGCGGGCAATAGACCCAACCTCAGCGCTTGGCTTTCCGAGGTAGACAACCTGCCCCATGTAATCCGTGTAGAATAGCAGGAAGCACATCAGTCCAGCCCAAGCGAAAAAGTTTGCGTACACAATTCTTCTGAGAGCATAGGGAATGGAGAACAGTTCCTGAATTCCTCTCGGCATAAGAGATACAATGAGTCTCTTCAAGCCACCAATGACACCGGCACACATGTGACGATGGGACGATCGAGGACTTGATGTGACTGTTGATTTGTCTAGCTGCTCCAAGTCTACATAACTTCTATTTTGATTTAAGCTTAGTCGCGATCGGATTCGAGTAGCTGTGCGTAAATTGATTGACATGAGAAATAAAAATATGAACGCGAGGAGAGAGAAAACACAGTACTCCTGGTCTCCGAACACATTGCCCAGCCAGGTAGAGTCCCATTTAATGGACAGTATCAAGTAGCCACCACAGCTGCCTACACTACACATCAGAGAATAAAGAGCGAAAGCACGATCACGAATGGGAAGACCTTTGGTGATATCTTGTAGAAACACTTCACATGGTGTAAGCCCGGCTTGTGTTCCAAAGTCTATCAGTATAACTCCAAATGCTAGGAAGTACGACTGTATGGAAAACTTAGAACCGCGTTCGATTTTGGTGGTGGTGTGGTGGTCCATGTAAGGGATAAAAACCAGAGCCACCAATACGACAATACTCAAGGAAAACATGAAAGGGATTCGCCGACCATACCTACTAGTGCATGTGTCCATCCATCTCCCCATGACAGGAACTACAGCAAGACAAACAAATGGACCGAGGCCCAGAACCCAACTCATATGCTTTTCCGAGTAGCCTGCCTCTAACAGCATGGGAGGCAAGTATACCATAGCAGCACTAGCCACCAGCTCCAGTCCACAGGCTATGCAATTGAGAAATACAAGTTCCCATAACTTCAGCCCAGGTTCAGCTGCTGTGTTTTCCTCCATAGAATGATTCGTGGTTCCACAAGCACCTGCAGTCAGCCTTCGCCCGTCCGTAGGTCTGCTGTCCCATTCACTGCGTATACGTGGGTGAGAAGCTAATAAGCATCCTTCCAATTCCGGAAAATTGTCGGTAGATACGGATAGAACGGATAGCTACACAAAAGAAGCCAGTAGCATATGACTACGGCTAGGATAATAGCGTAAATAACGCACCAATACCATCGTTCCCACCCTACTGAATTATCGAAAACAAAATTCGCCTTCCGTAGCAATCGGATGTGTACGTACGTGTAAGGTTCCCGCAGCTGTTATAATTCTACTATACAAATTTTCAATTATACTTTTCATCAATTTGAATGGGAATTTTTACAGGAAATTAATGATGATGAAATATTATTTATCAGTTTATTCACTGTTTTGTCGAATCGCCATTTTACACGTAAAACATATCGGAAAAGTCCACTTTGTCAACCACGGCAGACCACAGTATGTTAATGTCAACGCGTCGCCTAGCACCTTGAATGCCACCATACCAAACAAATTAGTAGCCTCTGTTCGTATTCGTGCGTTTCTTCGAATATGTTATGAATGGGATCCTGTGCAATGAAAAAAGCTGCTCGAGCTCCACCTAGCGGTTCAATTAGTTTTTGGATTGGTTAGCTGCCATTTGGCAGGGAAAATGAATGAGAGAATGACCAATAATGGATCGGACTTGTTGATGACTGGATCAGGTCAACAAAAGAATGGGAGTCATTGAATACATACATAGATAACAGTATACTAGAGAGTGAATAGGATATAGGATAGGTAGATGCTATGATTACATCAAGTATCTTGACAATGTGGGTGTAAGTGTGATGTAAGTTGCGTCTGATAAGTGATTGTGTGTAGTAAGATCTTGCAGACAAACGTCACTAACACTACCAGTAGGTGATGACTCCACCTCAACACTCAACATATATTACTGAGCTCAAGCTTACAGAGGTTATGAACCAGCACGCTTTCAGTTTGCAGGATAACCAGCCACTCATTTCCTCCCAAACCCCAACCCACAATCCAAGCTTGAGAATCAATGATCCCCGGAAGATCTCTGGCCGCTGAAAAGCCCAGAGATTGTGCACTCGTCAAGCAACCAATCAGCCACCACATCACTGGGTTGAAGTTGAAGATACGGGGTGGAATTAGGGCAGTATGCGGTTTGTAGTGGACTATAGTTTGAGAACAGGGGATATGTTGGAGCACTGTATGAGAACAATATGCTGTATATACATGTATATTTATATGGGAGGAACAAGATCGCGGCTATCAGTGCCTATGCCATTCCAATCATCAGATATTCGGCAGGGATCGTCACTTGGCCAACAGAAGAGGTGAAATAGCTGGACATTAAGACCCGGAAGCTGATGACCTTACACCGAGGATTTCACCCCAAGTCCTGTACCTGTAGACTGTATGTCTGCAGGAAGGAAGGAGGGAGAGACCTTCAGAGTGTCTATGGATCTATCAGGGATGAAGAGGCTAAGTTGAAGTCCTACTGCCAGGAGCGGACGGAAATGGATCCACTCCTTCGTGAGAGCTTGTGGCACTGGAAAGAGGTGCAAGTGGTCGAGTCTGAAGATTGGAGGACAAAGAAGCTGTATGGTGAGTACCACAAGCAGATTGAAACGGTGGCTGATCTGGAAATGTCATACCGTTGGCTGAGAACATTAAGTTTCAATGACAATACCGAGGCGCTGATAATGGCTGCACAAGAACAAGCTCTGAACACGCGATCAATTCAGGCCAGCATATACCGCACCATCGAGGACGGTAGATGCCGACTGTGCAAACAGTCGTCAGAGACGGTGCAGCACATAGTCAGCGGATGCTCCCAGCTAGCATCCAAAGGCTACACGGAAAGGCACAACCAGGTGGCAAATATCCTTCACAGAGCAATCTGTGAATGGTATGGCCTAAGTCAGCCAACAGAATGGTGGGAACTTCCAGGAAAGGTGATTGAGAATGATCTGCCAAAATTCTCTGGGACTTCTACATCTGGACAGACAAGCAGGCAATAGCCAACAAGCCGTGGTGGTGGTGGACAAGAACACCAAGTACACCACATGCATAGATATCGCAGTAACACCCAATGGCTAGCGTAGATACCAGGAAACGTAGAGGCAAATGGGCTACAGAAGTGTGCTCTTTTAGGGACTGGTAAGATCTTGAAAAGGTTCCTCAAGCTCCCGGGGCTCTGGTAGGTAGGAACTCTCGAGCTTGAGAGAAAGAGCACCACCCATTCGGTATGGGTGAGAAAAATATTTTTTTTTTGGGCCAGAGATTGTGAGAAATGCCATCAAAATTTAGCTATAGCTATTTATTTGGATTCATCTTCTCCTGTTCTTTTTATCCGAATCCGTGATAATTTCAACAGCATTTTTCCCATCACTCACAACTCACAACCATTATGCTTTAGGCCTCAATAAATGCAGTGAGTACAGTATTGACATTTCTAACTCGTGCTTTTGTTATACCACTAGAAATTTTAAGACTGTCTGCTGCTTGTACTAAGACCTATTCTGCACAGTGTCATACAGTCCATACTACAGTCTCATTCAGTGTCGTTTAGTGTCGTTTAGTGTCATTAAATGTCATTTAGTGTTAGTGTCATCAACTGTTTTATGTACTGTATAAGAACAATATATTGCAAGTAACTCCGTATGACTGTGATGTATCGACATTTCTAACTGGCGCATTTTTTATGCCGCTAGTAATTGTAGGACCAATGCTTTGGTTGTTGCTTAGCACCGTAGCAGCAGTGTGCTGTTCACAATGCTTGAAACCAGGACCTAGGAACATTGTCGTTTTGTTATACTATAGCATCACTCCTTATGGTTTTTTAATAGACCATCATCTAAGAAGTGTGTCATACATCTGCCTAACTGTTTTGGTGTATATGATGTATAATATTATACCAGCAGAGCATTTCGGTTATGAGGCATGCGGATTGTGTGTCACCTTCACATCATTATGACCGTGAAATGTATTGTTGTATAGTTGTTTTCTTCTATTTATATTGATCTCCCATTGACCAATACTCACAGCATGGCCAGTACCCTCCACCTCAAGGCGTACCACCCGGTGGACAACCTAACCTCGCATTTGCTCAAGTGAAATATCTTCTTTATCCTATGACTATCAAATAGCAGTAAATTCGGCTCGGTATGTGAAGTTTATCGACAGTACATTCTGGAGACATTCTGTGAAATTCAGTCGACAGCTCGAGCTGAGGTTCCTTATGGAGGAGGTCCTATTGATAGTCCAGCAAACGGACCCCCTCCGCTACCCTGGGCTATACCCTACAATCCTCAGAATCAGTTAGACAATGAGTGGTGCCCCACACAGACGAGATCAGAGTGAGTTGAATCGCCCCAGACTTACTCCCATCGTCACAACTATAGATTTATTGCCGATAACAGCTGTTTCCTGAGATCGTGTTGTAGACATGTGGAATGTGTCTTGGCTCCAAACGGGTGACATGTGATTACTGTCATTGCTGTGGTACACTTACCTGTACATCTTGCGGAGGCAGCGGTCAGACTCTCACACTGAGCCATGCTTCTCGTGTGGTAGACAGCATCACCAGTACCTCTATATACCTGGATAATGATGGTATGAACTACAGCGTTGAAACCTCAGACTAACATCACTTCCTTTGTAGGAGGTAGTGGCCATACTAGCTGCTACAGCTGCGGTGGGGACGGGAGTGTGACGGGGACGGGCGTGTGATGTGCTCCCACTGTGCAGGTTACCGTCAAGTAAAGAACTTCATCATACTGAAAGCAGTTTTGTAAGGCTAGAGTTCACACTTCATGTTCCTGAAAGATCCCGACGGCTGAATATTGTTATGCACCTGTAGCATGAACCATGTGACTGACTACGTGTTCAAGCGCATAGATATGCCTGAAGAACTAGTGAGGGAAGGTCAAGGAGAACAGCTCTTTCAGCAGACGCTTGTACAGGTGAGAGAGAAGGCAGCGGTAGGAGTTAGAAGAGGAAGAAAGCTATTTCCAGGGGCATCAAGTCTGAGTGACATCCGGTTCATATCCACTCCACATCCGGTTCATGTCCTATCATATGGATGCAAGAAGATCAAAAACGTACTCCTTCATAGACTTTTGTTCAGAAGTGTGATTGTATTAGCTGCTTTTATACTGAGAAATCCGCTACGAATCTTTAATCAAGGGAGGAGGGCATGTACTGACTTTTAACACCATCCTATCATGAGAAAGTATTGAAGCAAGGACTGAATATTTTGTGTTTCTGCCGTAGGTGTGGCCTCTGACAACATTCCCAGTAAATGAGATCAACATTCACTCTCAGCAGCTCATTCAGCAGTCCAAATCTCTCCTGCAGCAGGCCAAACAGCTTAACTAGGTCAGTTCACATACATATACATTCTGCACGTAGACATACATTATGAGTATACCGCGTACTATGTACACAACTTCTACAGCCATCAGCCAGTCACATATGAAGCTGTCATTGTAGCGGCACACCGTAAGTGGTCTCTGTCACAGAGATAGCCTACAAATGGAAGGAAGTGAAGTCGAGGTTCTGGGTCTACGGTTTTCAGAGAAGGGTGTACGCCCCCGACTACCCACAGCTGGGGCTGCTGGGGCTGTAACATTCTGTAGAGAACTTAGCCTAGTCAACGTTTGTCCTGATCGGTTGGTCCTCAGCCGATACTGAAATCTAGTCATTGTTCTATTCCAGCATTTGATGCTTTTGAAATGTTGCAAGTTTTTTTAAGAGATTCATGCTATTCTCATCTATGGTGCAGATTGGAGTGAACTTCATCAGATGTTTTTTTATCTTCAATTATGTTGCTGCTGTCTCGTGTCGCCATATATTAAATGTCAATGAATGTACCCAGCAAAGCAACCATTTTGTATTTGCATGTGTGTTTTTGTCATTCCATACGTCTATGTTTTCTTCTCCATGTCCAACTTCTCTGCTTCTATTTAGCATTGAATGAATAAATGGTCTTCCCTAGTGCCATTAGTAAACCGAGATTGTTTGGTGAAGAGATCGGCTGTTTTGATCCCTGCTACTGTTTTAGCTGATGCGGACGGTTGCGTATTTTAATGTTGGCAGTTCTATAGTGTATCACAAGGGAAGCATTGCTATAAAGCCTTGTGGTGAATAACTCCTGGCACTAATCAACGAAAAGTACACCCTTCTATCGCTGATCTCTATTGCAAGGCTCTGTGAGGTTGAGGCCAGGTAAAACAGACGGTGGGAGGGAGGGATAATGTGATGTATATGCAGTTTGCTGGATAAGACATCTCTGATGGTATGTTACTCACCAAATAGTAATGCAGTTCACTTTTTCACTAGTATATGTATTGACCAGTAATAGTGTGAAGAGAGAACGTGTTCCTATAGGAAAGGCTATACTGGTGACGCTGCTGCAACTGCCCACAGTACCAATCAACAATGACTGCCTGAAACACAAATACAAAGACATTGCTTGGACCATGGCGATAGCGCACTACCATACCATCTATCTATTTAACTTACCTTGATCAGCTGCAAGTCAATAAAAGGTAAGACAACTCCTGATCCGATATCCTTCAGAGACAGCGTTGACGCTACAAACCTGCATGTATTGGGGATAGGTAGAGCTATGTGACAAGATAGCCCCACCCCCATCGCATTCTATACCAGTTTCTACTGATTTATCAGCGGGTGATAGCTAATCATCTTGTATGACTCTCACACATCAGCAACGCTCATTCTCTCTCGATTACTCACACATGTTTACTATGATGAGTGTTTCAGGAAAGCTACGACTGATGAGAGTCAAAATCTCATTCAGTTTTTACATTATCATACAGTATCATACAGTGTCATACATTGTCATACAGTGGCATTCAGTATCAGTATCATCAACTGACTGATGTACTGTATAAGAACAATATATTGCAAGTAATTCCACCTGACTGTGACGTATTGATTAACGCCTACTTTTGTTATGCTGCTAGTAATTGTAGGACCAATGCTTTGGTTGTTGCTTGGCACCGTAGCAGCAGTGTGCTGTTCACAATGCTTGAAACCAGGACCTAGGAACATTGTCGTTTTGTTATACTATAGCAGCACTACTCACTCTCTCCGCTAGTGTAAGAATATAGCATCATCTAAGGTGAGTGTCATACATACACCCGCGCCTGTTCTGTTTTATATATTCCTTTCATATACCGGAGAGAGTGGCTGCATGGGGTATGGGCATTGTGCACTACAAAGACATCTATACTGCTCCATGAAATACATTGAATTTTTTATTCACAGTGATCAACCATGGACCAATACCCACCACAGGGACAGTACCCTCCCCCACAGGGACAGTACCCTCCCCCACAGGGACAGTACCCTCCACCTCAGGGACAGATGCCACCGCAACAGGGACAGTACCCTCCGCCACAAGGACAGATGCCACCGCAACAGGGACAGTACCCTCCACCTCAAGGTGGACCACCCGGTGGACAAGCTAACCTCGGTAAGAACAGCATTTGCTCAAGTGAAATATATTCTTTATCCTCAGGCTATCAAATAGCTGCAAATGTGGCTCGGTATATGAAGTTCATCATTGACTGTTTATTTATCGTACTCGTACCTCCAGATGCTCTTCCAATGGGGATGGATGGTACCTACGTACCGACCGACCTTACTGGTCTGCAGACCTTTGAAGGCTACGGTCAAGTCAACTTCCAACCTGGGGGCTTCCTACCCCCACCCCCTCCACCTCCCAATCAGAATAAAGGAACGCCTATAGAACTGGAGTTTAGTTCGTGAGTGCCTACTAGTATAGCGTCATAGAAGTAGAAGCTGGGTCTACGATCTTGCTGTAAATCAGCTTATCATTTCGTTCAGAGCTGCATACATCAGTGAAGCTGAGGCGAGAGAGGCTCTCCTACAGTTCGTGAGTGAGAACTGTTGCTATGGCGACGGAGCAGCAAAAGAAATGTTGATGAATTCCATACAGGCGTCCAACGCACTTCATGTAAGCTAGACATATCACCTTAATCATGTTTACACACAGTCATCATAGTTCTGTATAGTCATGATAGGTATAGTCTTGGAGACATTATTGTTTAAAACGAACCTCTCAACTATTTAGAGTTTATCAAATTACCCCAATTTTGGAGGTTTCGTTCAAGTAAAGAACCTGTCCTGCTTTGAGCCAAGGTGTCGTTGAGCCAAGGTGTCTTTGAGCCAAGGTGTCTTTGAGCTAAGGTGTTTTTGCCATTTGATGGATGGGTCCAACATCTTAATTGTAACTTTCTCCCAAGTCAGAAACAACTCAGACCTCGCTTTAGAGGCCATTAAGCCTCGTAAGTCTTGCTGGTTGAAACTGCCCGGCTTCATCGATTTGAAAGTGAATATATCCGCAGTACCTTCGGAATATATATCCATGGTACATACATGGTACATACATGGTACATACATGGTACATACATGGTACATA
>ERZ1740065.931-NODE-931-length-16839-cov-6.774071_pt1 | contig 16839 bp, 22 predicted proteins | sample MGYA00581738_ERZ1740065 | MGnify/ENA primary metagenome ERZ1740065 (study PRJEB43018, sample SAMN04849749) | marine metagenome | isolation source: floating plastic debris | place: Pacific Ocean | collected 2008-09-01 | study: EMG produced TPA metagenomics assembly...
CTCAGCCCCCTCAACCAAGCTGGCCGCATAGGTCACCAATTGGCGGTTGATCGACTTTGATGAATTGCTGGCAGCAAAGGCGAGAAGGTGCAAAGCAAGGGTCCTTTCGAGATAACAGGGAGGATCAACCTATCCACGCCATTCACGGCGTTCCTCGGCCGCGCGCAAAACGTCATAAGCAACTTGAAGTTTCTGAAATTCCTCGGCGGCCTCCTGATCTCCGGGTTTCACGTCCGGATGGACCTCCTTCGCGCGCGTTCGGTAAGCCTTCTTAATCGCCGTAAATTCGGCATCGGCCTCTAGCTCAAGAACTTCCAGCGCGCGCATTTCATCCGCGCTGCGCGAGCCGTCCCCTGATCCCGTCCAACCATAGTGAGCGCTTTCCGCGTAGCCGGCGTTTGACTGGCGCTCCGCCTTGGCCCGTTCCTCCTTTTCAGCCTTATCGAGACCTTCGAAATAGTCCCACTTGGCGTTGTACTCAGCGGCGTGCTTCTGGCAAAAGTACCAGCGCTCGTTGCTGTTTGGCGCCTTGGGTGCCGGGCAAATCCCGGGTTCGTTGCATCCCGCTCGATCGCAAATGCGGACATTGGTTGCCTCACGCGCCGCTTCGTATCCGCGCCAGCGAGGGAAGCCCCAATCGTTGGATCGGCCTGCGCGGCTCATGGTTGGACGCACGATGCGCAAAATGGGTTGGGGGGCGCTTGCATAGCTTCCGTTTAGGGTTGCCAGGCGCGAATGGGAAGCCATGTGATCCCTCATCCGCGAACGGGAACCGATCAAAACCAGGGCCGTTAAGTGGCCTGGACGCGGTAAACCCTCTCCCTCCCGCGCACGCCGGATTATTCACCATGAGCCAACAACTGACTCTATCCAGTCTGATCTGCGCCACAGCCCTTGTCTGGCTGTGCGCAGCGGCACGCGCAGGCGCGCTACTGGCAGGTTCAGCCTAGACTGAACCGAGCCTTCAAAACCCATCCCTCGTAAACCGTAGGCCTGTTCCCAACCCTTGCCGATCTAGTTGATGACAACGCTCGCCGCGCGGCGGTTCTGCGCCCAGGCTGACTGGCTAGAGGCGAGCGCAACCGGGCGTTCTTTGCCAAAGCTCACCGTGGTGATCCGACTGGCGGCAATGCCCAAGCTAACGAGATAGTTCTTTGCCGCGTTCGCGCGCCGCTCACCGAGCGCCAAATTGTATTCACGCGTGCCGCGTTCGTCGCAGTGTCCTTCGATTGTGAAGGTGACAGCGGGATACTGGGCAAAGTACTGCGCCTGCGCCTGCAGCGAGGCGGCGTCGGCGCTGTCGATGTTGAACCGATCGGTGTCGAAATAGACGGTGGTCGAGTTGCCGACCGCTCCGGCAAAATGCGCTTGTGTGCCCGGCATCGGCCCGGTTGGTCGCGGCGGAGGAGGGGGTGTCGGAGCGGCAGCGGGGCGGCTCGTATTGACCGGTTCGGGCGGCAATTCCTGGGGCGCCTCTTTCGAGCAAGCCACAGTGGCGCTAACAACGGCGAGCAGCAGGGCGATCTTGGCAGGCTTGTTCATGGCGTTTCCTTTCGTATCGGGGCGTCTGCGATCAGTGTACACTGGGATTATGGCGGGCCTTTGGCCCCAGTGTTTCAACCCGTTTCAGTGTCATGGGCGAATGGGTCCCCAAGCTGGGTCGGATGCGTCCACGGGGGTGGGCAAGCGCCGTTCGTTGCGCCCGGTCAGGTCGACTTGCCAAAGCGAGGAACGCCCCGAATTGCGCGTGGTTCGGAAGAACTGGATGATGCGGCCATTGGGCGCCCAGGTCGGCGCTTCGTCCTGCCAGCCGCTGGTGAGCACTTTGAGACCGCGCCCTGATGGCGTCATCACCGCGACGTTAAAATCCCCGGCAATGCGGGTGAAGGCGATCTGGTCTCCGCGCGGGCTCCATTCCGGCGTCGCGCAGCGTCCGCCAAAAAAGGTGATGCGCCGCTGATTGTCTCCATCGGCGTCCATCACATAGCATTGCTGCGTCCCCGACCGATCGCTTTCGAACACGATCTTCGAACCATCGGGTGAGTAGCTTCCGCCAATATCAATCCCCGGTGTGCTGGTGAGCCGCGCCGAGCGGCCGCCCTTGACCGACACGCGATAGATATCGGTGTTGCCCGCCACCGCCATCGAATAGAGGATCGTCTTGCCATCGGGCGACCAGCGTGGCGCCAGCGTCGGGTTGCGGTTCTCGGTGACCAGCGTCTGCTCGCCGCTCCCGATATCGTAGACATAGATGCGCGGGTTCCCATCGACATAGGAAAGATACAGGATCTTCGAATAGTCCGGCGAATAGCGCGGAGTGAGCGCGGTCGCGCTGCCCAGGGTGATAAAGCGGTGGTTCGCTCCGTCGGAATCCATGACCGCAAGACGCTTGACGCGGCGATCCTTAGGACCGGTCTCCGCGATATAGGCGATGCGGCTGTCAAAGAACGGGTCTTCCCCGGTGAGCCGCGCGTAGATGAGGTCCGAGCATTTGTGCGCCGCACGGCGCCAGTCGGCTGGACGCACAACATACCCCTCGCGGATCAGTTCATCCTGAAGCGCCACGTCGTATAGGTAACACCCCACCACGATGCGATTATCCGAACGCGCCCGGACATAGCCATGCACCAGCATTTCGGCCCCCCGTCCGCTCCAACTGGACCAACTGGGGTCTGTGATTTGCGCAAAGGACGGCTTGGGCAGACGATCCGGACCACTGGGCTTGAATAGACCGTTATTGCGCAGATTTCCTGTGATCACCCGCGCGATCTCACGCCCCAGCGCGGCGGTTCCGTCCGCGTTGGCGGGCGTGGGCTGGTCGCGATCGGTCGCAAAAGAGGGGATGGCGATGCCGAGGTCCTGCCAGTCGCTGGTGGCGGTAACGGTGCCCCTCAGCGGGCCTTCATCCTCCAGCTCCTCTCCTGCGATCGTGAGCGCTTCCACCTCACCGCCTTCGGCAAGCGGTTCCCCAACGTCCTGGTTCTGCGCCCATGCGGGGGCCGCAAGCGCGATGGCGAAGGCGAAGGCGCAAAGGGTGCGTGCAGTGTGTTTCATTTACAGCCTTATGTTGAATTCCCACTCGAGCTCTTTCCAACGATTATAGAATTGCTCGGGTAAGTTGAAAGATGCCGCGCGACGAACGGCGCGAATGGCCCGTTCGCAGTGCAACGCGGCTTGCGGCCGGTTGCTGGCGGTAACGCTGCTGGGAATGTTCCTACACCGCGGAGTGCCGCTTAGCGAACCGTCGGGGTTGAGCCGCCAAGTCACAACCGAGCGCAGGCGTTCCGCGTCCACTCCGCTGGGCGGTGACCAGTGCGGGCGCAGCTGGCGCGTGATGGCGGAGGCAAGCGCGGCGCGTTCGGCCCGCCCGAAGGTGGCGGCGGGGGCAGCGGTCTCGTCTGTGTCGCTAGAACTGCCAGAGCCAGCGAGAAAGTCATCACCAATGCGCGAGCCTTCGGCCTCTTTGGCGGGCTGGGAGGCGGTTGGGCTGGGCGTTGGCGCAGGCGTGCGATCGGGGCGGCTGCGCTTGCGATCAGGCGCGGTCGCTTGAGTGGTCGACTGGCGCGTGACGGTCGGTGGCGGCGGTGTGTCTTGTGCCTCGGGCGCAGCTTCTTCGGTCGGCGCCTCTTCTACCGGCGGTGCCACCGTATCGGACAAGACTGGCGCAATCGCCTCGCGGCTTTCGAGCACAACATCTCGGGCGGTGGCTTCAAGGCTGACCTCGGTGGCGAGGCTCACCGTCATGCGTTGTTCGAATTCGGGGATAGGTGGCGGCGGCGGTTGCAGCACGAACAGCGCCACGACCCCAATATGCAGAGCCACCGCGACCACAAGGCCGGTGGTGTCCTCCTGGCGAAATGTCGTCACCTCTCCCATACACTTGGTTCGCTATGGCGGGCTAACTGAACCGCTGGTGACCAGCGAGATCGAAGTGAAGCCAGCGCGGTTCAACTCACCGAGCACAGCCATCGTCCGACCGTAGTCGAGATCTTTATCGCCGCGGAAAACGACGATCGGCAAGTCGCCGTCGGCGCCGCGGTTAAGCTGGGCAAGCGCTTCGGAGAACGCACCATCGTCGACCGCTTCGTTTTCGATGTAGATGACGCCCTGGCTATCGACCGAGATTGTGACTTGCTCAGGGGTCTGGTCGACCGCGTTGGCACGGCTGTCGGGCAGCTCGATCGGCACTCCTACGGCAAGCAGCGGAGCGGTCACCATGAAGATGATGAGCAGCACCAGCATGACATCGACGAACGGCGTCACGTTGATCTCGGCCATCGGCGCGCGGCGTGAGCCCCGCGAGGACCGCCGAGCGCCGCCGCCCGAAGAGACGTTCACGCCCATCAGGCTTTATCGAGCTCGCGGCTCAGCCCAGCGTGAACCTTGTCGGCGAAGCGGTGAAGCCGCGCCTCATAGTGGTTCACCCGCGCGGAAAAGCGATTGTAGGCGATAACCGCCGGAATAGCGGCAAACAGGCCTATAGCGGTCGCAAACAGCGCCTCGGAGATACCCGGCGCGACCACTGCGAGCGAAGAGCTTTCCTGCGCGCCGATCTGGAAAAAGCTGTTCATGATGCCCCAAACGGTCCCAAACAGGCCCACAAAAGGGGCGACAGAGCCCGTCGTGGCGAGGAAGTTGAGCTTTCCCGCCAAATCGTCGGCTTCTTCGGCTATCTGGCTGTCCATCGCCGCTGCAATCCGCTCACGCGCTGCGGCCTTGTCCACCTGGCGTCCATTCGCCGTCGAGCGCTTCCATTCGTCAAGGCCCGCGCTCGCCACCCGGGCAGAGGGCACCTCGTCACGCATCTCACGGGACAGCAAGCTCTCGCGGTCTTTGGTCTCCCAAAAATCCTTCTCGTAGCCGCGCGAACGCCCCTCAAGCCGTCCGGCACGGAGCGAAAAGGCAACGATGATCGTCCACACCCAAACGCTCGCAAGGATTAGGCCGACCATGACGATCTGGACAACGATATCAGCGTCAAGGAGCAAGGCGAGCGGATCAAGGCGGGAGGAAGTGGCCGTCAAAAACGGTAGGATCGAGCTGGTCATGCAGTTTCTTTGTCCATGAAGGTTTTGAATGCGGCGCGCCAATCGGCTGGTTGGCGACGCGGGCGCCCTGAGAGAGAAATGAAGCCAACTCGCAAAGTTGCCTCGCATAAGGTGTCTTCGCCACGCCGAGCAATCTGATGCATCCGGCAGCTCGCCGCACCAAGTTCGGTGCAGCGCGTTTCGATAATCACGTCATCGTCGAGCCTCGCCGGGGCGAGGTATCTGAGGTTTACCTCCGACAAGGCGTAAGCCCCATCGCCGCTTTCGATCGCAGACCGCTGGTCGATGCCGAGCAACCGCAGGAGATCTGAACGTGCGCGCTCGAACCAGCGCAGATAATTGGCGTGATACGTGATGCCAGAAAGGTCGGTGTCTTCGTAATAGACCCGCACCGCGTAGAGGTGAAGCGAGCCGTCGAGTACGCCGCCAGGAGGAGTGGGTTGGACCATCGGTGCGGGTGTTAACGGAAGCGCGATTCCCATGCCACCTGCTTTTGCGTTTCAAATTGTGAACCTGCGGCGAATGGCGCTCTATCGCGCCATTACCATCGGCCCAATGAATTGGCCGGCGAGGATATGCACATGCAAATGGGGCACTTCTTGCCCGCCATGTCGGCCGATATTCGCGAGCAAACGATAGCCTGGCTCGACCAGCCCCATCCGGCGCGCAACGTGACCGACCGCGCGAACAAAGCCCGCAATCTCTTCTGCGGACGCCTTAGCGGAGAAATCGTCCCAGCTGACATAGGGGCCCTTGGGGATGACGAGCGTGTGCACTGGCGCTTGCGGGTTGATGTCTTCAAAGGCGTAGGACCATTCGTCCTCATAGACTTTATGAGAGGGTATCTCCCCACGCAGAATCTTGGCGAAGATGTTGTTCTCATCATAAGGAAGCGTCGGGTCGATCGGCATCTTCTACTTTTCCTTGCGGCTCGCTTTTTCGGCGATCCCTGAGACGCCGTGACGTCGATCCAATTCAGCCAGCACCGCTTTGAGCGGGACGTCTTTGGCGTTCAGCAGCACCAGGAGGTGAAACAGCAGATCGGCGCTTTCGCTGACGAGCTCCTCGTTGCTGCCTGAAACAGCCGCGATCACCGCCTCAGTTGCTTCCTCACCCACTTTTTGCGCAATCTTAGGCACGCCCTTGGCGTTGAGGCTGGCCACATAGCTCTCGTCGGGAGAGGCCGTGCGGCGCTCGGCGATGGTCTTTTCGAGGTGTTCGAGAGTGCGCATGGGATGAGCCTCTTGCTCAGATACCGCGCGCAGGCAAGCCCGCGTCGCGCAAAGCCTTGTGCGCGTCTGAGATCGAGTGGGTGCCAAAGTGGAAAATGGATGCAGCCAGAACCGCGCTTGCGCCGCCTTTCTTCACGCCATCGACCAGGTGACCGAGCGTGCCGACACCGCCGCTCGCGACCACCGGGATATCGACCCGGTCAGCGATCGTGCGGGTGAGGTCGAGATCGTATCCGGCCTGAGTGCCATCGCCGTCCATGCTGGTGACGAGCAGCTCGCCCGCCCCAAGATCGGCGACGTTCGCTGCGTATCCGACCGCGTCGATCCCTGAGGGTTTACGACCACCATGGGTAAAGACTTCCCACTTGCCCTCTCCAACGCGGCGTGCATCGACGCTGGCGACCACGCACTGACTGCCGAAGCGCGCTGCGATCTCGCTAACCAGTTCGGGCCGCGCCACGGCCGCTGAGTTGATGGCAACCTTATCTGCGCCCGCGAGCAAGAGCGCGCGCGCATCCTCTACACTGCGCACCCCGCCACCGACGGTGAGCGGCATAAAGCAGACCTCGGCGGTACGCTTCACGATATCGAGCAGCGTGCCACGGCCCTCATGGCTCGCTGAAATGTCGAGAAAGCACAGCTCGTCTGCGCCCGCCGCGTCGTAAGCGCGCGCTTGCTCCACCGGATCGCCCGCGTCCTTGAGCTCAACAAAGTTCACACCCTTCACCACGCGACCCTCGGCCACGTCGAGACAGGGAATGACGCGAATTCGGACGGTCATGCCGCCTCGCCCATCGCGATAGCGGCGGCCAAGTCCAATTTCCCTTCGTACAGAGCGCGCCCGGTAATGACGCCCTCGATCCCTTCACCGGCGTGCAGCGCAAGAACGTGGATGTCATCGAGCCCCTTCACCCCGCCGCTCGCGATGACCGGAATGTCGACCTGCCGGGCAAGCTCCACGGTCGCGTCGATATTGACGCCCTTCAAAAGGCCATCTCGGCCGATATCCGTAAAGAGAAGTGAGGCCACGCCTGCATCCTCGAACCGGCGCGCCAGATCGACCACAGGCACGTCGGAGACTTCCGCCCAACCCTCGGTCGCGACCATGCCGTCGCGCGCGTCAACCGCGACGACAATACCGTTCTCCCACTCGCGCGCCATTTGTTTGACGAAGTCCGGGTTCTTGAGCGCGGCCGAGCCCATGACCACCCGGCTGACACCCAGGTTAAACCAGCTCTCTACACCGGCTGCGTCGCGGATACCGCCGCCCAGCTGCACGTGCCCGGGAAAGTCAGCCAGGATGGCTTCGACGGCTTCACGATTCTCGGTCCGACCGGCAAAGCTGCCGTCGAGATCGACCACATGCAGGAACTCGGCGCCCTCATCCGCAAACCGCATCGCTTGAACGGCAGGGTTATCGCCATAGATGGTCGCGCGATCCATATCGCCCTCGGCAAGCCGGACCACGTCTCCGCCTTTGAGATCGATGGCTGGAAAAACAATCATGACGGTTTCCAATCGAGGAAGCGCGTCAGGAGTTCCAACCCATAGGACTGACTCTTTTCCGGGTGAAACTGCACACCCAGAATGTTGTCGCGCGCGACGGCAGCCACAAGGCCTTCACCATGATCGGTCATCGCGGCAATGTCTGAAGGGTTTTCAGCGGCAAAGTGGTAGGAGTGCAGGAAGTAGGCCTCGCCTGGATCAATCACCGCATGGCCGCGCGCATGCGGCAGCAGAGCAACATCGTTCCAGCCCATATGCGGCACCTTGATAGCAGGATCGCGCGGCTCGATCCGGCGCACTTCGCCCGGTATCCAGGCCAGTCCCTTGTGCACGCCGAATTCCAGGCCGCGGTCTGCGAGCAGTTGCATACCAACACAAATACCCAAAAACGGCGCTCCTCCGACCGCGACGCGCTCAGTCATCGCCTCGATCATGCCGGGGACCGTTCTAAGGCCATCGGCGCAAACTTGGAACGCCCCCACACCGGGCAACACGATCCGATCTGCCGCGCGCACAATGTTGGCGTCTGCCGTGACCTTAACCCTGGCGCCCACCGCCTTCAGAGCGTTGTAAACCGAATGCAGATTGCCCGCGCCGTAATCGACGAGGGCCACGACTTCAGCCACCAAGCTGTCCCTTCGTGCTTGGGATAGCGCTTCCTTTGCGCGGGTCGCGCTCTACTGCGCTGCGCATTGCGCGGGCGAAACCTTTGTACAGGCTCTCGCAGATATGGTGGTTGTTGACGCCGTAAAGCAGCTCCATGTGCAAGGTCAGCCCACAAGTCTGCGCAACAGAGTGAAACCAGTGCTCGATCAGCTCGGTGTCCCATTCGCCCAGCTTCTCCTGCGTGAAACCAGCCTTCCAAACGAAATAAGGCCGCCCCGAAATGTCGAGCGCCACGCGGCTGAGCGTTTCATCCATCGGCGAATAGGCGTGGCCATAGCGCCCGATCCCCGCCTTATCGCCCAGAGCCTGCGCGAGCGCCTGGCCCAGCGCAATCGCGCTGTCTTCGGTCGTGTGGTGCTGGTCGACATGCAAGTCGCCCTCAACCTTCATGAGCACATCGATCAATGAGTGCTTGGAAAACTGTTCCACCATAAGATCGAGAAACCCGATTCCCGTCGACACCTCGTAATGGCCTGGTCCGTCGAGATTTACGGAGATGGAAATCTTGGTTTCCGCGGTGTCACGAGTGATCGAGCCGGTGCGAGACGCAGGATTGAGGGCGCGAGTGTCAGCCATGGCTCGCGCTATAGGCGGCCTGAGGTGAGGCGCAAGAGGGCGGCGGCGCTCTGGTGCAGCGAAGGCTGCCGCGACGCTGTGTCTAAAACCATCAACAGAATGTCCAATATCATTTACACCACAGGCCACGAAACGCTTGACCCCGCCCGCCCCTCGCTTCACCACTCACCCTATTATGACGGACGACACCCCCGATAGCCTCATCCCCTATGATGAGATCGTCCAGGAAGCGCTGCGTGCCGTAGTCGGGCGCGTCCTGGGCTCGATCGAGCAGAGCGGTGGAGAACTGCCTGGCAATCACCATTTCTATATCACGTTCAAGACGGGCGCGCCGGGGGTTTCGATCCCACCTCATCTCAAAGAGCGCTTCCCCGACGAAATGACAATCGTCCTTCAAAACAAGTTCTGGGAACTCGAAGTTCGCGAGGAAGGCTTTTCGGTGGGCCTTTCGTTTAATCAAATCCCGGCGAAACTCGACGTGCCCTTTGCCGCGATCACCGCGTTTGTTGATCCTGCGGTCGATTTTGGGCTGCAGTTCCAGGCGACCGTAGCGGACATCGCACCAGAGGCGCACGAGGACGCTGAGAATGATGGCGCTGTGGCGGGAATCTCCGATGACGGCGACGAGGACGGCGATGGAAGCGACCCGAGCTCAAATGTTGTCACCGTGGATTTTGGCCGGAAGAAGTGAACTCGCTCGACGGATGTACGAACGAATCCCGCGGCGGTTTGCTCGATTACTCGGCAGCCAGTCCTTAGCGTCGATCCATGGGCATGCGCACATCGCAAAAGGTTTCCCGCAAACTTGATGAGGACCGGTTGGCCCGCGAGGCCAGCCCGCTACATCTCACGCCGCGCCCCAACGCTGCGACCAGCCTGCTTCTTGCTGATATCATCCTACGTGGCGCTTCGAGCCAGTTTCGAAAGAAGCTTGAGCGCCGGATCCCGTCAGTGGGCTCACCAAACGAAGAACACCAGCAAGGGCCGTTAGATGGGCGAACCCTACTCAAGAGCCTGGCGCTTTACGGCGCGAGCAAGCTTGCCAACCGCTCGCCTTGGGGCCTGGGGCTTGTCGCAGGTGGTCTCGGACTGAAGACGCTCTACGATCGTGGGAAGGCTCGCCGGCGGCGCCTTTCCGCTCAGACCGATGCCCAGGAAGACGCGTAAAGCGGTCGACGTTCCCCTTGATTAAAGCGGCTAGCTATCGCAGGCGGTGTCGATGGGCGAAGATGCGAATACACAACGGGTCAAAGAGCCGATCCAGACCAGCGCTCTGAAACGGCGCGGGCTGTTGTTTATCCTCTCGTCTCCAAGCGGGGCCGGCAAAACGACGCTGTCGCGCATGCTGCTGGAGGCGGACCCCGCCATCGAATTGTCGATCTCCGCCACCACTCGCCCGGCGCGCCCGGGCGAACAGGATGGAGTGCATTACCACTTCGTCACCGAGGCCGAATTCGATCGCATGATCGAAGAGGACGGTTTCTATGAATGGGCTGAGGTCTTCGGTTATCGCTACGGCACCCCCAAGGGCGCGATCCGCGAAGGGCTGAAAGCGGGCCGCGACTACCTGTTCGATATCGACTGGCAGGGAACGCAGCAGCTGTATCAGAAAGACCAGCAGGACGTTGTGAGCGTCTTCATCCTTCCGCCAAGCCTGCCCGAATTGCGCCATCGCCTCGAAGCCCGCGCGCAAGATAGCCGAGGTGTGATCGACGCGCGAATGGAACGCGCCCGCGCCGAAATCAGCCATTGGGCCGAGTATGACTATGTCGTCATCAACGACGATGTGGACGAGTGCTTTGACCGAGTGCGCGAAGTGCTGGACGCCGAACGCATGCGCCGCACGCGCCAGACAGGGCTGATCCCGTTTGTACGCGAATTGATGGGTTAGGCGCAGGCGGTTCTCGCCCCCACTCACCCGCCGGTTCGCGCTTACTGCGGCGGAAAGTCCATCAGGATCTTGGCCACACCTTCGCGCAGGTTTTCAGGCTCCAGACCTTCACCCCCTCCGCTGGCTTCCGCGCTGCCAAGCGTCTTCACGCCCGCACCATGCCACACCGGCGACTTGCGCTCCACGTCAAAGACATCAATTGCCAGCGTGCCCTTGGTGTAGGTGCGCGTTTCGCTGATGGTCGCGGGCCCGGTGTAGATGCCGGGATAAAGGCCGGGGTAATACGTACGGCCCCAACGCCAATTGGTGCGGTTGACGTAATAGTTGGTCGGCACCTGTGTGACGCGCTCTTCGTCGCGCGTGCCCACGGTGAAAGAAACCGCAAAATCCGCCGCGTTTCGATCATCGGTGTAGGTGAAGCCTTTCGCTTCGAGTTCGGCCTGGATCGCGCGGGCGATTTTGGGTTCGGCGGTCGGGGGAATGGGCAAATTTCCAAACACCGTCATCGGATCATCGCCCGCCCAGGAAAAGGTCTTATAACCGGAGAAGTCCTGCTCCGGATCAAAATCCGAAGAAAAAGAGCCGGTTGTCGAGCACCCAGCGAGCGCGACGCTCGCGGCGATCGATAGGACGAAGCGTTTGATCATGATGAGTCTCCCAAAAGCAAGATAAGAACAATGTCGCGATCCGACGCGCTGAATAGAGCTTGCCGAGCTTAGTTTTCCCCAGCGGGCGGCTGCGGGATCTCGGTGGTTTCAATCGCGCCATTGCCGTTGGCGTCGAGCATTTCGAACGGGTCGCGCTTTTGCGCGTTCCACTCCGCTCGCGTGACCGTGCCATCAAGGTCGGTGTCGTATTGCGGGATGATCTTGGCGAGCGCTTCGCCCATCTTCTTTTTGCGCACCGGGCCCCGGCGCGGCTTGTCCTTTTTGTTGATCACGCCGTCTTCGTTGCGATCAAGTTTGGAGAATTGCTCGGCGCGGTGCGTGGCGAACTCTTCCTTAGTGGTCGAGCCGTCCTCGTTCGCGTCCGCCTCTTTTAGGGTCTTCGCAAGCTGTTCGAGCGCCTGCAGGCGTTTTTCCGGATCCATCGCGGCGGCGCCCTCCGGCGCTTGCGCGGCGGTTGGCACGGCCAGCGCAAACAGCGCTGGCCCAACGGAAGCCGCGACACAGCGAAACGCCTTTCTCATGTGATTCCCTCCTGAGTCCCACTCCATAATTGCACGCAAGGGCGGCGCTGGACAGCGCTAACTGCGCGCGAAACAGGAACCGGCGCAATCTGCGAGAAACCGGCCAGTCCAAAGGCGCAGCGCCGCGTCGTTCCTCCCCTAGCCAACGCCAAGAAGAAGACCGCCCCGCGCACTGGCGAGACGGCCCTTTGGAACCAGAATTGCGAGATCGCCCTGCTTAGCCCGCTGGATCGGCAAAGTGCGTCGGCAGCAGCGCGTTGACAACACCGCCATCAACGGTGACCGTGTCGCCCACCACATAGTCGCCCGCACGGCTGCACAGATAGATTGCGGCCGCGGCCATATCTTCCTTGGTGCCGATCCGTTTCGACGGAATGCCAGCGGCGCTCGCGTCCGGCGCGTTCTTGGCGACCTTGTTCATCTCGCTGGCAAAGGCGCCCGGCGCGATCGAGGTCACCACGATATTGTCGCGGATCAGGCGCGCGGCCATGCGGCGAGTGAGTTGGATGACAGCGGCTTTGGAAGCCTGATAGGGATAGGTTTCCCATGGGTTGATCCGCTGCCCATCGATCGAGGAGACGTGGATCACTTTGGCGAGGTGATCGCCTTTGCCCGCTTCGACCAGCAGATCGTGCAGCTTTTGAGTGAGGAAGAACGGCGTTTTGACGTTTAAATCCATTGTGCGGTGCCAGCCAGCCTCAGTGAATTCCAGATAATCCTGGCCCCACGCCGCGCCCGCATTGTTGATCAGGATGTCGAGCTTGGTCTCGTTTTCCTTGATCGCGGCGACGAGCGTTTCGATGCCGTCCATTTGGCTAAGGTCAGCCGGGATACCGATGACTTTGTCCGCGCCGAACTCGTTGATGGTCTCCTGCATCTGCTCGACCTTGCGCGCCGAGATGTAGACCTTGGAGCACCCCGCGGCGAGCAAGCCTTCGACAAACATCTTGCCAATGCCGCGGCTTCCCCCGGTAACCAGCGCCACACGGCCTTCAAGGCTGAAGAGTTTTTGTACGTCCATCATTGTTCTGTTCTCTCCCTAGGGCCCCTTAGTATCCGCTCATCTCGGCCACGCGGTTCGCGTGGAAATAGGCATCGCCCAGGAACTCGCCCAGGGCCCGGTCACGCTTCATGTAAAGGCCAATATCGTATTCGTCGGTCATGCCGATCCCGCCATGCATCTGCACGCCTTCGCGCACCGCGAGGCCAGCGGCCTTAGCAACCTTGGCCTTGGCAACCGAGGTCATCAGGTCCGCGCTCTCAGCGCCCGCATCCGCGAGCTGCTGCGCCTTGATAACGACCGCGCGTGCGATTTCGACCTCGGAATAGAGGTGGCTGGCGCGGTGCTGCAGGCCCTGGAATTCGCCAATGAGCTTGCCGAACTGCTTACGCTGTTTGAGGTAGTCGATGGTCATATCCATCGCCCCGCGCGCCACACCCACGCCTTCCGCCGCAGCGCCGAGGCGGCCAGCCGTAAGCATGGCGTTCAAGACTTCGCGCCCGCCATCGACTTCGCCAATCACCGCGTCGCCGTCGAGTTCGACGCCATCAAAGGTGATATGGCTCGCCATCGAGCTGTCGACGAGACGCACCGGGTTTTGCTCGACGCCCGCCGCATCCTTGGGGACCGCGAACAGGGTGATGCCGTCCTCCTCATCATCCGCACCGCTGGTGCGCGCGGCGACCACAATCATGTCTGAACTGGCGCCCTGGATCACAAAGCTCTTCGAGCCTGTCAGCTTGAACCCGTTACCCGACTTCTCAGCCTTGGTGGTAATGCGGTCAGGGCGGTGCTTGGCCGTTTCGTCAATCGCAACGGCAAAAACGCTTTCCCCTTCGATCAAGCCGGGCAGATAGCGGCCCTTCATATCCGCCGATCCGTGCTTAAGCGCGGTCGCGGCCAGCACCGACGAGGTCAGGAAAGGTGACGGGGTCAGGTTCCGGCCAACCTCTTCGAGCACAATGCCCGCTTCGACATGGCCCATGCCTAGCCCGCCATCCTCTTCATCAAGCAACATGCCGGTGAAGCCCATTTCGGCCATTTGTTTCCAAAGCGCGTGGCCAAAACCATCTTTGCAGTCGCGGTCGCGCCAATGGCGAAGCTGTTTGGCGATGTTGCCTTCGTCGGCCATGAAGCCGCTGGCGCTTTCGGCCAGCATGGCCTGATCTTCCGTGTGAAACAGGGGCATAAGATGCCGTCCTCTCGTCCTCTTAGGGGTTTTCTTTTGTTGTTTTGAAGCGGGCCGTCGCTGATCCCTTCGGGAGCGGCCCGCATTAGGGACCGCGGCTTAGGCGCCTGGAAGGTCCAGAATGCGTTTAGAGATCACGTTGAGCATAATCTCGCTCGTGCCGCCTTCGATCGAGTTGGCCTTGGTGCGAAGCCAGTTGCGCGAGGGCTTGCCGCCGCCGGTGTCTTCGCTCTCCCACTCCAGCGCCCGCGAACCGCCAACGCTCATCATGAGTTCGTGGCGACGCTTGTTCAGCTCGGTACCAGTGTACTTCATCATATTGGGCTGAGCCGGGTGGCCCTTGCCCGCTTTCATCTCATCCATGAACCTCTCGCCCATGGCGGTGAAGGCCAGCGCGTCGACGTCGAACATGGCCAGCTCAGCGCGCAGGACGGGATCCAGATCATCGCCGGTTTTGGCGGTCAAACGCTTCATCGAGGCGCCGATCGCCGCGGTGCGCTCGCCGCCGCCCATGCCCGAGATCATCTCGCGCTCATGACCAAGCAGGTACTTGGCGACGTCCCAGCCGCGGTTGATTTCGCCAACCTGCGCGGGGATGTCTTCGCCATAGCTCTTGGGCACCTTCACATTGTCAAGGAAGGTTTCGCAAAAGGGCGATGCGCCGCTGATCAGCTTGATCGGTTTGGTCGAGCAGCCTTCGGTCGACATGTCGATCAGCGTGAAGGTGATGCCTTGATACTTGTTGTCCTTATCGGTGCGGACCAAGCAGAAAATCCAGTCGGCCTGATCGGCGTAGGACGTCCACACCTTCTGGCCGTTGACAAGCCAGTGATCGCCTTTGTCTTCGCCATGGGTTTGCAAGGAGACGAGGTCTGAGCCTGAGCCCGGCTCTGAATACCCCTGGCACCAGCGGATTTCGCCGCGCGCGATTTCGTTCAAGAATTTCTGCTTTTGGCCTTCGGTGCCGAATTTGAGCAGCGCCGGGCCGAGCATCCAGATGCCAAACGAATCCAGCGGCGAACGCGCGCCGATGCGGCTCATTTCCTGACGCAGAACCTTCGCTTGCGCCGCGTCCAACCCAGCGCCGCCATAGGCCTTGGGCCAGGCTGGAACGGTGTAGCCCTTTGCCACGCAGGCCTCGAACCAGGCTTTTTGCGCGTCGTTCTTGAAGGTGGCGTTCTTGCCGCCCCAATAGACATCGCCGTCGTCGCGAACGGGTTGGCGCATTTCCGGCGGGCAGTTGGCTTCCAGCCAGGCGCGCGTTTCAGTGCGGAAATTTTCGATATCGGACACGTGCCGACTCCTCTCTCGGTTTACTCTCTTGACGCAAACGTAACGTGAATTGAGAGGCCCCGGCAAGCGCGATCTGCGCATGTGCAATGCCAAGACTTTGGAGCTCACCTATGCCGTAGCGTCAAATAGGTTGCGATACGCAACGCGACATGGCTGGCATTGACCTTGGCCTTCATCCCCCTAGGCTCCGCGCAAAATTGGAGAGGGAAAACACCGATGCGATTCTCGGGAAAGACGGTCGTTGTCACAGGGGCGGCGTCCGGAATTGGCGCGGAGGCCGCGCGGCTCTTTGCCAGCGAAGGCGCGGTGGTCTTTGCCTCCGACATCAACGAAGCCGATGGCCAGAAAGTGTGCGCCGAGGGCGATGGCGACCTGCGCTTTGTCCATTGCGATGTGTCCGACACAGCCTCGATCAAAGCGTTGATGGACCGCGCCGCGGCTGAAACGGGCGGCATTGATGTGGTCTTCAACAACGCTGCGACCGCCGGCGCGCGTCCCACAATCGACGAGATCGAACCCGAGGAATGGGATGGCACGATGAACCTTGTCCTGCGCTCGGTCGCGTTCGGCATCCGCTACGCCGTGCCGCATATGAAGGGGCGCCCCTCCACAAAAAATGGGGGAGCGGCAATCGTCAATGTCTCGAGCGTGGCGGCCACCGGCCCCGGCTACTCCCCCACCACCTATGCCGTGGGCAAAGCGGGGGTGCTGCACCTGACAAAGTGCGCGGCGGCCGATCTGGCGCAATTCGGTATTCGAGTGAACGCGGTCCAGCCCGGCTTCATCAACACCAACATCTTCACCTCATCGCTGGAAATCCCGGATGATATGAAAGCGGTGGCCAAGGCCTTCATCGCGCAAGGATCATCCAACGCGCAGCCGGTCGCACGCGGAGGCATGCCGCGCGATATCGCCGAGGCGGTGGCTTATTTGGCGAGCGAGGCAGCCAGTTTTGTGACGGGCACATCGCTTCTGGTGGATGGAGGCCTCACCATTGGACCTCGCCACTGCTGGGACCCCGAGACCGAAAGCGCGCTGAGCGGGCTGCTCGAAATGGAAGAGCAAGCCAAGGCAGCTGCGGCGACGGCAGCAGCGGCAGGCGACTGATGGCGTTTGTTAGAGGCAGGCTGCCGCTGTGGCTCAAGCTGACCAACGGCTCGGGATCGGTCGCGTTTGGCGTCAAGGATGGCGGCTTCTCGTTCTTCCTGCTGCCGTTCTACAACCTCGTTCTGGGGGGTGAGGCTGGGGT
>ERZ1740065.932-NODE-932-length-16833-cov-4.208905_pt1 | contig 16833 bp, 10 predicted proteins | sample MGYA00581738_ERZ1740065 | MGnify/ENA primary metagenome ERZ1740065 (study PRJEB43018, sample SAMN04849749) | marine metagenome | isolation source: floating plastic debris | place: Pacific Ocean | collected 2008-09-01 | study: EMG produced TPA metagenomics assembly...
CGGCTACCACCTTGCCCTCCAGTCTTTCCTTACTCGTCGCTCTTCCGATCTCCTGATCTTCGCGGATGGGGTGGCCGCTAAAATCGTAGATGGAGGCGGAGGAGATGTGGATAAAGAGGGGGGTACGGACGGCTTCAAAAACCCGCTCGGTACCTTCCACGTTGACCTGGTAAAACCGCTCGTACAGCCCCCGGTCGGAGGCCAGGGCGGCGCTGTGGATACAGCAATCGACTTCGAGGCGGGGTACGGTGGTACTGATGTCGGCGCGAATGTATTCGCTGACGGCATCGAGTAGGGCGGAGGGGGGCTTTTTACTGCGGCCCAGAGCGATGATCTCGTGGCCTCTACTGGAGAAATGGCGTACTAAATGACTGCCTAAGGAGCCGGTCGCGCCGGTAATGGCAATTTTCATATTATTGCTTGCTATAGTTCTGCCGAATTTGTGCTTTCAAGGTCCGACGATCCACTTTTTGTTGACGTCCACTGCGGGGAATGGCCATTTGGAGAATGCGATCGGGCCAAGCCTCGCGGTCGATACTAAAAATACCTCTTTGTAGTTTTTTTTCCAAGTCTGCGAGCGGTAATTTTTCGTTTCCCTCTATTACGAGAAAAACGACTTCGTCCGCCAGCACTTCTTCATAGATTCCTACAAATACGGCCTCCGTCACACCGGGAATTTTTTTGACCGTTGGTTCGTACAAGGCGGGATAGAGATTGAAATTTCGGCGTATAATCATCTCTTTTTTACGTCCCGTGAGTACCAACAATTGTTCTTCGTCCAGATAACCCAAGTCACCCGTTGGATGCCAATGGGGCCTACTGTTTAAATGCCAGTAGTTGCGGTATAGTTGTGGCGATTGAATTAAAATTTCGCCATCGGCTGCGATTTCCAAATTTACCCCCGCTGCGGGTCGGCCCAATAAATCTCCTCGGCAGGGGTACTCGACCTTTTGTCGGCCATCGCAGGTGCTCACCAGCAGGTTTTCCGTCATCCCGTACAGGCAGGTAATGCGGGTGTGGGCGGGAAGCCGCTCGATCAAGCGCTCCAAAAAGGGCACGTGGACCGGCGCCGAGCCGAGCAGTACGTGTTGGAGGCAATCGGGAAAACGCTCCTCCCCCCGTTTTTGCAACTCCCCAAGAAGTTCCAGGTACTCGGCGGGCGGCCCAAATAGGATGCTGATATTCTGGTCCCGGATAAAGGCCAAGCGCTCGGCGGCCGTCGCCCGGGGCCGCCACAGGTGCACGGGAATGCCGGCGCATACGCCGATGAGCATAAAGTGGGGCAGGTGGGTAGCCACGCGTTGCGGGCCCGGGCTACGGAGCAAGTCCACGATCAGCTCGATGCTGTGGGCCAGGCTACTCAGGCGGTGGACCACGCCCTTGGGAACGCTCTGGGTACCGGAGGTGTAGGTGACGAGGTAGGGATGGTCGGGGTTGCCGTTTTGCCAGTTGAAGGGGAGGGGGGCGGCCCGTTTTAGCTGCCGCAGGGTTTGGTGTTTTTGCCACAGGGGCAAGCGTGGGCCCGTGCTGATGAGCTTGACGGCATCCGTTCGGGGAAAGTAGGGGCCACTTTTATTCCAACGGAGGTAAATCCACCGCAAAAGGGGATGTTCGCGTAAAAACAATAAGCGCGTATCCACGATGGCCCACTGGGGTGCAAATTGGCGCAGCTTTTCTCGGTAATTGTCACGGCCCATCTCCGGATCGATGATCGCCACTTGGCACTGCAAGATCATGGTGGCGAAAATCAGTCGCAGAAAATCGGGCCCCGGCTCACTGGCCATCACGAGGCGGTCTCCCGCGCGGCATCCCACCCGCCACAACTGCGCCGCCAATTGCTGACTCTCCGCCAGCAACTGACCCACCCGGACCAGCTCGTCCCCCCGCTGCAGGGCCACTTCCGCCGCTCCACGGGCCTCCAACAGTTCGATAAAACGGTTGTGAAAAAACATAACGTAGCTGGTTTTGGTGGTTTTACCAGACCAAGAGTTGTACCGAAGCACTGATGCCCGCCGCCAGGCCAATCAAGGCGATCTTATCTCCGGGGCCTAGCTTTCCCCGCCGCTCCGCACAGTGCATCGCCAGCGGAATGGAAGCCGCCGCCGTATTGCCATAGTGCTCAAAAATGCTGGTGCTTTTGGCCAGATCCAAACCCGTTCCCTCCGAAATGTACTGAAAAGACTGGGTCGATACCTGATGCGTAAACCAGTGGTCTACTTCTTCCGTCGACCAGGGCGATTCCCGCAAACTGGCCCGGACAAAGCGCTGGGATTCTTCCCGCATGGCTTCCTTGAGCGCCACGGTCTGCCCCTCAAAGTACAGCTTGCTGGGGTCGTGTGGATGGCGCGAGCCCCCGCCTTCGATGGTGCACAGGGGCCAGTGTTTGCCCACGGTGAGGAACTTTTGGTAGTAAATACCCGCCGTTTCTTCCGTTTCCGCCGCCGTTACCAAGGCGGCGGCGCCGGCATCCCCGAGGCTAAATGCCGCTAGGCTGCGTTTGAGTTGCCGCTCGTCGGACAGCTCGAAATTGATCGCATCACTGAGTTTTTCCCCATTGACGATCAGTACGCGCTGGTACAGTCCCGACTGGATGTAAGCCGAGGCCGCTTGGATGGCGGTGACGAAGCTGTTACACGCATTTTTGAGGTCGAGCGCCGGGCAGTGAAGCCCCAGTTTGTCCTGGACGATGTTGGCCGTAGCGGGTTCGATGAGGTCGGCGGAGGCGGCGGCAAAAATCAGCAGGTCGATGTGTTGCTTGCCCCAGCGTTCTACGATGGGCCGGGCGGCAGCACAGGCCAGGTCGGAGACCTGCTCTTCCGGGGCGGCAAAGCGGCGTTCGCGGATGCCAAAGAGTTTTTCCAAGGCACCCCTCGCCAGCAGTCGATGGCGGCGATTGATCCGTGTTTCGACCTCGCGGTTGTCGACCACTCGCTCGGGTACGTAGGCGGAAATTTGGGCAATTTTAGACCGGACCATCAGCTTATACTTTGGCCTTGAGAATGAGCCGCCACAGCGGGCGTGTCAACCAGTTGAAGCCACCGATGTCCTCCATAAATTCAATGGCCTCGTCCAGGCAGTGTTCGGCAAATTTGTGCTTGAAGTGGCGGTAAGCCGTTTTCTGGTAATGCGCGGGGCGATCCACTCCGATGCGTTCAAAAATTTCCCGTCGAACGTAGAGGGTCCGCATGAAGTAGATGTTGAGCAAAAACAGCAAGCTGTACCAGGTCCGTCGGAGGAAGCCCGCGTTTTGGGTGTAGCGTTCGAGCCACAGCTTGGTGTAGTGGATGTGGCGGCCTTCCTCGATGTGGTGCAGTTCCGAGACCTTGCGCAAAACCTGGTACACCCTCGGATCGCGACGCATCAGTTTGCCGTACACATCGGCCATCATCTCCACGGCCAGTACGGACATAAAAACCCAGTCCGAGGGGAGGAATTTTACCGTCAATTTTCCCCAAAAGCGGTGCTGGAATCCCGGTAGAATGGGTTTTCCATCCAATTGCTCAATGGCCTTGGAAAACATCTCTTGGTGGCGAAACTCCTCGATCAACTCCCGCAGTAAAAAGCGGTACTCCACATCGCCGGGGCTGAGATCGAGCAAGTGGCGGTTGAAAAAGAGACAGGCCAGACCCTCCGACCAGCCGTAGGAATACATCACCTGTACGACCTCGTGGCGACCCAGCTCGCGCCTTTGCGCCGGACTGAGCCGTTCGTAGAGGGGGTGACCGGCGAGGGAAACCAGCTTTTCGGGAAGAAACAAATCCGCCTCCTCGGCGGGTTCTTGCCAGGGAACAAACTGCTCGGGAAGGAGGGGTTTTTCCTTGCTGATGCGAATCAATCGCTCAATTTTTTGGACGGGAAAGGTCGTCATACGCTTTACGGTTTGTTTTTCAATCTGCCTCCAAGATAGTACCTGTGCGAACAGCAGTGGTATTAAATTGTGCCAAATGAGGCATGTGAAAAAAGCTTATATTAGGATTTTTCGACGCCAAAACACCCAGGCAATCTACTTTATCCCCCTGCAAGAACGGCGAAATGATCGACAAAGTCTCCCGTTTTCTGGATGGACCCAGGCTGCCGTACCGGAAAACAGGACCCTGACATCTCCCGGTTATTACCAAGGGACGCAAACATCTGGAGCATTGGGTTCGACGACTATCCGTCCTGACGACCCGAGCGGTGAATGTGGTTGCTACTGGCTTGCTGGGTCCCCATCATCAGGACATCCTGAATATTGACGTGCTCCGGCCGGGTAGCGATGAAGTAGATGGTCTCGGCCACGTCGCGCGCCTTGAGCGGTTGGAAATCTTCGTAGATTTTGGCCCGTTCGGTATCGCCGTGGAAGCGATCCAGGGCAATTTCGGTTTCCTCATCGTGTCCCGGCGCTACCTGACTCACGCGAATGCCGTGCTGGTGTAGATCGAGACGCATCGATTTGGTAAGGGCGTCAACGGCAAATTTGGTGGCGCAGTAGACGTTTCCCTTGGGATACACTTCCTTTCCCGCCGTCGAGGCCACGTTGATGATGTGCCCCCGGCCACGGGCCACCATCCAGGGACTTACGACCCGGGTCATGTACAGCAATCCCTTGATGTTGGTATCAATCATGGTTTCCCAATCTTCGATATCGCCTTCGTGAATAGCGGCGAAGCCCCGCGCCAGCCCCGCATTGTTGATCAAAATATCAATTTCCGACCAGTCCGCTCCCAACTCGTCCAGGGCCGTACTCACGGAGCTGCGCTGGCGAACGTCAAAGCAGAGGGTCTGCGTTTCCACCTGGTAATGCTCTTGGAGTTGGCTTTGCAGCGCTTCTAGCCGATCGGCTCGCCGCCCGGTCATGATGATCCGGTGGCCGCGCTCGGCAAATACCTGGGCAGTGGCCAGGCCGATGCCCGAAGTCGCTCCGGTGATTAGAACGGTTTTGATGTCCTCGGCTACGGGGCGCAGCTGGATGGCCTGTTCCTCGGTGGTGCTTTCCGCTGCGGGTGTTTCCGTGACCTCCGGTTCCGGATCCCGGTAGTTGAAGGCCAGGTCGTTTTCTTCCGTCTTGAGTTCGGGGTTGATGCCAAAGGCCCGTTCGTAAAAGGCCGTGGCCGTTTCCAGGTCTCCCTTGCGGTGGTGGATCAGGGCCAGGTCGTAATTGGCGAAGGGGTGATCCGCTTGCAATTCGAGCGTTTTGTGGAAGTGCTTGACGGCTTTATCGGGTTTGCCCAATTCCTCGGCCAGCAGGACTGCGTACTGGTAGCGGGCGTCGATGTGCTCGGGATGGAGTTTGATGGCGCGTTTGAAGTAATTGCTCGCCTGTTTTTGCTGGTTGGTAAAGCAGGTGGCGGTGAGTCGACCCAGCTTGTAATTGATCCCCGGCAGGTCCGGGCTGAGGGACAAGACTTTTTCGTAATAACTTTTGGCGAGCAGCAGATTGTTGTCGCTCTCGGCCTGGGCGGCCAATTCCAGGTACTTTTCGACGTCCTGTTCCTGGGGCGATTCCCCCGCCGTCGCCTGATCTGGTACGGGATTGGGCTGAGGAACAGCGGGTGGGCTAACGGTAATGGGGGCCTCCACCTCCGTGCGTTCCAAATCGACGTCTGCTTCCTCGGTTTCGGGCGCTATGACTTCCTCCTCCTCCTCTTCGAAAATGGATTCGAGGATTGCGTAGTTGCGCTCCGGAGGCGTAGAAGGATCGCTGGGCGTCTCCAGCTGAATTTGTGCCTCCTCCTCGGCCACCTCCTCGATGATTTCCTCGATGTCCGAACCAAAATCCACGGTAATGTCTTCTTCTCCCGCACCGGCAAGCTCCTCTACTGGGGGCGTGGTTTCGCTGGGGGGATCGGCATCCAGGCGTTCCTGGACCAAGTTGTCGACCTTGGTCAGATCCGGGCTGATGTGCAGGGCCTTTTCCGGGGGAGCTTCCGCGGGGGGGACCGGTGGGTCCAAGGAAGGCCCCGTCTCGGGAGCGACATTGGCGTGGAGCAAGTCCATGCCCGGAATCTGCTCGATGATGATCTCTTCTTCCTCCAGCATGCTTTCCTCCTCGGGAGGGTCGAACGAGGGGCTCAGGGTACTCACCTCCTTGGCGGTAATCGGCCGGTCGGTACCCGACTGGCCGACGGCTTGGTTAACGCGTTGGGCGGAAAAGGCTTGGAAAGAGGCTTCGTCGCCAAAGCGGTGAAAAAAGGCCTGGAAGTTATTTTGTTGTAGAAGCGGATATTCCCAGTAGCTGGTATCGCGCAGGTAACGCAGGAACTCACCCACCTGGGTGGAGATGCCCCGGACGATTTTCAGGTCCTCCTCCAGGTCGTTGGCACTGGAGCGCGACTGGTGGCGCATGTCGAGGTATTTTTCCTGCCAGAAGTTCATGTATTTGATGATCTGACCAATCCGGTCGAAGGTGGTGGGCACCGAGTCAAAGGTACCGGGTTTTTCTCCGGGATACCAGCCATCGATGACGATGCACTGGAGCCGTCCCTGGCCCAGCAGCTCCTGGAAGGTCCCCAAGATTTGGTGCATTGGGCTGATGGACTTGAGGTAGTTGTCGCTCAGGAGCAGTATGATGGGATGGCTGCTACTTTTAAGGGTTTCGTTGAAGTCGAGGTGCTCGCGCCCTTCGAGGCTCAACTGGTGGTGAAAGACAAAACCGGCCGGACGCAGTTCGCGTTCGAGCTCGTGGGCCATGATTTCATTGGCTTTGCAATAGGCTAAAAGTAGTTCTTTGGTCATTGGTGATCGGTCGGAATGATTTAATTAATGGTGCTTGCGGACTCGGAGAGGAGGTCAGCGACGATGGCTTCGAACTCCTTTTTGAAGGCGGGATATTCCGCCGTGGCGGGCCCCTTAAAGCCCGTATGAATTTTGCGGACCTGGTCCTTGCGGTCAACAAAGATCAGGGTGGGGTAGGAGACGACTTGATTGAGCATGGGCAGGGCCTCACTGGCGGCTTGCTTATCGGAATAGCCCGCGTGGACCACTTCGTAGTCGATGTCAAACTTTTCCTTGAAGCGCTTGATGGTTTGGAAGGCCTTGGTTTGCTCTTTGTGCTTTTCGAAGGCCAGCGAAATGACGGCCAGGTCGGAATCGGGATTTTCCCGCAGGTATTGCTGGAGAAAAACCGTCTCGTCCCGGCAGTTGGGGCACCAGGTTCCCATGATTTGAATCAGCTTGACTTTATTTTGATATTCGGGGCTGTCCAGGCTGATGCTTTTCCCCTGAGGGTTGGGAAATTCGAAGGCAAAGCGGTTGTAGCCCTCCTTGAGAAAGGTGATTTGCATCGGATTTCGCAGGGTAAAACTTTCGTTGCGTTTGGCCTTCCAGGTAGTCCGAAAGTGGTTGCCCGAGCGAAAAGTACCGATGATCGAGCTGTCCGATAGGATCTTGCCGGTGAAGAGAAAAGCGTGGGCTCCGTCAAAGCAGGAGAGGTAAAATTTATTGTCCTGAACCGTCCCTTCCAAAAATCGGTAATCCCCCGTCTCGGTGACAAAAGTTCCCAACAGGCGGTTGCCCTGTTGGCTGAATTCACCGATGGCCTGGTAGGGGGCATCGGAATCGACTCCAAAAGTCGTTTCCCAGCGACCGCTCACGTTGATCTTGGGGGCTTTGCGGAGGGTAGTAAAGCGGTAATTTTTCCCCTGCCGAGCTGAAAAGGGAATGCGGTAGTTGCTTCCGCGGTTGGTAGCGACGAATTCTCCATTCATAACTCCTTGCTCAAAAACTCCCCGGATGTAGGATTCGTAGACCGGGAAATTGATCAGCAGGGTATCTTTACCCGTCGCCCGATCGCGTCCGATCGTCACGTCCTCCACCCGGATGCGTTCCTCGCCATTGAGAATTTCGATGTATACCTTGGTTTCATCCTTGTAGCGGACTTCAAAAACGAAGGGCAGGATACCTTCCGAGAGGTCTTCCACTTCCCGGGAGATCTTTTGGTCTTTGTCGCGCTTATCGTCATTGAGGGCTTCGGCAGCCAGTTGGCGGGGGACCAACTCTAGTTCCGCGCGCCAGGGGCCCGGGGCGATGCTGTCGTATTCATTGTCGACGACCAAGCAGCCCGATATACCGATTAACAATAGTAATCCAATGGCGCCAAAAAGGGATTTATTCATGGTTGTTGCGAGTGATTTACTGATTATCAGCGAATTATTGATTAGCCTCAAATTTAATGGTTTATTGTCCAATTCGGAAATGCTCCGGGCCTCAATTGGATTTTTCCCCCACGAAGGAATCCTCCTTGTATTTAAACAGGACGTTAAAAGTGGTGAGACTCCCGTAAATTCGCGTGATGTACTGCTGTAAATTGACTTTCTCCTCGTCCGAGAGGTTTTTGCTGGCGTTGATGCGCTGCTCCATGACCCGCAGCCGATCGCGGACCATGACGATCTTGTGGAAGAAGGTTTCGATGGGAATCTCCTTGCTTTTGATGGCCGCATCCGCACTTTGGATGATCAACTTGCCGTCCTGCCACCGGTCCCCGAGCGGAATCTCTTCCGTAATGTCGGACCAGGTACGCAATATGCGGATGAGTGATTTTTCGGCCTCGGAAAAGGAGACGCTCTCGCGGGGAGGAATGTGTTCGATGACCTCCAGGTTCTGATAATTTTTTCCAACTTCCTTGATGCCGTACTGCATAAAGCAAATTTCGTAAGCCACGGCACGCAGCCGGATGACTACCCCCGCACCGAAGGCGGGGTGTTTGACGCGGGAACCAATGCCCAGTAATGGTGTATCTGACATGTCTAATTCGTTGTGAGGAGGGATAGGATTGATTTATATTACGCCCCGAGGGGCTGCTTTGTTGCACCCACTGGCGAGCTTATTTGGCGGGGTGATAGGCCGTGTAGCTGGCCTTTTCCACCAGTTGTTCCGTTTTGCCACGGGCCGTTAAAAACCGGGTGGGCAAGCTTTCCTTGGAGCGGATTTTGGGTAAAAAAACCTCGAAATGCAAGTGTGGCCCACTCGACCAGCCCGTATTGCCACTCCGCCCGATCACTTGACCCGCCGCCACCCGATCACCGGGTTCCACCAAGCTGCCCCGCACCTGCAGGTGAATGTAGCTAGCCATACTGCCATCCTCGTGACAAATCGTAATGTAATTGGCCATGCCCATACAGCGGGACGTCGCACAACCACTGCGCGAATCCTCCTTCACCTCGATCACCACCCCCGCACGCGCCGCGTGAATGGGACTGCCCTCCGGGAGGTCAAAATCGAGGCTGTAGGAATCGTGGTGCGAAAAGCGGCCGTTGTAGCCTTGGCCCACCGCCACACGCGCCCCCGGTTGGAAGGGCAGCCAGTAGGCGTGCTCGTCATCGTGCCGGGCCGTAATGTCGCCCATGACGTAGTTGAACTGATAGCCATAGCGGCTGTCTTGGTAGGGGTCGATGGGGCTTAGAGTGAGTACGCGGTGCGCCTCACCGTCAGCGGGGATAATTGCGGTATGGGGCAGGGGCTGATCGACCTTGATGTTGGTCTTTACCTCCAGGTCGAGGATCAAGCTGATCGCGCAAAAACTATTGTTCTGCGCGTAGAGCTCCGTCGAACCATCGCGGAGGGGGACTTCGGTAAATTCCAGTTCCTCTTGCGCGGAAAGGGAAAAAGCTACTAGCACCGGGAGTAGGGCCAGCCAAAATTTTGCACCGTATTTCATACCTAGTGATTGTGAAAAATAGGCGCCGAAATTCCACGGAGGAATTTCGGCGATCCCTATTACAACTGTTCGAGCCCCCCAAATATTGGCTGGGGGTACTAATTTTGGCGTTTCCCCATGCCGGTAACTACTGGATCACCAGACGCTGTTGGAAACGCTCCGTACGAGTGAGGATGCTAATCTCGTAAGTTCCCCCGACGAGGTCACTCAAGTCCAAATCGGTACGGGACAACTTAGGGTCAACTTCTTGTTCGCGCACCAAACGACCTTGCAGGTCATAGACGCGCAGCGTAATATTTTCTCCTATCTCCGGCAGCTCAACCGTGAGCGGGCCGGTGCTTGGGTTGGGATATACTTTTAGGGGGCGACTGGCCACCTCCGGGGTTCCGGTCGTAATCGGATCGTTATCGATCACCAGGTCCCAGATGCCACGCCCGTAGGTCCCAAAGCGCGCCGTCTGGCTGGCTTCCAGGTACTCCACACTCCAGTAGGTTTGGGTGGGGGTACAGGTCGTCATCAAGGGATACCAGGTAGCGACCTCCTGATTGAACACGTAGGGGCCGGCTTCGGTAGCCGCAAAAATCATCGAGTCGTCCTCGTTGCCGTCCAGTTCGAAGACCATGGTATTGGGCAAGCCCTCGTCCAGGGCCGTAAAGGTAGAACCATTGTCGTAGGAGACGTAGACCCCGGGGTTGCTGTAGCCCGAACCCCCATAATACACCGTGTTGCGATCGACTTCGGAAGGGTGAATGGCCGCTCCGTAGAGGTAGTGGCTCTCCGCTAGGAAACTGACGTTTTGCTCCCAGGTGACTCCCGCGTCGGTCGAGTAGAAAAAGCGACCGTTGGTGGTCGAGACGTACCACAAGTCGGGATCCAGTGGCGAAAAGGCGATGTAGGAGATCGTACCACCGCCAGAAAAGCTCTGGAAGTCGTAGTCGATGGCTTCGGCGGAGATGTAGCCATTTTGGTGACTGAGGCGAATGAGGTAAGAACCCTGGCCGCCATTGGGATTGCCACCGGCGAGGTAGACCTCGTTGCGTTCGGGGTAGGGGCCCGACACCAGGGGCGGAATCCACACCGTTTCATCATCCGAATCCAGCGAATAGCTGGCCGTGGAGTACCCATACTGCGGGTCGGGGTAATACGTGATCCAGCCACCGGGATATACGGTCCAGAGGCGTTGGCCATTTTCGGAAAAGGCCGTATGTCCGTAATCCCCGGAAATGACCTGCTCAAAATCGACGATCCCCTCCTCGCTGGTGGTCCGGGCCCGTTGGAAACCCTGATCTTGAGAGCCCGCGTAAATGGTGCGGTTGTCGAGCGGATCGGTAGCGACGTCGTAGTATTGGCTGACGTTGAGGCCCGACATGCCGATGTTGCTATTGGTAAAGGCCTCGTCGGTGGTAATGCTCAAGCCCCCGTGGTTACTGATGAGGATAAAGTCCAGTCCCGCATAGTCCACCACTTCGGAGAAGTACATGATGTCGGCGTGTAGCTTAAGCGGTACGTTGTCGTAGTACTCGGCCCAGCCGTTGATGCGGCTGAAGCTATTGCCACCATTGGGGCTGCGGTAGCATTCGACCTCTCCGTACAACAGGAGGTCGGGATTTTTTTCGGAAACGAAGAGGCTCACCGACCAGGGGCGAGTGGGGAGGGTACCCCGGGGGGTCCATTCCTGTCCCAGGTCATCGCTGACCCACAGTTGGAGGTTTTCGTCGTAAATGAAAAAGCGCAGGTCTTCGGAGTCGGGGAGCTGTACGGCTTGGAGGTTGGCGCGTTGGTCAGCGAGGGGGAGCGCTTTGAGGGCGCCCAGGGGAGAGAGGTTGCCATCCGCATCGATTTCAAACAAGCGGGCCGGGCTTTGATCCAGGGTCACCGCCATTACTCGGTCGGTGCCTTTGGCCCGGGTCATTTTCATTTCGTTGGTAAAATTGCTGTCGAACTGGTAGAGTTCCTCGTAGGTCTCTCCCAAGTCGAGCGAGCGGTAGAGTTTGACGTTTACCCAGTAGGAGGGTTTGGAGAGCAGGTAAATGACGGTCTGGCCGTTTTGATCTACGACCAAGCCGTCCTGCACTTCCGCCCAATTGTCGTTGGCGCGGACGCCGCTGGCTCGGGTCCAGGTCAGGCCCATGTCGTCGGAATAGTGGGGCCGGTCCCCGATGGCGGCCACGATCCGCGTTCCCGTCGGGCCTTCGATTAGTTCCAGGAGACCGTCGTTAAAACGCAGGTCCTGATTGATTACGTCCCATTGGGTGCCCTCCAGGTCGCCCCGCCACAGCGAGCCGCCGTCCGAGATGGTGTAGATGCTTTCGGTGGGGGCGTAAAAACGCGTAATCAGGACACTGCCCGCCTGGTTTCTGCTGCCGCGCTCGCGCCATTCTCCTTGAAAGCTATCTTCCGAGAAAGACTCCGTGCCGCAGTCGGAGCGGCCGCCCGAAAGCTTCCGTTGGCGACTTAATACCTGGTGTTGTTGAAACTGATTTTGGTATTCCAGGTTCCGCCAGCTCACGTCCGGGGCCGCGCGGTGCATGGCTTTGAACCAGGCTTCGCGTTTGACCTGGTTGTCGCCCTCTTCGGCATCGGTACGGACGATGGTCCCCTCGGTGGGGGCGGGCCGCAGTGGGGTTTCGGTGGGCACCGTGGGGAGCCCAGTGAAAAGGCCCCACGCCAGAGCAGCTCCGGTAAAGAGGAGGGCGGGAAAAATTAGTTTGGTCTTCATTGAGTTGGTGTTTTACGGTGGGGGCAAGCACCCGTCATTCCGTTGCGTAGTGATCGTCCCAGTTTTTGACTTTTGGATCCCCTAATTTACCAACACTTTTGGCCACAAGCATGGAAACGGTAGCATCACCTGTGACATTGACAACTGTCCGACACATATCGAGCGGACGGTCGACGGCGAAGATCAGGGCCAGTCCAAATTCGGGGACGCCGATGGCGCCGAGTACGATGACGAGCATGACCATTCCCGCTCCCGGTACGGCCGCCGAGCCGATAGAAGCCAGGGTGGCGGTGAGGACGATGGTGAGTTGGTCGTAGAGGGTCAAGTCGATGCCAAAGGCTTGGGCGATAAAGACGGCCGCCACGGCCTGGTAGAGGCTGGTACCATCCATATTGACGGTCGCACCCACCGGCAGGACGAAGCTGCTCACCTCGCGTTCTACCCCCAAGTGCTCTTCTACGCGCTCCATCGTGACGGGTAGGGTGGCGGCACTCGAGCTGGTGGAAAAGGCCAGGAGTTGGGCGGGGGAGATGCCGTTGAAAAAGGAGCGGTAGCTCCGCCCGGTAAAGCTGCGGACCAATAGGGGGTAAAAGCCAAAAATCATCAGCCCCAAACCGAATAAGACGCAGAGTGAGTACTGAATGAGGGCCCTAAAGATATCCCAGCTGGGCGCCTCGACGATCAGGGCGGCCAGGAGGGCGAATACTCCGTAGGGAGCCATCAGCATAATGAGGTCGATGAGTTTGAGGCTGACCTCGTAGAGGCAATCAAAAAACTCCATGAACGGCTGGGCTTTGACGGGAGGGATGAGAATCAGACCGATTCCAAAGAAAATCACGAAGAAAATGACCTGTAGCATATTGCCATTGGAGGAGGCCGCGGCAAAGATGTTGCTGGGTACCATATCGACCAGGGCTTGTAGGGGCCCCGCTTCCTTTTGCTTTTCGGCCGCCGTGATTTTGGACTGGGCGTTGTCGGTAAAACTGTCCACCAGCTCCTGACGCGTCTTCTCCGAGATGCCATTGCCCGGTTGGGCGACATTGACCACCACCAGGCCCAGGGTGACGGCGATGATGGTCGTACCCAGGTAGATGCCTACCGTTCGGCCCGCCATGCGGGAGAGTTTGGAGATGTCCTGGAGGTCCGATACCCCTTTGACCAAAGACGCGATGATCAGCGGTACGGCGATCAATTTGAGCAGATTGATGAAGATGGTGCCAAAGGGCTTGATCCAATCAATGGTAAACTGCTTGAGGTCAAGCTGGACGGCAGCCACCCCAAATAATACTCCGAGGAGCATGCCGAGCAGGATTTGCCAGTGCAGGGCGAGTTTTTTCATGTATACAGGTTTTGTTGAGTCGGATTTATCCCTCTAAAGAGCGTAAATACCGGCTTTCAATGGATTCCCAAAATAGGATTTTTTTGTCTTTCTGAGAACATCTACCACAATTCCCGGTGGTACAGCCGGAAAACGGTCACATTTTGCTAGGTTTCCGGGCGGACGTATGAGTCCCAAATGCTATGGAATAACTTTTGTCTTTAGGCTGGTATACTTTCGTCAAAGCCCAATGATACAGTCCATGAGAAAGCTCTTTTATCTAACAATTCCCCTGATTTTTGCCCATACCAATTTCCTAATGGCCCAATCTTCGGCTGTCACTAGCGGGAAAAAAAGGAATGCCGAGTCCCGCTTGCTCGATAGCTACTTTGGTCCCGTCGAGGTCCGCAATTTGGAGGCCCTCAATTCGCCCGAGTTGGAGATGTGTCCGGTACCCTACCGGGAGGGCCTCTTGTTTACCGCCACGTACGGTGCTACACCGGGTAAGGGCCCCGAAACGCGAGCGCCCAAACGCTACACGGATTTGTACTACGCACCGGAAACGGGGGAGGGGACCTACGGCGCTCCCGAGCGCCTGGAGGGAGCGGTCAACGGACCCCTTCACGATGGCATGGCTTGTATCAGTCGGGATGGTCGTACCATGTATTTTACCCGCAACAACAAAAATGGCCGGGCCGAAGATGGCATCGTCGATCTCAAGATCTGCCGGGCCGAATGGGATGGAAAGGCCTGGACCAAAGTAGTGGACCTGCCCTTCAACAGCAAGGCCTTTTCCAATTGTCATCCCTCGTTGAGTGCTGACAACCAAAGGCTCTATTTTGCCTCCAACCGCCCCGGAGGACAGGGCGGGATGGACTTGTACGTCTGCCAGTGGGAAAACGGCAAGTGGCAGGATCCCGTCAACCTCGGGCCGAGCATCAACACGGCGAAAAACGAAATTTTTCCCTACTCCGGGGCCGATGGCAATTTTTACTTTGCTTCCGATGGCCATCCCGGAATGGGGGGACTGGACCTCTTTCTGTCCTTGGGCCCCGAAATGGGCGATTGGGGGAAAGTGGAGAATCTGGGGGCCGCGTTTAATTCCCCTTCGGATGATTTTGGCCTGGTCTGTACGGCCGATGGTAGCGAGGGCTACTTCTCTTCCAGCCGCGCTGGAGGACAGGGCCGCGATGACATCTACCAATGGACCCTCCGTCCCAAGCTGGTGCTGGGCAATGTGCCAACCCATTCGCCCGGTAGTACAAATCCGGAGACAACGAGCGAAACCGTCAGCTTAGACCAACTCATGGCCACACGTGCGGCGGAGCTGGAGGTACGGGCCTACCCACGCGCCACGGCCCAGAATTCGAACAACGAGCCTTTTTTTGGGGAGCAGGACTGGGAAACGCTCGTCACCGCTCCGGGGCCAGTTCGCACCAATCATACGCCCGCTCCGGTTCCGGTTAGGCCCGAAACCACCAGTAGCTGGTCGAGCCGCGTGGAGCTCAAACGGGCGGGAGACAATACGCCCGAAACGGAGACTACCGAAGTCCTCCCCAGCCTCAACGATCTGATGGAACGGGTCCGTCGGGAATGGGAAAATTCGAGCTCAACACCACAAAATTCAACCACTGGCACGGTTTCGGTAAAGGATACCGAGCCAATGGCTTCCACCCCCAACCACCAGGCCCCCGCAAGAGGAACCCTGCCCACCGCGACAAGCCAGCCCACCCCACCAAAAATGGCGACCGGGCAGGGCTTTCGATTGGAAGACATTTACTTCGACTTTGACCAAGCGGAGCTCAAGCCCCAGTCCCGGGTAGAACTCGATAAGCTGGTCGGTTTGATGCAGCAATACCCAGAGATGAAAATCACGATTCTGTCCCATACCGACGCCCGGGGAGCGGCCACCTACAATTTTGACCTCTCGCAGCGACGGGCCGAAGCCGTGATTGCTTACCTGATCGCCCGGCGGATTGATCGCCAACGGCTGCGGGCCCGCGGCTACGGCGAATATCGCCCCGTAAACCATTGTGGGGAAGGGGTCGACTGTAACGATACCGAGCACGCCCGCAACCGCCGCACCGAATTTCAAGTGGACGAATTGGGCAGTACGATGATCTTGCCCCCGTCCGCCACCTCGCCGGAGGCCTCCTGGACCTGGCGCCACCACTGATCCAAAATATTAGCAGTATATATCCTTGAACATTATCCGAGAAAGCCGCAATTGCGGCTTTTCTTGTTGTTGGTCAGTTGGAATAAAGGTCGTACCTTCGCATCCGTAAAATCGCAGTGATGTCCGAAAAGTACAAATATGACCTTCGCGGAGTATCCGCCACCAAAGATGAAGTCCACGCCGCCATCAGCCGCTTAGACAAGGGTTTATACCCCATGGCTTGCTGTAAAATCTTACCCGATGCGGTGGGGAACGACCCTGCGTATTGCAATATCATGCACGCCGATACGGCGGGTACGAAGACCAGCTTGGCCTACCTGTACTGGCGCGAAACCGGCGACCTCTCGGTCTGGCGTGGGATTGCGCAGGATGCCCTGGTGATGAACCTGGACGACATGGCCTGTGTGGGCTGTGTGGATCAGATCGTGATCTCCTCCACCATCGGTCGCAATAAAAATTTGATCGACGGAGCGGTGATCAGCACCCTGATCAATGCCGCCTCCGACTTCGCCGAGCGGATGAAGGAGTGGGGGATTCACCTCCACCTGGCGGGTGGCGAGACTGCGGACGTTGGCGATGTGGTGCGAACGGTCGACGTTGGCTATACCGCCTTTGCCCGGATGCGTCGCGATCAGTTGGTGGTCAATGACATCCAGGCGGGAGATCTGATTGTAGGCTTTGCCTCGGATGGGCAGGCCACCTACGAAAGCGATTATAACGGCGGAATGGGAAGCAACGGCCTGACCTCCGCCCGACACGACGTCTTCAATTACGACTACGCCGACCAGTACCCCGAGACCTTTGATCCCGCCATGCCACCGGAGGTGACCTACGTGGGTTTGAAAAAGGTAACCGACCCCGTGGAGATCGGGAGCATCACCACCGACGTCGGTAAATTGGTGCTTTCGCCCACCCGGACCTACCTGCCCGTGGTCAAGCCACTGCTCGACGCCCACAGCCAAGACATACACGGCATGATTCACTGT
>ERZ1740065.934-NODE-934-length-16803-cov-12.577203_pt1 | contig 16803 bp, 8 predicted proteins | sample MGYA00581738_ERZ1740065 | MGnify/ENA primary metagenome ERZ1740065 (study PRJEB43018, sample SAMN04849749) | marine metagenome | isolation source: floating plastic debris | place: Pacific Ocean | collected 2008-09-01 | study: EMG produced TPA metagenomics assembly...
AACATTTCTTTTTTTTTCGTATTCCATTCTCCTTACGTTTTGACCTTATATTTCGCCCCTACTATGTCACTCTCACGTCTTTTACATCCAGAATCCACCCACTTTCTCCCCCTTTCTCTCATCACCTGCCACTTCCTCTATCAGTTGCCAGGATTGATTACCAACTCATCACCGGTTCATCTGTCATTGTTAGCAGAAAATAATAACCTGCACCTCAATTACATCCTATCCCGGCTACTTTCAATTTACGAAGTGAAATTACAAAACACATGTACGTATGTATGACGTTAGAGCCAATCTATTTAGCACCACCAGCTGCAGCAGTGCACTCTCTGCCACTCTCTGTCAGGTGTTTCCTTTCTCTCCACATCTTCTCGCAACTTCTCTGCTTCCCCATCAGCCTCTACCAACTATTCACCTGGACAGTTTGTCAGACATCTCGCGCCTCTGTTCTCTGGCGGGTAGGGAGGAAAGCTGATGATGCACTAAGGGCCGTTGGTGTTCATTAGTGAAGCTGTTGTGAAGCTGTTGTGATGAGAGATTGAGCTGTTTATGACAGGAATGTGGCTGTAGCTAAGACAGGCAGGCGCCAGCCCGCCTGCCTCTCCCTCTCTCATCTCTGCCTCTCTATATTGCTCACAGGTGTTGCGTGCATTCGTCCAGTCACCTGATGCCTGCCAGCAGTTCCTATGGCACTGGTGGCCATGAAACATTAGGAGGCCTGGTCACTTGATCTGTGACAGGTGATGGGCAGTGCTTGTCGGCTGTGCGCAGTGGCTGCAGGTGGGTGGGTGCTCAGTACCTCGGTCTAAGCCGGAGCAGGATGCGAGGCTAGGTGACAGGCTGCTGAGGCAGAGCCGTTGATACAGGAACACAGGTGCTCGGTAGACCTACTGTCTCCCCACTGACTGCTGCGTACTCATGACTCTCTCCTCCAGCCGGCTGCGCTGCGGCTAATCTCATTCGGCTGCACTGCCATCATCTACCCTGACTAATAGCAGAGAGCTCGCTCTGGCAGATGGAATATAATATACCCTCTCTGTCTGTCTGTCCGCCTGTCCAGCGAGGCACAGCAGGCTGCCAGCGCTGCTGTGTAGTATACATTGCTGACTGTGTGTGCCATTCCTTCCCCGCCTGTCCTACCCTAGGTTGGCGGTGGCTAGTAGCACTGGTCCGCCGATGTGTACACGGTATCAGAGCCAGTATGATGTTGCTACGGTGTGTGGGCTTGCCTGCAGCGAGAGCCGGCTGGCCCTGCCTTGCACTGCCTATTGTTTATAAGTACTTATTGAATCCACAGGTGCGCCTCAGACAGGCTGGCTGCTGTAACGCTATTGATGGCTAGATTGTTTATCACTCGAGATCCTGGCCGAGATATCTGTATGACTGTCTACGATTATTGGTTGGGCAGCGCAGTCTACTCCTATAGCCCACTCCTATAGCCGCCCTTCTATCGTTTGTATGACGGCATGAATGGAGTCATGATTTCTTAGGGGGGAGCATTCAGCATTACGACGTGCTCATTCATTTGTGCCTCTCGTATACGAGTTCAGTCAAGAGTGATAATGGAAGAATGAGAGAGAATCATACGCCAATGGGAAAGCACTATGCCGGTTGAATGAAAGTTATCACAACATACATGCTGGCGCAGTACTGACGCCTCCCCTTGTATGTGTCTCTGTGTGTGTGTGTGTGTCGCTCCCAAACGGCTGTGTGAACCCGGCTGCTTTTATGTATCCCTTCAAAATTGCTCGCTCGCATATTTCATATGTCGGTGAACATGTATAATCATACATTGGCAATTGTTGATTACACACGAGTTGGAGTTAATTAAATATAAATGAATTCGGCGTCCACTCCTTGTTGCTTCAACTTTTTGAATACACCAAACGTCAGATAAAGACGTGGTATGATTTTTGTTTTTGCATTTTTTTAGGGCACAGTCTCCGCCAAGCGAGAGGTCGAGGAGCCCGACGCTGGCTGCGCTATGAAATCGCTGCTGGTCAGGCTGGACTCTCTCACCAACCACTTCAGCTCCAAGTCTATCTCCTCCTCTGAAAACGGCTGAGACCTTTGGATCAGAACTTCTACTCAGTGCCTCTTCTGGAAACGCTGGTGGGAGGGGGGGCTTATCAACATGGCCTAGCCGCTAGTGTCGCGCCAAAATACATGACAGCCTTGTGAAACCGGCTCTGTGAACACTCATTGCTGGAGCAGGTGCACAAATAGCTCCTAATGGTGCAGAAGTGTTTTTGTTGGGAGTCAGTTTTGTGTTAATCTGTCAAGTTCCCATGTCGTCACTCGATACAATGATGATACAACTACATAGCCCTGGCTCGCGGCGCCGCACACAAAACCTACGATTATCTCTATTACTCCTGCCTTATTATCCGGTGTAACCAGCTCGTAATTATCTCCCTTGTCCTATTGACAGCAGGTGTCGCCGCCGATTCTTGTCACACTCAATTACCATCTGGAAGTGACTCGCGGGCAGATGCTGCAGTCCCATCACTTGTCTGTCCTAAGTTTGCTCAATACAGCAATATTCCCATGGCAGTATCCCTTAATTATCTACAATAAACGTCTAGAGTAACCTGTGAAGTATGCCACTCGCAGTTCACTCCCTTTCCGAATGATTGGTCATTGAATGTAATTTTGGTTTCTTGTCTTCCTTCACACGGCTCAGCGGCCAGCCAAGTCCTGCTTGTTTTCCTGTACCTGTTGGTGTACACTCCGGCCTGCTGTTGATAGAGTATCAGAACATCCAGGCCAGAGGATGCTCCCACACCGTCAACGGCGAGGAAGCCTATGTTCGGTCAGGCTTGTAATAATATAGTTCCACGACTCTCTGGCGCCGTTGGCAGCACGCATAAGCAGACCAGTCAAACTCTCTGTTTTACATAATGCCAATTTTTTGTTAAAACGAGCATTAACTGCCAACACAATCAGTTTGTGCAGTTGGTGTGGCGCCACGCTGACGAGACATTCGTCGCGCGACAGGCGTAACGCACCCTACTATTAGACCGTTAATCCATCAAAAGTATCTATATTTTACATACTTTAATGATACGCCTGTCCAGCAGCGCCACTCTGACTATCAGCTGTCAATCATAGGACGCAGTTTGCCTTCTTACTGCTGTTAAATCTGCTAGATTGTTGTTATTAATTCCCAGCGAAGTGATTGATATAAGCTATTTAAACCCGCTTCGGTGACCAGGACTACGGTACGCTCTGTCAAAGCAGGAAAAGAAAGCTGCTAGGATTATGTGGCAGCAGCTGGTGGCGGCAGCTCAGCGAGCATGAGAACTACGTACCCCCATTATGAAGTAGAACCAAACAATGCGGCATTTGGTAGATAAACCGAGCGCACTGTCACGCAGCAGTTATTGGCATTTCGCTTCATAGGAACACTGTGCCGATGGCTTGGCTTGTAGTTTAGTTATAGATTTCCAATTATATGCCCGTTACCTTACACAAAAATTAACTTGTGTAAGCAGTGCTAGAAAATATTGAGCGAGCCGCTCTCTCAACTCCCAGAGCGTATTACCATCAATATTTCCCTCAATAGTGGCAGCTGGTCAGCGGCAGCAGTGTTTGGTGCGGCAGCAGTTGGATGGAGTGGTACTAGTGCAGGTGTATGACAGCTATCAGCGAATCAATAGGCTTTACAGGCCATCGGGCAGATGTCTGATCAAAGGGACATAAGGCACAGGCTGCCAGCTGCAGCACACATGGCTATCTGCTTGAATGCTACTCCCTCTCTCCCTCACACAGCCGATATTCCCGTCTGGCATGTACAACATCTGCTCTCATGCTGCCTCTCGCGCCGAGCGGTTACATCCGACCGAGTATAATGCTCTCCAAATAAAAACATCTGCCTGTATCAAACCATCCATTGATTGGCAAACTAGAGCACACAACCAGCTAACATCTGGCACCGGGTTCTGGCGGGAGTCTCATTGCAGTATGCACACACAGGCAGGTGATGTAAATCCCCGGTGCATCTGTCCACAAGCATCATCTACTCCTCTCCTCACATTCAGAAAATAGATTCAGTATTGAGTACGCTGGATTTCGTGTAATACAATCGTTTTTTATTCGACGTTCATCCTGTCACTGACAGCAGTTTCATACATAAAAATCAAAGGCAAATGAAAAGAGATCTTGCATTCATTGACAAATAGATTGTGAGATGGAATGTAGACAACAGCATTGACAGAGAACGACTAGCTACGGACTCAAAACTCTGGTCCATAAATCGCAACTTCAGCAGCGTAATCTCCAGCGTTTTAGTCCACGAGTGAAAGTCAGCTGACTGAATGGTCAGCATATCGACGTTGCTGACAGCCGGCAGCACATCTTCTCATTGGAAGTACTATGCCACCATCTTGCAAGTTGTTGCAGGTGTGTGTATGTGTGTCGGCAGTGCTATCACCATCACTGCTCAACCGGGTAGACCAGTGTATCTATGATGGTTGACAACATAACCACATCTACTATCTCCCAGTGGGGAACAGCATCAAACTTTGCTCAATTCGTCTTCAACATCGACCTGTAGAATAAGATAAGGCTGATTTAGATAATAGGTCAACAACGCTAGGTACGCAGGGAATACAAGAGCAGAGAGTGCTGTACAAATGATGAGATTGGTTAGAGTGTTTACCTGAGCTTCCATTTGGTTTCCCTGAAAGTTCTCTGCCAGAGGTTCACGAGATGTCTCTGTGTCATCAATCTCCAGCGTATCTTGTAAGTCGAATATGTAATCGATGACGTTCTGAAGCAATTCAGTTTTGCTCATCTTGTTCTTGTCTGCACAGTTAGGTACCAGCTCCTTCAGCTTGTAATATAGCTCCTGCATCTCTGTCTCCTGGTGTGATATCTTCTTTATCTTGTAGCTTTCTGGCTGGATACGTCCCAAGTCCATTCTGCGAGCAGGATAGTCGACAATAGCCTTCATATTGTATAGTTGGACGTGAGAGCGTTGAACGTGATTTATCGTGAAGAGTGAGCCGAGTACTGTCTCAGCTGTGCGTCGACTAACGTTTATATACGGCTCCGCTTCACCGCAAGCCACGCCTCCTCATTGATTACAAACAATCGAAAGAATGCTCGCTAGTATAATGAGGATTTCCCCACCTGGCGAGCGTTAGCCTCAGCTGCTTATCCGTTTACCCATTCTGCCATGTTTTCTTTTCGCAACTGAACTAAAAAGAAAGCGCCCAAACAGCAAATTCAACCCAAACGAGGATTAGCACAGGTGCAGGAGATTTTGAGTGTTATCACTAGAGGTCGATGCACACACACTCTGTGTGTTCATAGCCCTGGGTTTGCAGGCTGTCGGAGGTTGTCAAGTGATAGCGCTATAGCTTATAATCACAGCTGTACAGTCTGGCTGGCGCCGACAATGTGACGTCACATTCATAAGCAAACACATGAGTGGTGGGGAGAGTCTCCGCACCGGCGGGTACTTTAGCGGCTTTTGTTAGCAATCCTCAGGCAACACTAGGTGATACTTATACCCTCTAATGATTGTTGAGGGCAAAAAAAGCCAGGATCACTGATCTAGCCACACATGTGTGGTGGCGCCAAGCATTTCAGTGGATTTGATTTTACGCACTCGCGATTACTCGTGTGTCAATTAACAATTACAAATTCTTTGGCTAAGTAAGTAAATACAATAATGAAGGCCAGTGATTGAGTTAGGCAAGACGTTGGCGCCAGCGATGCCCTTCTCACAGGTGGGCACTGGTGGTTTATATCAACTGATAATGATACGATCATGTACCGAGAGCCAACAAACAGCTGTAACTAGAGAGGGCCTGCATAGATAGCTCTCACATCGGGGAAGATAAAACAACGGGCGCTGCCAGCCGGGCTGGTCCGAGCAGCTGTAGGTTTTGGCGATTTACACGTACATACTGGTACATGTCACAACAGACAGCTGTGCTGGTAGATGTGACACAGCTTGGCCGTGTACCAGCTGAAATACAGATAGACGCGATGACATGCTCAGGATATGAAGATATTATCTCAGTGTGTGTCAGCCAATGACCCATGGCAGCGTGTAAAGATGGCCGCTGGCGTGGAGCAGTACCTCATTGCTATATTCAAGGCATAATGTCAGTAGTCGCAGACGTTGGCCTTTACTTCCCGTTTGAAATTTGAATCACGTCTCCAAATATCATGATAATCAACTTTTCTCTAACCTTCGGGTTTCTACTTTCGTGCGGTCAGACAAGCTATCATTGGTACCGTCTTCGACCAATTCTCTGTTTCATCCGCTCCAGGAAGAGCGTTTGCTCGCACCAGGGTGATCATGGAACCTCCTACAACAAGGCCAGTTCATACAGATGACGTGGAGAATGTTTGGCAATCGTGACCAGGATTTTAGGTGACTGTGAGTAATGGGAATGTCATCTCGTGTTCAGGTGGTGAGCCCCCTCGGTGTCTGCAAGTGCTATCATCATTTGACATAAGAAAGACAATGACTAAATGCAAAAAAGAGCTGGAAGTGCCGTGGCTCGGCAGACTGGCGTCGAAACATCTGTTATCAAAATTTCAACACCTGAGAATGAACCATGCGAGGCTATTTTGAGTTTGACACAAGAGCTGATTCATTATAGCCAGGCCTACTGCTGATCAAACTTTGCCTCGCTGGGCGCCGCGTTGTCTGACAAGCACCTGCACACAGGACGGTGTTAGGATTGTTTTGATCACGTGGTTATGTTTATAGCCTGTATAAGCGTCGTAAGTCAATCGATAAGTACGGCTGAAATATACGTTTGTTCCTTTTTTTATTATTGTCTCGATTTTGAACTCAACTTTATGTTAACTTTGGAAAAATTTTTTTATGTGAAATCAACTTTACACAAACTGAGCCCGGAGTTAATCGTTATTCCGGTTCCTATTTCAGGCTTTTATAAGGCTAACTAATCAAACGCACGTGCTACATGATAGGATCCGAGTAGCCGCCGGTCTGTCTGGAATGCACCTGTGTCTCTAGTCGGTGATCATAAATCGTTATGTCGTGTCTGTAGCTCAGTCTGCCGGGCTATAGTGGCTTTATCAGCTCTAATCTCGCAGGGCAGGATTTTCCTGTAGAGAGCTGCTCTCAGTTACTTACATCATTTATATGAAAATGGCCGCTCTATACAGTTTTTTGCATTGGACACAAAGCTCTTCCTCTCTATCTCTGCTACAAACGGCACAAACCAGCTCCGCCTGGCGCAGAAAGAGAAAACTAATCAACCATTTTCTGTTACAAGAAATTGTGCCTAGGCCAATCTCTGTGTCTCTGGAACAAACACAACATGGCCGAAGCTGGCGTCTGGAACCAGTTTATCTGCTGCGATACTCTGTTATGAAAATGCTATCTCAAACAAAGCCCCATTCATTTCTATGTTTTAATTCCTAAATATCATAATTATGAGGCTAGGGCAAAGTGTTATTGTATGTTTCTATGGAGAGTAGATGGTTTGAACTCGAAGCACTCTGATTTCAGAAAGCTGCGTATACAGTGTACACAGTCTAGATAAAACCCTGCACCTGAAGGTTTGTCTGTTTACTATTTACTGGACACAGTTGTGTAATCAAGGTTTGCCTGATACTCCCTGTCTGTGTGCCACACATACAGATGAACATTGTGGTGCCCGAAGAGCCGTGAAGAATCGGTGCACTGATTTGCCTCTGTCACTCCATAGCACAAAACACAACTCTTGTTTGTCTGCATTCCAGTTATACACAAACAAGAACATTTCCCTCTTTACGCGACTGACGCAAACTCATACGAACGCGGCGCTGGACCAGGAAATGGCAAGAGGGGGAAACTCCCTAGGATGGAGAAAATCACTAACAACCTGTCACAGGTGACACGTCTCTCTATCCAGTATTCTCGCCCTATTGTCACCAACTAACTTATACATGTATGCTAGTAGAATAAGTTCCTTGGCATGTGCTGTGCTCAGCTTATACTGAAACCTTGGACTAGGTCAAGGTCTCTCCCTTGTAAATAATTTTATTCAAGTGTAGACGTAGCAAAGACCATAATCAGGGTCTTTAGACATTCAAGTATTCAAAGTATTCAAGACAAGTATTCAAGCTTAACTGATGGGATGGTGGAGATAACTTACTGGTGAATTTCAAAGTAATTGTTATTTTGTTTGCTATGGCAACTACTTCCATTAGAGTAAGGACTCTCTATTTCTAATGTTGCAAACTGTTTATACATGGATCGTATATGTAAGTTGATATCGATAATGTCTTGTTGTCATAAGCGATACATGGTTTTGCTTAGCTACTAGGCCGAAGATGGAGGAATACAACTCCCAGTGTTCAACCAGAGGTATTAGACAAAAAGTTATAAATATGGCTCTCTTTTATTATTCTTATACAACGTTGCCATGATTGCATTGCAACTTTTTGTCAAAATATTGTTGTTATACCACGCTTTCTCATCGTGTCACAACAGCTACTCTTACAACTTACATTCAGGGAAAAGTACAGAGTAGCTTATTACAGTGCAAAAAATTATTGTGTTGCTAGCGATTATAATAACGAGTACTAAATTTTCAAACTGTCTATCGAGACTGATCACAATAATCACTGAATAGCGCAACGCAACCTAAACGTAGTTACACATTGAAAGAGTAGGCAACTCCTAATTCAATTCGATTTAAATAGCAGCCTTGGTCCTCTGCTCTATTCTAGTTAGTATTCTTTTCTTTTCTATTGGACTTGTGGTGCAAGGCTCCAATATTAGATGATCAGTTGCTGTCTATGACGGCCGTTATCCACTCTACGGAATATCTGGACAGATTAGGCTGAGGATGTCTTGAGAGAATCTGTTAAAAAGATAATGGTTACGTGACGCAGGGGAGATAACTTTCAATGAATGTCTGGGTATTTGCAAACCTGACTCCTCATCAGCAAAGATGATGCCACTAAGACTGCTGCCATGGCGCTGCTTGACAGATCCATTGGGATCCCCAGCACTAGTTACCTTCTTAATGAGACTTTCACTTTCAGCCGTCTGTGGGCTCGTGTCCTGAAACTATAGGAGTTGTCTTCACATGAATCTAATTATCATAGGTAGATCTGAATCATGATCAAGGCACCATGGGATACATGCAGACGACCGCTACAATCTATATACAGATGCTGGGAAGGGCGCTGTGGCACTAGGACTGGTATTCTCATACACGAATGAGATCGCGCTATTCACAGTAACTTTGTTTAACTAGTTCAAGTACAATCTAGGTTTCTCATCAATCATGCCTTCTGCTAATTAATCATTAACTCTAATAGTTCAATAGCCATCACATTTCAGGATTTAACCGTTTCAGATGCATAGGTTGAGCTCCTTACCGCTCTAACGTCACGTGACGTGACATCCATTTCGATGTTCACTTCCTGATTCGGCGCATCGGAGTCGAAATTCTCTGCCTCCAATTCTTTAACCGTAAAAATATCAGCAGTATCACTGCCTCCTTCACCAGACAGTCCGCTGATCTGTTCCTTGTACTCATCTTTCTTAGCCTGCAAATCTTCGTAACGTCTGCGTGCCTTCTCTTTTCTCATTTGGTCTTTGTAGAACTCGGCAAAGTTGTTGACGATGATAGGGATGGGCAGAGCAATGACCAATACTCCACAAATGCAGCACATAGCGCCGATAAACTGCCCAAAGGGAGTTATAGGCGTTACGTCTCCATAGCCCACTGTTGTCATAGTGATCACCGCCCACCAAAACGTCACTGGGATGCTGATAAACTTGACGTTGCGATCCTTCTCAGCAAAGTAGGCGAGGCTAGAGAAGAGGAGGACTGTGATAGCGAGGAACATGACGAGTAGCCCGAGCTCCTTGTAGCTCCTCTGTACCGTGTAGCCGAGAGACTGCAGCCCCGTCGAATGCCGTGCCAACTTTAATACCCTCAAAATTCTCAAGATTCGAAATATCTGTACTGCCTTGCGTACTGTCGTGAATTGCATGGTGCTCTTAGCGTTGTCTGGTTGCTGGAGACCGAGAGAGATGTAGTATGGCAATATGGCTAGTAGGTCAATTACATTGAGCGTTCCTTTGAAGAATTTCCATTTGCTTGGCGATGCCCATAGCCTGAGAACGTACTCCAGTGTGAACCAGGCTATACAGACTCCCTCCACTAGGTCTAGGTTTGGGTTATCCTCAAGCTGGCCAGTAACTGGATTGAGGCGTTGCAGCTCGGGTACTGTGTTTAGAGTGAGTCCGATCGTGGATATGATGATAAACAGGATGGATATGGCGACGACTACCTGAAAACCGTTCAAAATAACGATGAACACGCAAACACTTCCTGAATGCCAAACTGATGAATGCAGAAATCTGGCGAGTCTCAAGAACTGATTCTGAGTGTTCAAGTACTTCAAAGACAATAGTGAGGAGTCAAAATGGTGAAGAGAAGATTCTGAAGAATTGATCACAAGAGCTACTATTTGTATGGCGCTGGCTGAGATGCCTGGAGCGGCCATCAAACATGAGCCTTGCTGCACTCTAGTTGAACTGTACTCATGAGAAAAGTAAACATCCAAATATAAACCTCAGCACTCAGTAATATCATCGCTGCCGCCATGGGTAGAGTGTGTTCTCTACTTTACCTTCGCTGGCCGAGAGCTGTTGGGTTTCTCCAGTAAGTCCCAGACTATCTGACGAGCTCTGTTGTACCTGCCAGTTCCGAAGTGCTCCTCCTCGTCTGGATGGAGGCACTCGCTGTCCTTCCGCATCTCCTCTAACAGATGATCTCTCCTCTGATTGAATTTGGTCAGACAGCAGGGTTCGAGGTAAAACTCCTCGATGCCCCAGTATTCCAATTCATCGCTATAAGACATCATACACACGTCGTCGAGAATGTGTAGCTTCCCCGTCCTGTAGAAGTCTATGACTGTAGAAAACGCTGTTGGGTGTCGGTCGAAGTAGTACTCGTTATTGACTATGTCGTAATCGTCGCACAGAGCCATGATGCTGGCGTGAGTGACACAGCGCCGTAGTTTTCCGAGACGAGTGTTGGGAATCCTTTCCAACGTAGACCAGAGGACCTCGTGCCGTTGCCCGCCGACATTCAGTGTGACTCTCTTTGACTTGTTCCTCTTGCTGATGATGTCTTCTGAAAAGAGTCTAGACAGGAAAGACAACTGGCTGGCCTGCTGAACTGTTGGATTGTCCTGTCCATCTGTCTGGCTGTCGACTTGGTCGACTGCGCTGGAGGTCATGGCAGCAAGCGGTGGGGAGGATGAAGGCTCTGTCCCAAACTGAGACGCCGTCTGCTTTTCATCGAAGACCGGTGGAAGTGCTGGGCTCAGCGTGAGCCGGCGCCGTTCGTCACGAGCTATCTGAGACTGACGCCGGATCCTCTCCCGCTCCTTCTGGTAGTCAGCTGCAGGCCCTGGCTCCGCACCGCTGAAGAAATAAGGACACTCCTCACCAACTAAGTTATGAATCATTGTCACACAGTCCAACACCTAACCAGTCTACGCAGCTTGACATGAAGAGACAACTTTCTCTACTCCACACTAGAGGCATGATAGGTCCAACCTCAACTACAGAAATGCTCATCCCTTCGGTATCACAATATCGCGCGTGAGTATTGTGCATATGATTAACAGGTACTTTACTTTACTCGCTGATCATCATGAGCAAGCACTTGCTACTTGAGGTCTGAGTTGTTTTAGTGTAAATACACCTGCTCTAGATGTAACTCGAGATGTACTCTTGACTGTGAGTATGTGTATCACAATATTCGTAACGCCACCATCAACCTGACTTACCATGATCTCCCATGACTTGCTATGACTTACCATGACTTACCATGAGCTGCAGTCAGAAGTTGAAATATCAGTTACATCAGAGGGATTGCATTTTCTGATTCAAGCTGTCCTGACACGGAGAGCAATTCTCTAAGTTATGTTGCACTGAGTAGCTGAATGTGATTTACGAACTTACCTATGAAAGGTATTTAACTGAGAACTTCACACGAGTGCATTAGTAACAATTGAATAACAACAAATATGGAACTGGCTTGTCAACAACAATACGCAAGTTTGCTGACTTAGACCGACCCCGATCAAACACAAAACAGGAAAAGTGAGAGACGAAACCTGGTGGGAGACGGCTGGAAACTACAGTTGTCATACTGCAGAGGGATGGCAAGCGGTAGTTCTCGGCTCATGTAGAAAATTTGAATCACTAAACGCAGCAGACGGTGACTAACAGCGGATGACTGGAGGAGAGCGAGGTGGGGAGCATGACTGTACGGTCCTGATCAGAAACTGACTACCTCAAGACATAATGATAACTTGATTAACAGCGTTTAGCTATGGAAATTAAATAAATATTGTATTTCCTTGTGCTATGATATGCCAAGGGAAATGTAAGAGTTGAAGTGCTTTTGACATAAGCTCTAGCCATGATATGAGAGACAAAATCCATTTCATTCATCTCGACACTGTGTTTACAATCGTACGTAATCTTATGGATTCTGGTAAAACGTATTATTATTGAGACACTCGTGCGCCGCTGCCCAGGGGGCTCTCTATCTATGACACTTAACGGCTTGTCAAACGCTACTGTTTACATGGCGCACAAAATCGAAAACAGATGAATAATGAACAATATCAGTGGATAAGTCAAGTGTATTAAGAATTGTCTTCTCTCTCACCTTTGACAAGTAGAACTCATGACAACCAGTGACAAGCCACAACCGATCCACAACCACCAAAGCGCTACGAGATGCAACTAACAGACGATCAGATGTTCGATGCGAACACTGCTTGTATCACAATGTTTTAATATAAATTGTATGCTTATTTTCATAAACAAACAGAACAGAACGAACAGACGATCAACATTATATATGTCTGGGCAGGAGATCAGCATAACTGAAGGAAACACAAAACAATCAAACAGATCGTTCAGATAATGTCGGTAATGAGAGAGTAACCGGAGCTTCTTTGGACTCCAACCTATTTCACACTGACAAATGAAACTGAGGTAAAGTAAGTGACAGAGTACTGGGATAAGGAAGAGGAAGCTAGCCCAATGCAACATGAGCCCGCTATTACACAACAATACTTACGATGATGAAAGATACGGCCTGCTGTTGATAGAGGATTGATTAAGCGATGCAGTCCTAGTAAACATGCTTTAATAGACCATAGACCGGCAAAAAGTGAGCAACAGCTGCAGCAGCAACTTTGCCACCAGAGGATTGTACCAAGCGTACCCATACCTACGTACCCATACCTACGTATACATACATTTGCTCAATGGCTTTAGCCAAAAATCTCATCAGTGAAATTGCACAGCACTGCAGCCAAATCCGACACAAAACCAGACGTCCATTAAGAGATGAGGGGTGGAGGTTAATCCCATTACTACTCACTGGCCATGTTCCTGACCTCCTCCAGCTCCACTGATGCTTGCTGCCAGAGCGCCGTACATGTTGAGAGTGGCGGCGTGACTTGACTGTATCTCCGTTTATAGTACGCTTGTGCCCCTGGACGGCCGGCCAGCCTGCATAACTCTCTCCACTACCTTGCGATGGAGAAGGCAAATGCGTTTAGCAAAAAAAATTTGTGGACCAGCATCAATTACCACATCGTATGCCAGTGAGTAAGAGCAAATATTTACCGGTAATTTCCAATCAATAGGTGATGAAGATAAAATCAAACTCTATCTGTGGCTTGTGTCAGCCCACTGCTAGGCTGTGAGATGAGTGGTAACTGCGCCAGGTAACAGCGTGATAATCGTAAACTACGTCCACGCGCAGACAGACAGCAGATAAGGAGGCTGTGACGGTGATGACGGATTCATAATAGCAGGCCATTAATATTAACCAAATGCCATTGACAGAGTCCGATCAATAACTTGGCTCACCCTGCTGACTCTTGTCATAGAAAAAAGATAATCAGACTGAAATCTGACTCAACAGCTATCATACAGTCCGTCGCTAAACAAAACAAGTGATCGGCGACGGAGTCGAGTGTGAGGGAAGTGATTGATCACACGGATTGTGGCGGTGGAGTGTTACAAATCTTGTACAAATGCTTCGATGAGAACAAACGCTATCCACTTATTCTACAAACTAAATATCAGAGAATTCCGACATACATTCATGCGCATGGTCATGAAAAAAGGAAAATGATCCAAATGGCAAATTGCTGAGCAACAAAATTAGGCTGCTGAGCGAATGTGAGTGTCTGGCTGGGTGCGGACTCCAGAGGTCAGGGGGTCAGCAGACGTGGGGTAGTCGTAGCCCCTAGTCAGCGGTCCGCCGCTGGCTGCAGGCCGCTATCTATGGCGTCGCCAGATATGATGACCATGCTGTCTTGGCTGCACTCGGCGGCACTGGATGATGACACGCAGGTAGACACACTGATTGAATGACTGCCGGCGCCATCTGTAGGAATGTTTGCAGCGACAGTCGAGTCTGACACCTAAGAACAGAGGTAGTAGGTAGGTACAGATTGGAGAAACCACACAGCAGACTAAGTAGCACAATACTATTTATATATATCCTTTTATTGAATAAATTAATGCATATCCTGCAGAATTTTCTTTAAAAATAAGGTTGCAAGTTGTTTGATTTATTTGTTACAGCAGGTGGCAACAGCAACTGAAATGGCACAGGAGATCAGCTCGCTGCCTGTAGGGCACAACAAGTGACAAACAAACAAACACACACACACGCGCACACACACACACCGTACGTAATGGAATATGTGGCGATTGTGCTAGACAATGCACCGCGTTGACCTGCTGCTGCCATCAGCGTTGGACAATTGCTCACCATCTTCACTTTTCATCAATCATTAAAACACCCAACAGGAGACTCATCAAACAGCATTAGGCTTAGGGGACGGTAGACCTCCTCCCCGTACAGTAGACTGAGATATAGTACACTGAGGTAGATATGCATGAGGTGATCGTCACCTGTGACTGGATGACCCTAAAGCAGCTGGGGTCGGTGACGATGACTACATTCTGTGTGTCGATATCAGACAGCGACAGCTTGCTGCTCATCTTGTGCCGATCAGAGGTAGCCGAGGCCAGGAGTTGATTGGTGGTAACCACGGTAGCGCTCCCTAGCTAAAATCAGAATGGCAGTGCGCATTAGAACAGTGTCAAAAAATTGGGAGGATAGTATTTCATAACAGCAGGGAACAGCACTTGAGTTGACAAAGAATGTTGCTAAGTTAAGACTACGTAAACGGACAGTGAAAGATGAGGAAAGGGCATTTCCTGAACTAGGGTTTGAAATCAATAGCCAGTGCATCAAGCGGCAATGATGCAGCTTTGTAGGGCGAGTTCATTAAAATCAATTGTGGATGTGCATAGAAAACAGAAAACAGCAGTGCTGGCGAGTCGGAGTGAGAAGGAATGAGGTCAGGTGAGGGCGCTAACCTGTTTATTCCCTCCGGAGGTGATGATACCAACCAGCTCTTTGTTCTGGTCGACTAAAATCAGAGAGCAATAAAATCTCATTGTAATAAACCAAACTAACTGCAGCCATCGGTCTGGTACTGCCAAGGAACACGGCTGCAGACGGCTAAGGTAAACTGTGACAGGAGACAGGGACTGACGTGCTATTAGCTGCCCGTTTATGACATCACTATCAGTGGCTGTTGACAAGACAACGTCTGTTTCTCCGTGAGCTGTTCTTCTGTGCATGGCCAATGTGGACGTCTGGCGATAATGCTTGCCACAGGAGGGGCAGACGTACGGTTTGGTCTGAGTGTGCACTACGTGGTGTTTATACAAACTCGAGTATTCCGTAAATCTTTTGTTGCAGCCTTCGTAAGTGCAGGCATATGGCTTCTCTCCTAGAGAAATCAAAGAGAAATTCCCACATCGATGGCAAGTGCGGAATTTGCAAGAGTGTAAAAAATATATAATCATGAGAGGACAACTCTGGGTTTTCATACTGTGTGATAGGAAAACCATCTGGAAAGCTAGTGTACAAAGGTAAGGTAGGATGCGTGGCTTTTCTAGACTGAATGATTCTATTTTCTAGGGTTTTAGTCATATAAACACAATATACACACATAATAGGCCATTCTCTGTTGGGCTATCATCAAATTACCTTCCCTATCATACTGTGTAGTAATGCTAGACAAGGGATCTCTGCCTTGACTACTGTCAGCCAATGGGAGCCCAGGAAAGCATGTGTTCTATCCAATACTTCTATCCAATAGTTCTATGGTCCAAACGAAGTGAAGCAGTTACTGCACTAAAGGTGTCGCAAATGGCATACAAGACATATTTACAGAAAGACTTCTTGTGCTCTTGAGAAGTTGAGTCCAATCTATACGAGTACTAGATGATGCTGGATATAGTACTGGATATAATTCTGGCAATGTTGCATTAACAGACATCTGCTGCAGTAAGATTGCAGGCTATAGCGAGTAGCGTCAGGCTGTAGCAGGTGGTTGCAGGCTGTAGCAGGATGTTGGCACCTTTTACTCACCTGTGTGTATACGCATGTGATTCTTATGGTTGGTGGCGCTGGCAAAGGTGCGGCCGCACTGTTCACAACTGTATGGCCTCTCGCCTGTGTGAGTACGGATATGTACTTTCCGGATGTTTGATGTTGTAAATGACCGGTTACAGCCTTCAAAGGGGCATTTGAAAGGCTTCTCACCTGTAGAAATGATTTATATTACATTATATTTACATTGTATCGTAGCAACTGGGAGAGGAAGAGCTGGTTGAGGAAGAGCTGGTCGAGGAAGAGCTGGTCGAGGAAGAGCTGGTCGAGGAAGAGCTGGTCGAGGAAGAGC
>ERZ1740065.935-NODE-935-length-16798-cov-13.599176_pt1 | contig 16798 bp, 6 predicted proteins | sample MGYA00581738_ERZ1740065 | MGnify/ENA primary metagenome ERZ1740065 (study PRJEB43018, sample SAMN04849749) | marine metagenome | isolation source: floating plastic debris | place: Pacific Ocean | collected 2008-09-01 | study: EMG produced TPA metagenomics assembly...
CCCTCCCTAGCACCCCCTCCTCCTCCCTCCCTAGCTCTCCCTCCTTAGTAGCTGCCCCTCCCAGAGCCCCTCCTTCCCACTCCCCCCTCTGTCCCCCTCCTTCTCTCTCTATCGCTCCCTCCCTTCTTCTCTCCCTAGCTATCCCTCCCTCCTTCTATCCCTCCAATTATTCATGAACTGGTCTCAGTTTTATCCAGTAGTATCATCCTGGTGTGGTCACCTCAGTAGTTGAGTCAAGTGCAGACTCTCTTCCAGCTGATGGCTGTAGACCACATGTGTAGTAAACTGCTAACAAACTGTGTTATCATTTGATAAGCTTGACTGACCACTATTCACAACTACCACAAGGCAAGCCCTTTGTTTGCTAAGCTGTATATGGGTCACTACTATCAGCCAATTAGCTCTTGCTATTATTGCTGGCACTACTTGAGCCTATGTTGAAACAAGTTTTTGCAGGTTTTTCGTAGATTTTCCAGTTCTGTGAAATCTGTATTTTGATCAGCAGTGATGTGACAATGCAGTGTTTTAGTTTTTGTGTATTTGATTCAGTATACTAGACATAAAAAGGCTCTACCAGTAATTAACACCAGCAGTAGGTTTACGCCTGTAGATATCTATAGCAGAGCATAGCACTGCTGAAGTTATCGCTTCTCGGCCTATTGGCTAAGATCAAAGTGTAGTATCTGTTCTAATCAGTTTAATATCTGATTCGTGGTACATTGTACCACTATGATATTAATCTGATTTTTGGAACTAGGTGAGGTGCAGAAGCTTGCTTCGGCCTTGCCACGGGTTGGCCTGGTATTGCAGTACTTCCAGGATCGGCCCACCTCCCTCACCAGGGAGAACAAACTTGAATAAAAGTACACCTGGTCCCATCTGTAACCCAGATCCCTATCTGAGTGAGATCTTGGTGGATGAGTACTAGGCACATTGTGGAACTAAAACCTGATCAGAGCCACTCTTGGCTCATTCTGTCTTGCTCCCTGTTAATAGCTCACCCTGTCATAATAATTATTAGCTCGTTGTGAAATTTGCATCTGATTGCTGTGAAATCTACCCCATACAGCACAAATGCTCCCTCACCATTTTATTTGAATTAATCCCTGTTGCTCTTGTAATTTCAGATGGTAGCTATGAAATGTCACTTGCGTGTTGTTATGGTACTATTAATTATATCATTTGTTATTATATTACTAGTTTATTATAGTGTGTTATGAGATCGTAAATTTAATCGCAGTAGCATTGCTCGCATGTTATCCAATGGACTGCAAAGGTTGAAATGAGATGTGAGAGTAGTATACAAGTAGACATTTGTAATGGAATGTACAAGTACCGAAAGTACTGCTATTTGCCTGAAGTGATTTCTCAATCAGTGCTGGTTACGGTTTTAGTGAGGAACAGAGCCAGCGACTGAAGGAGACGGAACAGCTGCTGACTGACAGGGCCAAGTCTATCAAAATTCAACAGCAGACAATTAACGATCTGAAGAAGACAATAAAACGGGAGTTGAAAGGTCAAACCGAGATCAAGTCTCACCCGGATGTAGCTGGCAGAATTCAAACCGGCGCGATGGAGAGAATCAGGTCCAGTCCAGCGCTATGCGATGTGGACAGGTATGATGTGAACTGCTGTATTAGACTGAACTTGTCTCTCGCCGATATACTATGAACCGAAATATCTTAGCGAACTCGCTGACTCTAGGAAAACGCTATTAAAATTGAGGGCTACGTTTTTGATAGCTCTTTCCGTTATATATAAGCTCAAAGGAAGTGGCTAAAAATTCTAGGCGTTATTATTAAAAATACTGTTGATCTCAGCAAAATGCTATAATATTTTGTCCGCTAGAATATTTGGGTTTACAGTATTCAGAGTTTTACACCAAGTGTTTAGAACTGTTCAGCTTACAACTAAGAAAATGGCCAACTTCAGTCGTATGTTGTACGCGTGACTTTTGTCTGGGCGTGTTTCTGTACTTTTCAAGTTGCATGAAGTGATTCGTCCCATTTTGAACTATTTGCCGACCGGTTCTGCAGTCGTTCCATTGGCTACTGTAAAGCTGCATCAAAACTTAAAAACGCATCGCAGATAAGCAGAAAACAGGAAGTTTGATCGCATCTTTATGGGTAGCTAGTGATAACTGAACAACTTGTAACTGTTCTTCTTCAGATTTCAAGTCTTTTAGATAACTTTAGATGCTGACGTCAATCTAAATGAGTTCATTTATCTGGCAGTCTCATCACTGCAGGTACGACTCTCCACTAGAAGATAACGTTCCGGCTGCCACCGTGTCGGCACCCAACTCCAACTCCACCGCGTCATCAACTTCTGGTCAACAATACAGACATGAGGTGACAACTCCGTTCCGATGCTAGGTTGTTTCTTATGGCGGCATTATTTAATTTCCTATAGGTAGGCGCCGTTTCATACGCAGCTGTCGCTCAGGGCTTAGTCTGCACTTAGCATGCAATCAGCCAGCTTTAGTACTACCGTAATTCCACTGTAACACCCACTATGCATTCATACGATTGGGCCATTAGCGTACTTTGTGAGCCTTCTCCGTAATTATCTATATTTAGGCTCCTCGAGTTCGTAGTTTGAAACAATGAGGTTTACTATGAAATTCTAATCTTATACTCCTATACTGGACGTATTTTTGAGCCTGGTTTTCACTTTCCTGCCATGTATTGGAGGTGCCGTAGGGCCATCGAGCCGGCAGGACTCTTGCGAAATGCATTGCGCAACGCGTCGTGGCTATCATTAGGCCACCTGGAAATTTTACATTGGCCAAACTCCTGTGGCACCATCACAGGCGTAGCGCGGCTCAACTATCACTGATCCCGTCACAGGCAAGTGAGAACCAAACTTTATGTGTTTATATGAACAATCGGCAGTTGTCTGGAATGAGGCTAGTCAGTTGTATAGTGTGATAGAGTATATATGATTTCTTGTGTTTAATGAACCGTAATAGTTATTTTCTTATTATTTTATATATTTTATGAACTGTTTTATATTTCATTCATTATTTTACATATTTTATTTACTATTTTATATACTTTATTTAGGTTGATGTACTTCAGAGTGCGAACACGTTTACCGTTTTTTTATGCACAACCATTGAAAAAGCAATTAATTTCATGAAAACATCCAGCTATTCTCAACCCATGCACGGAATACCAACCAATGCACGGAATACCAACCAATGCATGGAATACCAACCAATGCACCGAATACCAACCAATGCACCGAATACCAACCAATGCACCGATGGCGACGAGAGTGTCTACCCAGCATTTACTCTGTACTCTGTACTGTTCAACTTCCAGATCTAGTCAACCGGGTCAATGTTGTCGTGGTGTGTGCAGTTAGTAATGCCCTCTGCGTTGAACGTCCCACCGCTGAAAACGCCTAAAGTTCGAGCTCCTGCCGTTAGTTTTGGTTTGTGTTATGTTACAATTTCTTATCAGTTCATATTGTGACGCATTTACTGTATAATGCTTTATTGTATTTTAATCACACAATGATATTTCAATTTAGTTTTGTAGTTGTTTTATATTTCAATTCGACATGCTTTGTGAGAAATGTAAGAAAATGTAAGAAATGAGTCAGCTACATTCGTCTGTTATGACGGTGTGCTCTGTATTCGACAGGTCAACGGTTTCTGCGGCCATAAGGACGTGAACTTTGAATACCTGAAGAATGTGGTGTTTAGTTTCCTGATCAGTCGCGACACAGAGTCTATCCACCTGGTCAAGGCCATCGCTGTCCTGCTGGAATTCACTCCCACAGAGGAGCGTCTCCTACGTGAGACGCTGGAATGGAAGATGTCATGGTGGCCAACCAGCAAACCGTCTCGCAGGGCTCGAAAATAACTTATCCAATCATATCTACTACTATATTTATTTCATTTCGATAGCAATGTGATAAGTCCAATGATTTTATACTAGTTTTGTCAACCTTGCATTGCGGTATGACTGATAATACTATCTGGTATGAGTAACTAACATCCCATACTTCCATACGAACTGAAGAAAGGAAAACACGTTAGCTCAACTTCTTCTGTTGCCTCCGGAGATGCGAGCTGAAGTAGCAATGTTTTAACTTCAGGTTATCTTTGAGCCAGGCTTCAGACCTATCAACCCTCCAGGCTTCAGACCTGTCAACCCTCCCTGATTTCCCGAGAGACTCCAGTATGTTAGCCACATAATTTAGTGTCAAAATTGTAATGATTGATTAGCTAATGTTCTCCTGTGGCGTCTTAGTGTAATTTTGCTGGGCTGAGCTCAGATAAGCCATAATCACAGCTGTCGGGGTGGAGGCAGGGGGTACGGGGTTTGAGCTATGGCTTCTCAAAGTTCAGAGAAGTGGAATCTCCAGTATTATCAGCCCGGTAGGTTGACTGGTATCTATCCGTCTAAGTTTGACCATTACTTTGCTGTTATAATGATGCTGTGCCATGGTACCTCAGGAACTGTGAGAATCTCATGAGCAGTGTACCGGACTCGTAATCCACACGAATGCTGTAGTACAGTGTAGATACTAAACCTGAGTTCTGTTGAGTTCGGAGTCTATTGGGTTTTGAAGTATAGCTTAACGAACATTGCTATATTTGAGGTACTTGATAGAGTGTTACAGCGTTGGTAGTGTTGATAGAGTGTTACAGCGTTGGTAGTGTTGATAGAGTGTTACAGCGTTGGTAGTGTTGATACAGCAATTATACAGTGTTTGCAATGAATGACCTGCTCTGTTCATTATCCAGCAAGTTGCCATGGGCAAGAGACAACCGACATTTATCTAGCATGGTGTGAAAGATCATGTGGATAGCACCGCATCACTGGTAACATGTATGTTGAAGGGATGAGCAAATACTCTAATTGGCAAGGACTTCTTGATGAGAACGTTGAAATGTCTCCCATTGTAATGCAGTAAAAAAAAGTAGACATGCTGATCAGGTATTCTCAAATATTTCTTGCTATTTACTTTCTGGGTGAGCTGCAAAGCAGTTTGTTCATCCAGTGTTCTAAAGAAATCGACAAGAGAAGACAATTTTAGATAGTAATCGTAGCACCGTTACTGACTTGTATGACCAGATCTGACCTGCGCTACATGTGTAGAAAACTGGGAGATTGGACAGCTTTGTGCAATCATGTCATGCAATTCTCATTCAAAGACGTGTAATGTGTAAGCGTTCACCTGATGGATCGGTATGGTGAAGTGAACGTACTATGCGAGAGGACAAATCTAAGTTTGAGTCGACGATGACCAATTTGCGAGTCACATGTAGCGAGTGATGTTTTATTGTTTTATCATAATGTACCTCTACGCGTCGGAGTAAAATACCTTCCTTTTCAGGAAGGTCTTTGGCTTAATTATGGGTTGTGCATCTGAAAATATGATCATGAGCTGTTTTGAGACTTAAAATAGTTTTCTTCAAAGCTTATTGACACTTGGAATAGAGAATACGTCTCTAAGAATGCTTGGCGAAGAAAATGTGGACGGATACATATTAGCGATTAGGTAAGCGCGCGGGCTTTTCGCGCACGTGCGGCAGAGGTAGATGATGGTAGGTGGTAGCTCGCTCTGTAGTGACTGGAAGCATGTTACTGTAATGGCGGAATGGAAGAAATTTCAGGCTTGTGAGATGATGAACCAGTTCAGTCTCCGTGTTGTGAGTGCTGCAATTTTTCTTCTAGCTACGTCTCAGTCAGAAGAACGAATACGTATTGTAACGTGGCTGTAGCTATATATAATAATTCAATTTTTATGTAGCAACATACTATAGCTTTTTACATTACTCATGATTTGGGTGGTATCAGTGAGCCTGGCTAGTGTGTGAGAGTCTGTGTGTGGTCTGAAAGCTTGAAAGCTTGAGCCGGTAGGCTGCTAGCTATTTGTGTGGTAGCCTGGCTTTGGTAGAGAGCTGGACTGTATTAAACCTAGTCAGTATAGCCAGTGCCACGAGACTGAACCCAAGTGTAGCTACAGTTTTTGTTTGAATAACAACCTAGCGTACCAGGGGAAAGAGGTGAGATTTTCACTTTTTCTATTGAATGTTAAATACCCATTTGTTCTCCACTTGTTCATTTAAATTGCAGCTTTCATTATTAATAAAATCTTCAAAATAACCTACATGTACACCCGTTTGTAAGCCACCCAATAGCTGCTACTGACTACCCAATTTTGACAGGTGTCATGTATTGATTGGAAATGATGGAATTGAGCGCAATTCTATGGAGAGATGTCTGCTGATGGCCGTGTCATATCTTCATGACCAGAAACTCTTTCAGTGAGTATTTCTCGTACATATCTCTGTAGTAATAATCGTCTGGAAATGGCTTGGTTATGTGTAGTCATTATGAAAGTGTATTTTTCCATCCCTCTCCTCAAGTCCTTCACTCCCCTCCCACTTCTTTGTCTTTCATTCCCCTTGGTTGCTCATACCTCTCCGTCACCTCTTTACCTCCCTCCCCTCATCTCTCCTGCCTCTATCACCCACCTCTCTCCCACTCCTTTCTATATCTCCTCTTAAGAGGAGTAGCTTACCAAATTGTCATTGTGCACTAGTCACTACTTGTCACCTTGTGCGCTGCTCTCTCAGAGAGACTAACCTTGGGCAAATTGTTCTGGCATGTCCATCCAGCATTTAATTTTCCTCACTAGTCCATATTAGTCATTGTAATGATAAAGCTACGAGCACACTAGGCCGATGCCTAACGTCAGGCAAGAAAAACTGCCTGCCTGGCGGCTCAGTGTTCCACTTATCAAACGGCATAAAGGCGTGGGAGTTCTGTCCATGGGCAGTGTTTATCTTTATATTTGAGGTAGAAATATGTACTCCTGATTTGTGTAAAAAAACCGATGAAAGCTATTGAGCGCTATGGATCACCACATTAGCTACCTCAACTTGTGCTTTCTGCATTAGTTTGCTTTCTAGTTATGCTTTCTGCTTCAGTATGATTTAAAATGCAGGATCGAAAAGCAGCACAACAACCTGTGGAGCAAGTTGCTATAAATAGCTATTCCTGGATGGATTGGACTTAGTGGCTATGTGCGTACTATGCTTGACTGTTTTATCAGTAGCTGTCTGATATTTAGAATGAACAGTGCTAGGTCTCGGTTTTCCTTTGAGCTTATCACATAGATAATGATGTATCTTGGCAGCCGGCTATAAAAGGGTCAAAAAGGTAATTTTGATGCCCATTCTTGCGTTTCTGTTACTATCACCAATGTTTACTGCATTGTTCTTGAATTATATTGTTTCCTTCTCATTAATCACTTTCAGTTTTACGGATTATTTGGGTTTCTGGGACAGAAATATAGTTGTTATCCAGTACGAAACCACTGCCTGAAAGTCGCGCTGTCACACTCTTTCTATCACATACTTATCTTTTATTCACTAATTATCCCACTCGATTTTATTTCCCAGGTTCTGGAGGAAAATGGTTTCAAAACAAGTTGCATACAATGAGGAGCCACAGAATTAAGATGATGACGCAGCCAAGCTCGTACCAGCGGCCATGTTTGGAATGGTATTTGATCACCTCTTTCCAGCAGATGGTGAGTTGAAAGACAAAATATTTTGGGTGGTTCATGTTTTGAATCGCCTTCAGATATTTTAATTAGACCCCACTCAGTTTTTGGGCGTCTATTTTTTCGCATGTGGCCAACATTTTTGGCTCTGCGGCAGACTCTGTCTGAGTTTAAGACAGATTTTTGTGCAATTTGCACTTCCAGTTGCTCATTTTTGGCACCTGTTCCATTTTGATGTCACGTAGTTTCCTGCTTTACTGGTGAAATATTGCCAATGTTGTCCTGACTCTCCCTTCTACAACCAGAGAACAGAGCGTTTTATAAAGTCAAAACCTGTCAAATTTTAACAGGACTAGATTTTTATTGACTTGATATTTATGCTTTAAGTCTTGGTATATTGTTACCTGATTTTTTATCGTCTGCGCTCAGAAGTTTTGGGATGAACTTTGCCGCGTCTCTTCATAGCTAGATCATCAGTAACAATACGCTGGCATGTACCAAAGGAAAGCCCTGACTCTGCACTTAATTCTTTGAGTGTTTTCCTCTGTCTTGGTTGAGCAATTAAGATATTTTTGCTCTCACATCATTGGTCTGTGACTCCTTTTGTCATCTTCAACCCTTGTTTGCCCCTTCTTGAACTGTTTATACCACTCTCCCTCTTATCAAAGCACCATCCCCAAAAGCTTGTTGCAGCATAACATGCTTTCCCTAATTTCACGCAGATGTTTAGGTAGATTCAGGCAGATTTGCTGTTTGACGCCATATTGTAAAAATCCGACGATCAACCCTAAGATGCATTCATGTTCTGTTAATTATTTCGAGGCTATGGGTAGCCGACATATTTCTACTTAGTATGGTATACATGTGGCTTGGAAAATCCAATGCACATTGAAATACGGCGACCAGTCAGGGAACTTGTGGATCAAACCTCCTATTCCTTAGTATTACTACCCCCAAGAGTTCTGCTTAGTGCAAGCTCCCTTCCACTTATCGCTCCCAGATCTTGAGTGCAGCAGCCAACTCTATAGCAACACTGGTTCCTTCATGATTTTTCATAAAATCATGTTCATGATCCTCCCAAAGTTCTGCATAATTCTCGGGCTCACACCCAATACAGAAGTTGGACAGCACTTCATAGTCTAAAGCAAACCAAGTCATGCTGTCTACCACTATTCCTATCCCATTAGGAGAGGTGTCCCCTCTTTTATGTCAAGTGCCATCGGAGCTAACAGAAATTTGTACAACTGAACTTGCAGAGTATCCAGATCACAAAAACTGAACTTGCAGAGTATGACTATCCAGATTTCATGCACTCAGCACATACTCAGTCCGCACAATACTTCAAAACTATTTTCTATTTTCTTACGCCATTTCAAAGCAGCATCACAAGCATCTGCAATATTTTGAATCTTATCTGTGAGTCTCTATGAGTGAAACAAAAGTGACTGACTAGCTTTCCAAGGAGGTAATACCAACGCGGTAAAAACAAGCTATTGTCTCAGCACAAATAGGCTTTCCAAGGAAATGGTTATCAGCCCTAGCTTTCTGTCTGTCGGACTGAGCCCCTCCCTACACCTAGTCTGAGTCGAACTAGAATCATGGAAGCCAGTCTAGGCTACGGCTAAAGCAACAGCACCCATGGACTCAGTGGTAAGCTCCCACATAGTTAACCTAAGGCTAGATAGTTGGCAATGAGACAACTGAGTGATACATCTTACCTTACCTTCAGCTCTCTTGCATCAACAAGAGCACTTACCTGCATGGTCAACGTCATGATTGATCTACTGTTCTCGACTCACATAGCTATTGTGTCTAGAATTCAATTAAGAAATTGTTGTTGTTAGAGTTGAAGTCAGGGTTGAAGTCAGGGCTGTTACAGTTAGCACCATATGCCTTCTTTCTCTGCCTTGCTGCCTTCTTGTCAACATAACCCCATTATTGAAAGAAGCTTACTTAGCAAAGCTATTGACTGAAATTGCTGGACACTACTGATATAAGTTCAATCTGCAGTTGAGGCGTGAGGTAGGAGTTGCCTGAAAAGTCTGCCCTAGCAGTTGCCACACCCCAGACCCATGTTTTCTAGCGGGATCACTGTGGAAAGATGGCACTCCAGCCACACAAAAAGCCACATGCTATGCATGTTTCATTGCTGGGCTTATTGAGTCTCTTCAGCACATAATACTGTGGCTTGCTCTCATACTGATGTCTGAGATGGATTCTCAATCGCAAGATCAGAACGTTGGACAACACCGACTTCCAAGTGTCCTGACTTTGTGGCAGAAAATGGGATTCCATTTCCCCCACCAGTATTCTGATGTCTTGACGTTGGCCTGTGTCATAAGTTCTGTGTTGCCCCGACATCACAGCTTCTCTGCAGCGGAAATCATATTAAGAGTGGGTGCGTTTTGACGTTTTGAACTCCTACACAGTCAGGCTTGATGCTTGAATCAATTGCGCTGCTAGTACTGATGATAATGGCAGTATGGCCCGTTTTTTCTCCTCCATCAATAGCAAATGCGAGCATCCAGCTTCAAAATAATCAGTCATCGATTGTGTGCTGGTTTTGTTTTGTCAGGGAGGATACACTACTGCGCTATTACATTGTTACACCATTTGTCGCTCATTTACGTGGGTATTAAAAGTTGAGCTATCCTGCGTTTCAGAATAAAGGCATACCAATTTAGAGGTTTCAAAGTTAGAGCATTCTGTTACCCTCTTCTGTTACCCTCTTCTGTTACCCTCTTCAGTGACCCTCTTCAGTGACCCTCTTCTGTTACCCTCTTTGGAAAGATTTCTGTAGGAACCCTAATCCCCTATTGATATTCTGCTGATCTCATGCATGAATAGGTAACTACCAGCTAATTAGTAAATGTGCTGACACCACACCCTGTAGAAACAGATCTGATAGCAACGAGATTGGTAAAATTTTCTTGAAACTCACCGAGGATCAATCTGCCTCAAGTATCTTTGGTCAGCTAGTACTAAAGTAGTTTTATTAACTTAGTAAATTTGCCTCTTATCTTTAATGTACAGCAATAAACAATTCGAGAGAAATATACAATAAGCATTTCCACTTTGACTCTCGGATTTACAGCAATTGGTCTTCGTTCTCTCCGCATAATGTTGGTTGCCCTGATAAGGGCCGAATTGTCATAGGAATGAGCACTGTCTGATTACGAACATGCGCTGTATAGCAGAGATTGTGGTCTGCCGCATCATCTCTATTTTCACTCTCTTCTCTGCCTCACTACTTAGCATCTCATTGGACTTTCTGAGGAATCACGCGGCAGCTCTGTACCTACATCGCGATTCCCATCTTCTTGCTCTGGCGAGCAGTTTCTCTTGGTGCCTCTTCAGTTTGTTCAGTCTCTGAAGCGTGCCATCTATCTCTCGAATGACTTTCAGTTGGACAGCAACTGTACTGATGGGGAATAGCTGTACTGATGCAGAATCATCAACGGCTGTACAAATTCCGTATTGCAGACAAAAAGACAACCTCTATAAATGAAATCAAACTTGAAACCAGATGGAAGTTGACAGAGCATAAAATCACGTGTTGAAACAAGAGTATTACTAAATTGTCCACGCAAGTCATGCAGCAAATGAGTACCCAAGTTCTATTTCACAACTACGATGCACCAACACCCATTTAACATTTGCATTTGAAATCCTTGGGGTCAGTTTAAAGAGCAAATGGTGAAATGTCGCCGGGCTCATCCTGAACTGCTCATAAAACCTGTCAGGATATTCGTTTAGCTGCTGCACTCTGTTTACAACAGATGTACTTTCCCTCGTTTGGTTCATAGGATGAACCCAGTACTCTCTTTCATCCCTAGCTCTCAATCTTCTGTGCAGGATGAGAATATTCAGCAAGTATTGATAAGCAGTCAAGAGGAAATTTAGAGATAGAGGCATTTTTGTTTTTGACAACCAGTGCCAACCCCAGTAGACGAGAAGTGCTACATTTCAGAATCAAATTTTGATATCAGACGCTCAAATGCTAATTCAAAACTTGGCCCATGGCTTTGGACGTAATTTATATGAACTGCTTACAACGTACAAATCATCAGTTTAGATGGGTCTGTGGCTCACACGAAAACAACTGAAGGACTTTATGACAAATGGCCCCTTCAAAGAGTTCATTGAATGGCAGAACTAGGCCAAAAATAGAAAACAGGTTGACAGCACCGTCAGCCAACAGCAAAGAACTCGGTTAGATGTGATGAATGATAAGAATTCTGGGAGGTGTTATAAATCCAGTCTCCACTTCGTTATCTCTCCGCTTCGTTAGTTTAGCAGAGAATTCTGTTTTAAATCTGTTCGTTAGTAAAATGTCCGTTATTGACCTAGTTAACCCTAAATACAGATACAATTCAGCCTCCCGCACACGAGCTTGTTGTTTATACGGTATCCCAGATTATTCCCAATTACAGCCCATGTGACTAGAGTGCATCTGATTGGCCGATTGAAAAGCAGATGACTCGCGTTCCTCATCCATTATGACGTACGCTACAGCAAGTGCAAGCAGTTTTTACTAACCACAGGAAAAGGCAAGAAATTTCTACAATTCCTAAACCTTGGTGGCCTCAATACTTGAATGTAGCCAAGATGTTATATCAATGATTTTATAATACAAAACAGTAGATAGGATCACAAAAGGTAGATTGCAAGACATGTGACTTAGATGACTACCGCAGGAGAGAAAAGATTTAGCGAGGAAGGTTTCAGCTCTCATAGCTGCCGTACAGCCAGTGTACAGCCAGCTGTTTGGCTCACTAACCAACAAAGTGACTAGTAACAAGAATGAGGCCATGTGGCAGAGCATAACTGACAGTGTAAATAGTGTGAGAGCAGATGCAATTAGGACCAAAGAAAAAATTAAAGAAAAATGGAGTTACTTGAAGAGTGCGGCTAAAGCAAAATGCAACGAATATAAGAGAGCAGCAGAGAGGACAGGCGGAGGTGATGAGCTGGCTGATAAATATCTCCAGATTATGAACATGGTGCCAGCTGTCTCCTTTCAGGGGTTGACAGGGCAAGAGAGGTGAGCACCAACTGGAGATCATCGCCAATGGCCCACCACGTTCTTGTCCCTCTATCTGTAAAACAATTTTTCAGTAGAAAGCTGAAATGGAAGCCAACATTGGTCATGGCGGCACCAGAATGTATCAAGTAAAAACGGAAGCAACATCTAATCATAAGCATTGGACACTTTCCAGTGTTTGATTGGTGTTACATTATGGTAGATGTGTGGCCACGAAAATATGTGCGGAGGGGGATCTGGTGCAGTGTAGCAGTGAAGCGCAATAGCGACATCCTCCACACGACTAATGAGAAGTTTGTAACAGCATCTGAATCTGTAAATGCAACATTTTATTGTAATAAGTTATGTAAATCGTCCAAGAAATGCTTCGTTGAAACTTGCAGTGTAGTAGATCTGCAGCAGGAGGTCACCGCTGAGACAGCAATAGTGATGCTCCAGACTACCACGAACAATCTTTTGGAGCAACTGCTGGAAACGCAAAAGAGACAAACAGAGCAATGGGAAAGACTAGCCAATGCAATGGAATATTTTATCAACAAAAAGATTGAAAAATTATAAATATATTACTTGAGATACAAAGTATAATCGAGTTTTGTTATGAACACTGTAATATAAAATGACTGAACAAATTCTAAATTCATTTCCACCATAAATATTCTCCAATGTGCCACTGTTTTAGATGGCACATCTCTACTTAGCTTTAAATAGAAGGAACAGGGATAGACGCGTCAAGGTATACACCACAAGACGGAACGATTTGGACATCGTTACTGGAGAGGAATCTCGACAAAAGACGAGACTCACGCCACCGGTGTATCGTTAGTTGTATCGTAGCATCGAACGTGAAATCACCCCTTTGAGCCGAGCTAATCACGCGATTAGTGCAAACACAAGGTTACAAGCGACCATGCGGTTTCTGGCGCAGGGGAACATGTACTCTAAAAATTGTTATGCTTATGGTATGAGCAAGGCATCAATGAGTCTCCATGTTAACAGATGTGTAAATGCCATCAATAGCAAGGTAAAATTTTGCCCCATTTTGTTAAATCTAATAACCATGCTCTTAGTTTTGTGGCAGAAACATCATTATATACCTTTACACAGCTAGATGACTGGGTACATATGCCTGAGAGTCTACAAGCCACAAAGATGGCATTCTATCAGGTTGCCGGCATCCCCAACATTGTTGGGGCTATCGACTGCATGCATGTAGAGGTCACAGGGTTGAGAAGAGATGTAGAGCACGCCTATGTCAACAGGAAACGGTAATGAAATAGGATTGTAACAGTCAATTTCTTGATGTTGGACTTCTTAACATCACTTGCTCACTCTTCCAATAGGCAGCATTCCATTAATGTGCAAGCTGTCTGTTATTCTGACCGAGTGTTCACCAATGTTGTCGCATGTTGGCCCGGAAGCACACATGACGCTACAATTTTCGCCAACTCGGCCCTACACAAAGATTGTATTGAAGGACTCTTGGGCAACTCATGGCTGATAGGTAGGAGATGATGCAGTAACTCAATATACCTGAAATGGTGACCACCAGACATGACCTTTTGTTTCCATTTTCTAGGAGACAGCAGCTACCCATTGCGGCCGTTTCTCCTCCCACCGTTCATGGGAGATGGACTAACACAGCCCCAGGAGGCCTTCAACAGGGCGCACAAGACGACTCAGGTCATTATCGAGAGAGCTTTTGGTGAGCTGAAGGCGCGATGGCGGTGCCTGAATAAACAAAGTACTGTGAAGTCAAATACGTCTGATGGCGTTGCACAACAATCAACTAACAAGATACATGCTCACATGGAAGGTGGTGCACTGTACTTTGAACCGGAGAAGTGCTGCAGCTGCTTTATCCTGCACAATACGTGCCAGAAGCATGGTGTGCCGCTCGATGAAGCGGTTGACATGACAGAGGAACCTGACGTACAGCCACAGCCACACCAACCCCTTCACCAAGCAGGGAATGCGGCGAGGCAGACTAGTGGACAGCCAATTCAAGAACTAAATACAAAATAAAGGTAGTTAACAAAATGTGCGAAGTATATATTGTCATTCTCATCGGCTGGATTGTCATTTCAGCAATTTAAAAAATCATGCAATTAAGTAGTGATGAAAGAAATACCAATAGTTACTCACGAGAACCTGAGGTAACAGCTGCTGTGGCCATTTCACAACGTTCTTGGAACCCAGACAGCTACCAAGACTGATAACACAGGAGCGCACTTGCTGAATGAATGGCGGTCAATGAGCCGCGCAGGAAATTCCATACCACAAGAAATTCCATACGACGTGATGCGTGACCAATCAGATAGCGGCTTACTTAGTACGGCTCTTCTGTGATATAGCGATAACGAGAATACCCGATTTAAAACACTTCGTTAACAGTCCTCACTAACTGCTCGTTATGGAGTGGAGACTGGATTTAAATCACCCCCCTGTCCTATCCCTTATCCATGCTGGGATATCCACACTTATATGAGTATAGTCGCTCATCGAAAAATTGCAGTCCTTCATCTGAAAACTTTATTGCCGTAGCTCATGCAGATAAGTGGTTACAGCAATTCAAATTCGTAAAAAAGTGCCAAATGTACATAGCATATTTCGCAGAAAGGTAGCGTTTAAGTTGGAGTTGCATGAAATGTTTGTTTACTATACGTTTTCCATAGCAACAGGGTTTCAAAAAATGCGATATGAAATATTATGCACACCATTTTAAAGAGGAAAGTCCGACGCATCTTCTGATGTAAGTTAAAACATTGTAGAAGGTACTTAGATGTCTGTATGAGTAATGTTATGTAGTAGTGTTGTGTCTACTCTTCGCCATTAGCTGAGCGCAATGGAGCTGATAATCGATCTTGGTGGCTGCAGTTCTCTGCCTATAATACGAATTCTGCTGCAAGAAAGATTAATAAGTCCTAGAACTGCTGTAACTCATTGCATAGCGATTCATCATCACCTATTGCGGAGCTGTCGGCTTTGGACACACCATATCCATCCACTCGGGTTTGCAGTGTTTTTCATATAAATAGTACTGCCGCTTGACTGACAGACCGGGTAAGTCGATTAAACCAGGGAGCTTTGCTGGGTCCACCTCTGACTTTCAAATGGGATTAATTTTGACTGCAAAATCAAGCCTGATACCAACCAACAGTTGTCTGCATGAAGAACCAGCTTGGAGCTGTTAGTTCTCTCATGTGTAGAAAACTAATGATGTAAATACGATATCACGGCATTCGCTCGTTTATTTGTTGCCTAAGCCTCATCAATTAGGTACGTTTTCTGGTGACCACATATCCCAAAAAAGCCACATTTTTGGCCAGTCTTGAAGAACATAGGGCCATGTTGTTGTGGATTACTTGGGAAGTGAATCTGACATAGAAAGGGATGACAATCGAGTACAACTACTTAATGTTAAAGTTATTACACACCGGTAGTGCTGCAGTATTATGCAAGTGTGTCAGTAATGATTATTAGAGAGCCAGCTGAGTTAGCAGCTGCATCCCAAATGTAACTACAGGTTGAAATTCTTCAGTATGATGATATTAAAATTTTACAGCACAAAGATTTAACTAGGCTGCTGACACCAGACCTATGAAATAACTTAAGTCATGGAGAAGGCATTCCTAGCTCAGTAACAGTTCAACCTCAATACAAGTACATATCTGTGCAATGGGGAGCACAGCTTGTCTAAAGCTGAACTGATAACGAGCCAGTCAAGTTAAACATGTCATACTCCTATGATATTAATACATCCAAAAAGGTTCTCCTACTGCGAGCGGCATTTACCAACAATCAAGTTAATTCAGTTCATCTTATAAAACCAGATGTTGTGTGGGAGGTAGAAATGATCGTAGGGTAAAAGAATAATTTTACTATCTTGCATACAGCTGAAGGAAAATGCATCTGAATTGGGTCTTCTAAATGCTTACCTGCTTTGCGAAGTCAAAAGACAAGTGAGTCCACTCGCCCTGTTTCGCTGACTTGATGCATGTCTGTTTATACCTCCTGGCATCAGGTTCATACCAAGTGCCATTGAGTTCCTCCCCTGAATGATCTTTGAGCGAATACACTTGCGGGGTGGTATTGTACAATCTCGCTATTTTAAATACTTCTGCACTCCAGTTTGGTTGATACCCCTTGTCAAATATAATGCTGTATTTAGAAATTCTAACCGTATCACCAATCTTGAACTTGTGATTTATATTAATAGGCTCAGCA
>ERZ1740065.936-NODE-936-length-16785-cov-10.495577_pt1 | contig 16785 bp, 19 predicted proteins | sample MGYA00581738_ERZ1740065 | MGnify/ENA primary metagenome ERZ1740065 (study PRJEB43018, sample SAMN04849749) | marine metagenome | isolation source: floating plastic debris | place: Pacific Ocean | collected 2008-09-01 | study: EMG produced TPA metagenomics...
AGGTGCGCTCGACTTGCATGTGTTAGGCCTGCCGCCAGCGTTCGTTCTGAGCCAGAATCAAACTCTCAAGTTGAAAAGCGATTGCTCGCTTAACCTTGACGTTCGACCTCTGCACATATTTGGCACCCTACCGCTTTGCTACTTGAGGACGATGTCCCCGGGGAGTAGCGCTGCGCCTCAGTCCGGCTAAGAACTGAGCGGCACCAAAACCATCTGTTTGCAGATCTAAAAGATCCGACAAACAGTGAAGCTGACTATCCATCATCGGAAGTCCAGTTAGCCACGAATGACGGGTCGGATCTCCTAGGTAGTTGATATGCAAAGGTGTCTAGTCGATTTGGACCAAACCGCCCGCATATCTCTTCAGATACTATCAATTTCAAAGAGCGTGAGCGACAAAATTCACTGGCTGCGTCTGTAACTTGCTAGACGCGCCCGGCCTCATGTGTCTCTCGTTATTGTGTCCGCCGCGTTGCTGCCTGATCTCTCATTTCGCTCGTTTGGCGTCCCGACCGCGCGGCTGCGTTGTCGGTGAAGGGGTATTTACGGTTTGCTGCTCACCCCCGCAACCCCTTTTTTCGACAATCTCGCATTTTTTTACAAAAAGCAAGATCACCCTTATTTTAAAGGGGTTAATTCACCGAAGCTGGGGCGAAGTTTTCCACAGAGCAACAAAATTTCGCTTAGAATGTCCCAAAACGAACTTTCAGATTCATCTTTGCCCGTTTTTTGGGCACCTGCGCGCCGGAAAAACGCAAACGGCGCGCGACTCGCCTACCACTGACACCGACGCATCATGCGCCAAGAGGCGAAGGACACATTCGAAGATATTCACCTGTCATCGCCAAGTCTGGTCCGGCTCCTTAGGTGAACCGCATTGCGGACACACACCCCAAAAGACCAGTCTCGCGTCACGCGCCTGTTCAGCCATGGATGTTTGAGGAAATAAGGCGGGCTCATTGTGCTGGGCCTTTTTTGTTGCCTGAAGTGTTCGGGGAGCAGAGGCGCTCTGTCCGCGCCGTTTCGCCTGTCACTGCGGTCAGTGCGCGCGAAAGACAAATCGGGCCTGTTGGATTTTCGTTGTGTTTCCTGTCCATCCGTGGACGATGAGAGGCATCGTGTGATGAATTGGAGAAATCAGTATGCTGCCATTTAAGTCAATTGCCCTCGCGGCGTGTCTCACCTCGATCGCGTCATTTGGCGCCTCACTCAGCGCATCTGCCGAGGCAACCGGCGCGGACGGCCATGTCAATATTTTTAACAGCACCCCCGGATTTACGATCACCGGCTTCTACACAAATGCCGGACATGGCTGGACTCGCGATTGGCTGACCGATGTTGTCCTGACCCCGGGCGTGGGGGCCAAGGCGGTGTTCAGCTCTGCCCCGCCCAAATGCCATCAACATATTCGAGCCGGATGGCTGAGCACCGCGGGCCGGGAATTCCACGGGCATCCGATCCACATCAATATCTGCGAAGTGTCCAATATCTATTTTGCCGAAGACGAGATCTTCTTCGACTGACCAGGAGCCGCCTTGCTCTGACCTTCAGGAGCGGGCCATGGATGTCACGCGCGTGCGCATGCCGCGCAACAGGTTGGGCATGCGCAAGGCAATCAGCGCGGCAACGATGACAAAAAGAACCAGGGGCTTCATTTGCCAGCCCTTGGCCAACATCACATAGTGAAACGCGCCCAAAAGCGCGGCGGGGTAGACCAGCAGGTGCAGCTTGCGCCACGCCGCGCCCAGTTTGCGCACCGACCAATTGTTGGACGTGATCGCCAGCGGCAGCAGCAGGACAAACCCCGCCATGCCCACAGTGATGTAGGGCCGCTTCAGGATATCTGCCCAGATCCGATCAAGCGCCTGCACGTCGAGCACTGCCCAGACCGTCAGATGCGCCAGGACGAAAAAGAAACAGGTCACCCCGATCGCGCGGCGGAACTTCATGAGGTTGATCCGCATATGATCGCGCAGCGGCGAGACGGCCAGACCTGCGATCAGAAGATAGAGCGCGGTATCGCCATAGACGTGTTCCAGCGCCTCCACCGGGTTGGGCCCCAGCTGCCCATCAAAGCCAAGCCAGAAAAGCCACAGCGCATAGCCCAAACTGATCGCATAGATCAGCCAGGCGGGCACGTGGCGCAGGGACTTGTTTATGAGCTTTGACATCTGTGGCGGGGCCGTCCTTGGTCTTGCTGGCTTAGTCTTGCTGTTAACGGTCATATGGCACCAACGCCCATTATCACAATCTCTCTCACGGACATGTTGGATGTGTTACAACGCGCTGAGACAGATTTGCCGAGGGTCACAGTCGGCATTCGATTGGACATTCGAGTGGGCTTTTAGGCGGGCATGCAGACGGACGGATTTCTTTATCGATACGCTGTGAGGGAGACCTCTGACCGGGGTCTTGCCGTCTTTGCCGAAGAGCCGATCCCAAAGGGCTCTTTGGTGTGGCGCTTCATGCCCGGTCAGTTCGCGGTCTATGATGAAGCCGCGTTCAAAGCCCATATCGGGCCGCTCACCGAAGAGCAGGCGATCTATGAGCTGACACACATGTTCGGGGTGGCCGATTTCCCGAATTGTGTGATCCGGGTGTTTGATGCGGGTGTGCTCTTTAATCACGCGACCGATCACACACTGGCCTCAAACTACGGTGTGCCCCCCGCGCCCACGCTGGCGGCGCGCGCGCCGGGCTATATCGATCAGGTGACAGAGGCGCTGCTCTCTGACCGCTACGCGATGATGGCGGTGCGTGACATCGAGGTGGGCGACGAGTTCACCAACAACTACCACCTGGAGCTGGATGAACCCGCCTTCTTTGAAGATATCTATGACAGCTATGACATAGATGACAGTTATCTAAAGCGTTTTGCGTAAAATCTGACTCGCGGATGTGCGCAAAACGCAGTGCCACGTTCGAATGTGGCTCGCGTTTCGCCTTTTGCTGGTGCCTCAGGTAAAAGGCGAAACGCTCTAGAGGCAGATGCCTGAGCCCGGCAGGGAGAGGGCTTTAGGCGTCTACCTTTGCCATGGCAGCATCGAAATGCGACGTGGCTTTTTCAAACTTGTCGCGACAGCCCACTTTGCAGAAGCCCACCACCTTGCCGCGATAGAGGGTCAGCGCATCGGCCGAGACCGGGCCGCCCGACCAGGGGCAGGTTTCGTTGACGCAATCCTCAAGCTTCAAATCGTTCATCTCCAAGACCTCCGTTTGGGATCATTGCCATTCTTGGCTGAAATGATGATACGCCCGGAGCGGCTTTGGCCGAATGACAGAGTGCCCGCATTTTCGGACAAAACACGGTCGTCAGGCGCCTTTGAAGGGAACTGCACAAATTTCGAAGCGGCAGAGGCCCTAGAGATGCGACTGCGCGCTTCGGATGTCTAACGTCGAACCGCGGACGTTCTTTAAATGAACGCGATGAGACGGCACGGACCGCCTGTGCCGCCGGCGTGTTTGGGCGCGCCAACAACGAGGGTCGCGCCGGTGGCGGGAAGCGCGTCGAGATTGGCCATGTTTTCGACGGCCCATCTGTTGGAGGGCAGCCAGCGGTAATGCGTCGCGAAATCAGCAGAGAGCCCGTAATCAATGGAGAGCGTATCAACACCCACGCCACCGGCCTCGGTCTCTTCGAGGAGCATGTTGACTGCCTCTACGTGGAAGCCGGGGAAGTGCATTTTGCCTTCGTCATCTGCATTGCGAAATTGCGGCGTGCCCATGCGCTGATGCCAACCGGCATTCTGCGCCACGCAGGCGCCTGCGGGGATCGGGCCATTGGCTGAGATCCAGGCGGTCAGATCATCAGGCGTGACCTGGGCATCAGGGTCAGCGGCGGCCTTTTCCCGGATGTCGACGATGGCCAGAGGGCAGACGAGCGACTCCACGGGCACCTCGTCAATGGATGTGCCGCCATCCGTGAAGTGAAGCGGCGCATCGATATGCGTGCCGGTGTGTTCGTTCACTCGGAGGCTTTTGAGATTGAAGCTGTGCTCGGCGTAGTTGAAGACGTCTTCATCGAAGAATTGCTGCTCGCCGAAATAGGTCGGGAAGTCGTGCGTGAGCGTGTGGGTGACATCGACCACCTGCGTGGGCGTTTGCGCCATGAGCGGGCGCGATCCGACGACCGAGGAGGCGGCAATCGCGGCCCCTGCGGCAGCGGCCCCCCGAAACATATCTCGCCGCGTGAGCGCTTTGCCTTTGACGTATTCCATGATGACTGGGTGACACATATCATTCTCCTCTGCTGGTTTTTTGATCATCACGCGGCTCGTTCGCTGGTGACGTTTGGTGCCAACAGCAAGGCGTACAGGCGGCCATCCGTCAAGAGTCGCTTTCAAAGCTCAGTTCACAACCCTGGCGGCAGAAGAGAAACACCGCGCAGTTGGCCTGATCCCTTGGCACATTCGTCCAAAGCACATGCGATTTAAAGAATGTCGCGTTTTTGCGCCATCGTAGCGGTTCCTATCGCGACCCGAGCAGTGGGTCTGATCGAAGCTGGCGCCAAGAGGACTGGAGGGATGCCGTGAGCGGGACGCCTCAGAATATCATTGGCGGTGTGCTGTTGATCGTTGTCACCGCGCTGACGATCTCGTTGCAGGATCTGGTGTTCAAGCTCTTTAGCGGAGAGCTGACGCTCTGGCAGATCTTTGCGCTGCGCGGGATGATGGCGGTGCCGGTTCTCATTCTATTGGGCAGCCTGCGGCAGGGGCTGCGGCCGATCCTGTCTCTGGCCTATGGGTTCTGGCCGCTGATGCGCGGCCTTTGCCTGACCATGACGTTTCTGGCCTTCTATGCCGCCATTCCGTTTCTCAGCCTGTCGACCGTGGGCGCGGCCAACTATATCGCGCCGGTCTTTGTGGCGATACTGTCGGCTTATGTGATCAAGGAACCGGTGAGCCGGTTGGGCTGGATCGGGGTCGTGCTTGGCTTTGCCGGTGTGGTCGTGCTTTTGCAGCCGGGCACGGATGCGTTTTCGGGTTTTGCGCTGCTTCCAGTGTGCGGTGCCGCGTTTTATGCCTTGGGGCACATTATCACCCGCACGCGGTGTCAGGCGGTGCCGACGGAGGCGCTTGCCTTGTCGCTCAACTCGCTGATGTGTCTGGCAGGGGTTGTGGCCAGTGTCGCGCTTTTAGCGGTGGTGCCGTCCGGGCCGTTGGCCGAGAGCTCGCCTTATATCTTCGGTCAGTGGTCCGAGGTCGCCGGGTCAGATTGGCTTGTGCTGATCCTGTTGACGGGATTTGCCGTGGCCATCGGGATGATGCTGGCCGGGGCCTATAAGATTGCGCCGCCCGCGACCGTGGCCACGTTTGAATACAGCTATCTGATTTTTGTCGCCGCGTGGGACATTCTGTTTTTTGACACGGCGCCCACCGGCCTTTCGCTGACAGGGATGGCGATGATCGTGGGCGCGGGGCTCTTGGTGATGCGGGAGCGGCCGGACAAAGGGTAAGCCGGGGTTAACCCCGGCCTACGGATTGGATCACAGCTTAGTGGAATTTGATGAGGTCCATGCCTTCGTAGAGGCGCGCCACCTCTTCTTCGTAGCCATTGAACATCTGCGTCGGGATCTTGCGGGCAAACAGGCCCGAGCCGATCAGCTGTTCCACTTCCTGGCTCCAGCGGGGGTGGCTGCGGTTCGGGTTCACGTTGGAGTAAAAGCCGTACTCCCTGGGAGCATACTTGTTCCACGCGGTGGGTGGCTCTTCATCCGTCAAGGTGATCCGCACGATCGACTTGATGGATTTGTAGCCATATTTCCACGGCACGACGAGGCGCAGAGGTGCGCCATTTTGATTAGGAATGTCGCGACCGTAGATGCCTGTGGCGATCATGGTGAGCGGGTGCATCGCTTCGTCCATGCGCAGGCCTTCAACATAGGGCCACTCAATCACCGGTCTGCTTAGGCCGGGCATTTCATCCGGGCGCATCGCGGTTTCAAAGGCCACATATTTGGCAGAGGATTGAACGCCTGCCAGGTCAAGCAGATCGGCAAGCTCAAACCCGTTCCAGGGCACAATCATCGCCCAGCGCTCTACGCAGCGGAACCGGTAGATGCGCTCTTCAATCGTCATCTTCGACAGGATGTCGTCAAACGCGTAATCGCCGGGGCGGTCGACCATGCCGTCGATCTTCACGCTCCAGGGCTCGGTCGTGAGCATGTGCGCGAATTTCTTCGGGTCGTCCTTGCCGGTGCCGAATTCGTAGAAATTGTTGTAGCTGGTGATGTCTTCCCAGTCCGTGGGGACCAGCTCTTCGTCTTCTGCGCGGGCGGGCGTGCTGAGACCAGAAAGCGCAAGCCCTGCCATCGCCGCGCCGATCACATGACGGCGGTTCATATATAGGTGTTCAGGCGTGACATCCCGATCCTTGAGAGTATTTTTCCAGCGATAGGCCATGCGCGCTCCTGAATGGCTTGCAATACGTGTTGGCGGTAATTTGGCCGCGAGTGGCGGTCAAGACAACTCACCTCACGGTGAGTTTGGCTTTTGAAACAATCAAAGTTTCAGAAATTCGTGGATCTGGGACATCTCAACGGCGATCTCATCGCAAAGGGGGGCCAAACTGGCGCCCTGCCCTTCGGCTGCATAGCCGATGCAGCGCATGCCGGCCGCCTTTGCCGACTTGGCCCCAGATACACTGTCTTCGATGACCACGCAGTGCGCAGGTGCAACGCCCAATTGCCGGGCCGCGTGCAGGTAGATATCGGGTTTGGGTTTGGGCGCGCCAAGATCGCGGGCCGAATAGATATGCGGCGAGAGCTTGGACAACAGACCGGTGCGGCTGAGCGTGATCTGCATTTTGGCGGTCGGCCCGTTGGAGCCGACGGCCATGGGCGTCTTGCGCTCATAAAGCGTGTCGACAAGTTCGGGCGCGCCGGGCACCGCTTCGACCTCTGCGTCCAGACGCGCAAACATTTTAGCGTAGAAACCCTCTATCCAGTTGGGCGGCATCTCTGCGCCCAGGCGCGTGGCCTCATCCACGACGCTTTCCGTGGTGCCGCCCACGAAAAGGCCCATGACCTCTTCCACTGTCAGATCCAGCCCCCGCGCGGCCAGATCATCGCGCAACAGCTGGTTGGTCAGGCGTTCGCTGTCAACCAGCACGCCGTCGCAATCAAAAAGAACTGCGCCCAGTATCATCGAGCTAGTGTCATCAAAGGTGTTGAGATCAGTGTCATGAAAGCGCGCCGCCTGTTGATATGCCCTAGATCGGCTTTAGCCCGAAGCGGCGCGCATGTCACATCGTGATACGGACGAAAATCGCCGTTTGTGATGACGTCACAACGCGATTTTGAAATCTTCGAAACCAGACGTGCCCGCGTCGAAGGCCTTGCCGCAAAGGCTTGACAGGCCAGAGCATTGAAAAAGTTAAAATTTGAACCATTCCTTAGTGCGGTGCGTAAGACACCCGAATGCTTATCACGCATTCGTTAGTAACGAGAAATCCAAAGGAGGATTCCATGCTTCGCAGAACTTACCTGGCGCTGTCTGCCGCCGCTCTTATGTCGACTGCTGTTCCGGCCATGGCGCAGGACGCAGATATCGTCGACACCGCGGTTGCGGCCGGATCGTTCGGCACATTGGTTGCAGCCGTCCAGGCAGCGGGCCTTGTTGACACGCTGAAGGGCGAAGGCCCGTTCACCGTGTTCGCCCCGACCGATGAAGCTTTTGCAGCGCTGCCCAAAGGCACCGTTGACACGCTGCTTCAGCCAGAGAACAAAGACCAGCTGGTCGCGATCCTGACCTACCACGTTCTGCCTGGCAAAGTGATGTCAACGGATCTGTCCGACGGCATGACCGCGACGACCGTGCAGGGCAGCGACGTCACCATCGGCACAGAGGGTGGTGTGACCGTGAATGGCGCCAATGTTGTGGCCGCCGACGTGGTCGCCAGCAACGGTGTGATCCACGTGATCGACGCGGTCATCCTGCCGTAAGATTGACGCAATACTCGTGCGATAAGGGTGGCTGTGGGGCCGCCCTTTTTTTGTCGGCACGATTCGAAGCTGCCTCAAATTGGCGGCAAACCTGAGAAACAATGCCGGTTTCCACGTGGCACTGGTTCAAAATCCGCCTGGCGATCCTATCTCTACCCCAGGAGCAGGCGAACAGGCACCCATTGACACATTTCCGCCACATTTGAGCCACAGGAAATCCTTGGTTCTGCGTGGGGGCGTGCAAACTGGGGTATGTTGGCCATGGTTCAAACGTATAAAAGCGGCCAAACCGTCGCCGGACCTCCGTTGAAGTTTCGACGGCGCGCGACGGAAAAACCGGCTGCAAACCTCGGGGGCAATGCCATGGACAACCCGTACAAACACCAACCCTCCAAGGCCTTTTGGCGGTCCGCTGTGGCTGAGTATTCCCCCATTGAGATGGACGGGGTCTATGAGCCCCGGTTTGAGATCACACCCGAGATGGCGATCTCTGCCGCGGGCAGCTGCTTTGCCCAGCATATTGCCCGGCAGTTTCGCCAGCGTGGCTACAACTTCCAGGATTTTGAACCCGCGCCCAGGATGATCGACGCCGAGACCGCCGATGAGTTTGGCTACACTCAGTATTCGGCGCGTTATGGCAACATCTATTCCGTGCGCCAGCTGGTGCAGCTTTTTGAACGCGCCGAGGGCCGGTTTGAACCCGAGGATCACGTGTGGGAAACGGGTGGGCGGTTTTACGACCCGTTCCGCCCGAGCGTGCAGCCCGGCGGCTTTGCCACCGAGGCCGAATGTCTGGTTGAGCGGCGCTTTCACCTCGAACAGGTGGCCAAGATGCTCAAAAAGACGGATCTTTTCGTCTTTACCTTCGGGCTGACTGAGGCTTGGGAAAATCTCAACGATCACGCCGTTCTGCCAACCTGCCCCGGCGCGGATGTGGGGACGTTTGACCCCGAACTCTATGGCTTCAAGAATTTCCGTTTTGCAGAGATCCTCGAAGATGCCGAGACCTTCATTCTCTATGCGCGGGAGCGTAACCCAGAGATGAAATTCCTCTTTACCGTCTCGCCTGTCCCACTGACGGCGACGGCCACGGATCAGCATGTGCTGCCGGCCACGGTCTATTCCAAATCGGTGCTGCGCGCGGTGTGCGGAGAGCTGACGATGAAGTATGATTTTGTCGACTACTATCCGTCTTATGAGCTTGTCGCCTCGCACCCGATGCGCGGTCTGTTTTATCGCCCCAACATGCGCCAGGTCGCGCTTGAGGGTGTGGCGCGCGTGATGGATGTCTTCTTTGGCGCGCACGCCGCAGGCGCGGCGGTTCAATGCGGGGATAACGCGGCGGTGTCCTCTGACGCGGCGGACGCGAAACGCATCGCCGATGTCGCCTGCGACGAAGAGATCCTGGAGATGTTTGGGTCATGACGCTCTATATCTGCGGCAATTCCCACACCCGCGCGCTGCGCGCCGGTGCCATGTATCTCGAAGAGCATGAGGGCGCCGAGCCGATGGTGGTGTTCCCACTGGGCACTGCAGATCACGAAGCCGCCCCTTTTAGTGAGATCGTGGACGGTCAGGTGGTTTTGACCAATGACCGGTTCCACAAGAAGCTCAAACAGTTCTTTGGCTTTTCCAGCTTTGAGCCGCAGCACCGCTGGGGGATCTGTCTGGGCAATCACAATTCCCGGATCTTTCGCCACGAAGGCTGGCTGAGCGCGGCGCCGACCTGGATGAACGCGAAAGGCAAAACGCCTGTGTCCGAGGCCCTGTTTCAGCGGATTGTCGAGGATGATCAGATCTACATCCGGCGTTTTCTGACGCAATTGATCTCAACCGGCGTGAGGCCTTTCGTCATCTCAGCCCCCTGGCCGGTGCGCCCGGATCCGGAGCTGACGGGGATCGAGCTGTCCCATGATGTGATCAAAGCCATCGATACCCGCGCGCGCGTTCTCTTCTCAGAATGGTTGGCCGAGCGCGACATCGCGATCGTGGCGCCGCCGGTGGAAGCCGCCGATGAGGACGGGTTTTTGAAGCCAAACTATGCCAAGGGCGGCGATGACCCCTGCCATGGCAATAACAAGTATGGCCGGGCGATGATGCGCAAGGTCTTGGCGCATGAGGCCAAGATGGCGCAAAGCGGGGAGAACGTCACGCGACTGGCGTAGGCTCTTTTTCGATCTTTTCGCGTGGTGTCGGGCGGAGCCTCAGCCGCTTTGTTAAGCGGTCTTGTTCTTTTCGACGCGCCGCAGGTTTGTGAACACTTCACGCAAGTTCCGGCGAAACGCCACCGGACGGGCCAGGATGGCGCAATGGGTGATGGCCTCAATCTTGCCTGCTGCTTTCATTTTCTTGCCCAAGGCGTGGCCCACCTGGTCGGCCAGATAGTGATTGAAATTGGTGGCCCGTGGGAAGCGGCTCCAATGGGGTTTTTCGCGATCGCCGCCGCCGTGGACGACAAAGTACGTGCAATCCTCGTTCAGCGTCGTTTCCATCGGCGGGCGGGTGAAATGTGTGATCTTGCTGCGATACTCCATCCAGCGTTCTTCTTCCGGCACGGTTTTGGGATCTGCGGAATATTGCGCGGAAAAGGACAGACAGCTTGTGGCGCCAAGCGCTCCGGCAAAGATGATCGCGCCATAGCCGCCCATGGAATTGCCGAAGGTGACCACCTCTTTGATCCTGTGGGTGCGCTTGTAGCTTTCCACGAGATCGAGGATTTCCTCATGCGTGCCGGGCGTGTTGTACCAGCTGCGCAGGGTATCGGCGACAAAGAGCACGTGATTGCGCCCGCCCATATGGCTGGTGTTCACAAACTCCTCGGTTTGTTCGCGGGTGTCGGGCTTGCCCACGCCGGTAAAGGACACGACCAGCCGGTGTTCGGAGCCTTTGAGCGCCGTGGCCCGCACCCTGTCAGAGGCGTAGAAAAGAGCGGGTTTGGTGCGCATCATCTGGTTCATCGCTTGCGCCCTCAGGCGACCACGGAGCGGTCTTTTTGATCGGCGATGGGGGTCAGGCTGGCATCGATGCCGTGCTTGATCATCAGCTCATCGAGAAAGCTGCCTTTGGGCGGCACGCCGTCGCATTTGCGGGCGCAAAAGCGCTTGATCGGGGCCCAGATGTGGATGCAGCGGGTCTCTTCCGTGGTCTGCCGCCAGGTATGGACAGGGCGGCGGGCAAAGATCCGGCGATCGGCAAAGTGGACAGGATAATAGTATGAGGTGGGTTTGGCGTATGTCATCTCGCCCGTCATCTGCAGATAGGCGGTAACACCCAACGGGCCCCAGATCCCCCAGGGCAGCTCGGAGACACTCATCGGATTGCCCTCGTCCGCGCGTTTCTTGGCTTCACCCATCACGCGACGTGGGAGCCATTCGGGGAGAGGGTGGGTTTCTTCGGTGAAGGCCAAAAGGCCCTGAAGCGTCGGGCAATCGGGCGGCATGCGCAGGATCGCTCCGTTGATCTGACCGCGGCCGCGCTCTTCGCTCCATGTCTCGTAGCCGAAGACGTATTTCTCATCCGCCGGGATCGGGCGGACGGAATACACATCTGTGTCGATATAGATGATGTCGGGGTCTTTCGCGATCATGTGGAAGCGGAAGAGATCGGAAAAGAGCGCCACAGAGCCGGTCCGGGCGTGGGTCATGAAATTGTCGGTGTCGATCACCTCACGACCATCGCGGATCTCGCCGCCCTCAGGCACACCTTTGACCTCTCCGTACGTATAGAGGATCGTGGGATGGCCCTGATCGACGAAGGATTTCAGACAGACCTGTTCCAGCCAGGTGAGCGAGCCACCAATCCAAAGCGCACCAACGGGGGGAAGTTCCGCCATAATCTCGTCTGCCTCGTCTCTCTTTTTTTGCCAAAAGGTACCTGAAAGGGGGGGCTGTCGCAAGGTTTCGCAGAACGCAGTTCCCAAGTGTTTAACATGTGCGATCTCTGTCTTGGTTTGGGGGCGCTGCCCCCAACAGTGAAGCTTGCGGCTGCGCCGTCTCCCCCGGGGTCTTTGGGAAAAGAAAGAAGGCGCGCGCGGCGGTCGGGTGAACTCCGCACAGGGCTTCACGGCATGCCAACCGGTTTTCTGCTAAGGGCTAGGCCTGCGACAGGCGGTCTGCTACAGCATGGGCAAAAAAGAGCATGGTTTGCCGGGCCGGCGGGCAACGTTGGAAACTCCGAGATGAAAGACAGCAAGCTACTTCTTTTTGTTGTGGGGATGATCCCAGTTGTTGTTGTTTTGAGCTACCTGGGATTGCGCGCAGCCGCAGCGTTTCAAAATGGGCATGCTTGGTCTGACATGGACTGGAACCAAGATGGAAAGCTCGGGATTTTCGAAGTTGTTGAAGGGTCCGATGTTGGACAACGAGAAATTTCGATCGATGGTAAAAGATGCATAGAATTCTTCAGGTTTAAGGATGGTTACCCAATCAGAGTTGAATGCGGTCACTGAGGAAACCACGGGCAGGATGTCGGCACGAAGCGCTGAAGCCTTGCCTGCCGCTTTAAGCAACAATGTGATGTTAAGGTCAGATAGACTTTATCGAAGCATAGTGTCGTACCCAAAGGACTAGGCGTGTTAGGGGCTGTCTGCTACAGCTTCTGAAAAAAAGAGCATAGCTGGTCATTGCGGCTGGCATGGAGGCGAAAATGGACGGGGTACCCAGCTGCACCCTTGTGGGCACGGTCAAGGATGAAGGGCCGTATCTGCTGGAGTGGATCAGCTATTACAAGATGATCGGCTTTACGCAGATCTTTGTGGCCTCCAACGACAGCCAAGACATGACGCGCGAGATCCTCGATACACTGGACGCGGCCGGTGAGATCACCCATCTGGAGAACTCCCAGCACATCAAGGGCGAGCCGGAAGATCCCCAGAACCGAGCCTATCAGAGGTTTTGGAAGATGAAACCGGTCAGGCGGTCAGACTGGATCCTTGTGGCCGATGCCGACGAGTTTTTGAACATTCATGCCGGGGACGGCAGCCTTGCGGCGCTTTTTGCCGGGCTCAAGGCGCGCGGGGCAGGCGATGCCGACGTGCTCTCGGCCACATGGCGGGTTTTTGGCAATGGCGGCGTGACCCAATTTGAAGATGAGCCCATCATCGCGCAATTCACCCGCTCTGCCCCGCCCGGGCCGCAGCGCATTCAGCGCTACACCGCGTTCAAGACCATGTTCCGGCCGCACGGTGTGCGGCGGCTGAGCGTGCATCGGCCCAAATACGCGCCGCGCTTTCGCGATGGGACGGCGCCGCTCAAATGGGTGAATGGCTCGGGCGAGGAGATGCCCGCACAATACATCACGCAGGGCTGGCGCTCTCACCCCGGCAGTTACGGGGACGCGCTTGTCACGATGAACCACTACATGATCAAAAGCTCTGAGGCGTTTTTGATGAAGCGCTATCGCGGCACCGCCAACAGCGCCGATCAGGATCGGATCGATTTTTCCTATTTTGAGACGTTCAATGCCAATCACGTGGAAAACGTCAGCATTCAGCGCCATCTGCCCGCCTTGCGCGCCGCGATTGAGGATTTGAAGGCACGTGTGCCCAAGCTGCGAGAGCTGCACCGTGAAAGCCTTGCCTGGCACCGCAAGCGGCTGGATGTGGCGCGGGCGGAAGTGGTGGCAGATCTGCCCGAGATTGCCCAGAAGCTAGGGTTGGTGGCGTGAGGATGGCGGCGACACGCGAGACCTTCCTGGCTGTGACCACGATGAAGAATGAGGCGCCCTTCATGCTCGAATGGGTCGCGCATAATCAGGCCATCGGGTATGACAGTTTCCTCATCTACACCAATGATTGCGATGACGGCACCGATGACATTGCGCGCAGGCTGGATGCGCTTGGGATCGCCAGTCACGTCGACAATAATGACCGCCCTGTGGGGCGCAAGGGCAGGCCCGCCTCGCCGCAGCGCCATGCGCTCCGGGGGGCCACGCGCCATGAGCGGTTCCAGGATGCGGATTGGGTGATCTGCTGTGACTGCGACGAGTTTATGAACCTGCGGACCGGCACCAGCCTGCCCGATCTGGTCAAGGCCAGCGGACCCGCCGATGCGATCTCGGTCTGTTGGAAGCTTTTTGGCAACGGGTTCCGGCGGCATTACGAAGATGTGCCCGTGATGGAGCAGTTCTTTCACGCAGCGCCCGAAGACGGCTGCACCAATTACCGCGGCGCGGGGCGCAAGACGCTGTTTCGCAACAATGGTGCATTTCACCGCATGGGCGTGCACCGGCCCAATGTCGATCCGGACCAGGCGCCGGATCCAGAAAACCCATATGCCCATGTCACCTGGCGCGATGCCGGTGGGCAAGCCTTTGATGGCGCGCGGGTCGGCTGGCGCAGTTGGCGGGGGTTTTCGCACGCATTTGCACGGATGCATCACTATGCCATTCGCAGCTGTGACAGCTTTCTGGTGAAGCGCGACCGGGGGCGGACAAATCACGTGCTGCTGGATCAGGGGCGGGACTATTTTGACGCCATGAACAGCAACCAGACCCGTGACGATACCATGATGCAACTGGTGCCGGGAATGCTCGAAGCGCGGGCCAAACTGCTGAGCGATCCGGTGCTGGGAGAGCTCCATGAGCACGGCGTGGCCTGGCACCGCGCCAAGATTGAAGACATAAAATCGCGCGCGGATTGGGGTGCATTTATCGACATGGTCTATAGCCACCCCGGTGTCGCAACCCGCACCAAGAAAGAGCGATTGGCAGACGCAGAGGCGGCGAAAAGCTGAGATGAGCACGCTTTCCGAGATCTTGCCTAATTATCAAAGCCGTCGGCATCTGCTGCAGAATGTGCACCTGCCGGCCAAGGCCTATGGCGGCCCGAATTTTCTTTACATGAAGACCCACAAGGCGGCGTGCACCAATGTGCTGACCTTGCTGATCACGCAGATGCACGCGGCGCTGTCCTCGGATGCCGCGCTGGAGATCAGCATGGAGGGCGTGCACAATCTGCCGACGGACTATCTGCGCGCGGGCGCGCGGGGGCTGGATTGGCCCACGGTCGAAGACGCGCTTTTTGGGCCCGAATGGTTTCGCTTCACCGTCATCCGCGAACCGCTCAGCCGCACCGTGTCGGCGTGGTCGGACAAGCTGCAGGGCAACACGCGGCAAAGGCGCGATCTCAACAAAGTGCTGGGCCGGGATCTGGAGACAGAGATCAGCCTGCCCGGGTTTCTCGACATCATTGCGCAGGACGAAGAGGCCCGGTTGATCGATCGGCACTGGCGGCCACAGCACCTGGAAATCAGCTATGGTCAGGTGCGCTATGATCTCATTGGGCGGGTGGAAGACATGCAGGCTGCACGGGCGCAGATCGTTGAGACGCTCTTTGGGCCGCGCGGCCACAAGGTGACGATCCTGGACACGCGAAAGCATCTGGGCCACACATCCTCAAGCCGCGCGGATCGTGAGGCGCTGACGGCGCAAGACAGGCGCAATGTCGAACGTGCTTTTGCCAGCGATTTTGACATGTATGAACGCGTGGCCAGCGCACCGGTGGCCTGATGCGGCAGCTTTGGATCCATATCGGAACGCCCAAGACCGGCTCCACCGCGCTGCAGCGGTATTCCTGGCAACGCAACAAATACCTCAACTCAAAGGGTGTGAGTTTCCTCGTGCGCCGCACGCGCGCCTCCTACAACGACATGGGCATCGCGCTCAGAGGGCACAATGTCGAAGATGCGGCCAAGATCGGAGAAGAGATCAAGGCGCGGATCGCGGGGAGTGACGCGGACAAACTGGTGATCAGCTCGGAAATGTTGACCGGAGGCGATCCGGGGATCTTGCGCGATGCGATCGCGATGGAGGAGACATTTGATACCAAGATCATCGCCTATTTCCGCCGCCAGGACCGCTATTTCGAAGGCAATTACAAACAAAAGATGAAAACCGGGAAAGTCGCGCCCGGCTTTGACAATTATCTGGCCAAGTTTGGCACAAATGCCGGGCAATATGGCCGGATCATCAAGATCTGGGAAAATGCCTTTCCCGAGGCAGAGTTCGTCTTTCGCCGGTTTGAACCCGCGCGCTTTCCAAAGGGCGATGTGATCCGCGATTTTCTGGGGCTCTTGGGCCTGGATATCGATGCCGATGACAAGCTGCCATCGGAGGAAACAGCCAACCCGACGCCGGATATCGACATGCTGGATCTCATGCAGATCGTGGTGCGGATGCCTGAATTGGACGCGCGCAGGGTGTTTCGCACCATGCCCGTGGCCGATCTGCCCCGGTTCAAAGGCCGGGCCATGAGCAATGCCCAGGCGCGGAACTTGTTGTCTCAGTTTGAGGCGGAAAATGAAGCTCTGCGCCAGCGATTTTTCCCCCACGACGATGTTCTCTTTGACAGCTCAGATCTCCATGGGCCCGAGCCCGCGATCGCGACGCCGTCGTTCACCGACGATCAGCGCCTGATGATTGAAGAGCTTCTGAAATCCATCGTGGTCAACGTCGGCAAAAAGGCGCGCTGAGCCCGGCGAGACTCGCCCGAAAGGGAGAGGCGAGCGCCTCAAACGAAAAGCCCCCGCAAATGCAGGGGCCTCTCACATCCATCGACACCACCTCAGCCCTGGCGGGCTTTGAACCGACGTTGGGTCTTGTTGATCACGTAGACGCGGCCTTTGCGGCGCACCACGCGGCAGTCGCGATGCCGGTTCTTCAGCGAACGCAGCGAGTTCTTGACCTTCATGGTCCTCTCCTCTTTGTCGCGGCGCGGGGCGTTTGCGTGCGCCTTGGGTTCTCGGGTGCCGCGCATATGACAGTCCGTGCGCGACAATTCATAATGGTGGGCGATACTAGGATCGAACTAGTGACCCCTTCGATGTCAACGAAGTGCTCTACCGCTG
>ERZ1740065.939-NODE-939-length-16757-cov-12.807269_pt1 | contig 16757 bp, 5 predicted proteins | sample MGYA00581738_ERZ1740065 | MGnify/ENA primary metagenome ERZ1740065 (study PRJEB43018, sample SAMN04849749) | marine metagenome | isolation source: floating plastic debris | place: Pacific Ocean | collected 2008-09-01 | study: EMG produced TPA metagenomics assembly...
ACATTTCCCTTCCTTTCTGTTTATTTTTCTTCATCTTTGGTATAATCCCTTTTTTTTATTTTTTTTTATTGGGGTGGTTTGTTGGCCCCCCCCCCCCCCCCCCAACCAGTCCCCATGAACTCCCTGTTATAGGCTCCGTAGGCTATCTTACTATCGGGCTTCATGTAGCCCCACTTTTCCTTCACCTTCTCCACGGACCGTTCGACATCACCTCTTGTGGAGTTAACACGCCCGTAACATCTCGCCAGGTAGCATCTTTCCTGGCAGCTGTAACTCGGTTTGAGAGAGGGCCAAGTAGCTCTACATGGTTCTCTTGATCCCCCTCAACTAGAACCAGCACATCGTCTTCGTTGAATTTTTGCGACCTCGGTACAGCCATTGTTATTCTTGAAATTAGTTAATTGAAACGAATTAATCTTAATGTTTTTATGATCATGCTGTAGTACCCACCTGTGTAATAAACTGGTAATATCACTGGTATTGTTGCTTAAATTATATACGGAACACTGTTGACTAATATTACAGTACATAGCCACGTTATATCGGTAGAGGCAAATCAAATATTAGTAAGTAACAGTAGTATTGTCACTTTTTATGCTGAAGATCCTGGTTGCAATCTCATTAACTTCACGTGGTGGTGAATTATGTCACGTGTGTTATTAGAGCCTCCCATTATTATATGAAGCCACGCCTACAGTGGGCTCTTGCACAGAGAAGGTAATAATCGCATGGAACATTCTGCCTTCGAGCAATAGTGACTGCTATTTACCTTCCGTTATTTTTGAGCAGTTAACGAGCAAGACTTGAACGGACAACATTTACTTGAACAGAAATCTCTGCTTTCTGAGCGTAACCAACAGAAACAGCGATAACAACCTTTATTTGAACAGTCTCCTGATCTACGAAACTGTTTATCAGCAGCTTCGGATAACAATAACGACCAATTTTAATCTTTGTTCGAATTGCTTGGGACTGATAAAAATATAATTAAAATATATTCTGGGACATATTTAGTTTTTTCAACCAGGTGGTGCTGTTGAAGGCCAGGGTTCAGCAGCTAGCACTAAACTCCATAAATTTGAACTTCTAGGCCCATCTCAGCGCCGCCTAAGGCCCGCATAGGGTGGTTTTAGATGTACCTAGAGAGTTCTAAGAAATCATAGGCAGACTTACCTGTTCTTGGGTCCTAATCTTAGGGCAAACTTCTGCTTTGTTGTGTGTCTCTATGATCGTATATAGAACAGATAGGCTTCAATTCTAAGAACTTGTTCCTACATTTTATAAGCCCGCTAAGAGCTTGTTATCATAGTTTCGGCAGACACTCGTTGACGTCCAGTGACTCTTAGTCGGTAGCCATGATTGCTATATAGGTCAACAGCTACATCTTCGAAGATGCACAACCACAACTTCAAACAATCAGCTATATTTCCCAAATTTTCATATCAAATATCAATCGTGTTCTTCGTTCACTATGCGTGAAAATTTGCAGCACTACATCGCTGTCACTACTACTATTTTTGGCTTCGTTTGAAAAACTGCATTTTAGTTATCATACACACTACGCACGGGCTTCCTGTATACAAGCAGCATCGTTGACAGCCCTGGAGTGGGACATACACTGCTACAACCTGTACTGCATTGCAAGCTTGACGGCTATCGCGACTATAGAGGCACACCATGTGACGCTGTGAACGTTTTCTTCTTACCCATCAACACTTGTCTTACCATCTAGCACTTTGATGTCCTACTATCGCGACTGATTTGCTCATGATGAAAGAGCATCACACTCATTTGCTGGAAAACATTGATAGGTGGACTACATCCTTTTTCACTCTTTTGCAGCTTTTCTCTCTTAAAAGCGCAGTTCATCTTCGCTTTTGGTGCGGTGTAAACATGGTTTCCAGCTCTCCACACCACCTTCCTCCATAGCTGTGCCTGCAAACGAAGCCAAAAATAGTAGTAGTGACAGCGATGTAGTGCTGCAAATTTTCACGCATAGTGAACGAAGAACACGATTGATATTTGATATGAAAATTTGGGAAATATAGCTGATTGTTTGAAGTTGTGGTTGTGCATCTTCGAAGATGTAGCTGTTGACCTATATAGCAATCATGGCTACCGACTAAGAGTCACTGGACGTCAACGAGTGTCTGCCGAAACTATGATAACAAGCTCTTAGCGGGCTTATAAAATGTAGGAACAAGTTCTTAGAATTGAAGCCTATCTGTTCTATATACGATCATAGAGACACACAACAAAGCAGAAGTTTGCCCTAAGATTAGGACCCAAGAACAGGTAAGTCTGCCTATGATTTCTTAGAACTCTCTAGGTACATCTAAAAACCACCCTATGCGGGCCTTAGGCGGCGCTGAGACGGGCCTAGAAGTTCATAGGTGGGCTGACCGGCCTAAGAATCGTCACTGCTGGCTATTCATCACAGTGTATTATTGAAAATTATTAATTATACCTGATAACAAGATATATACCTATATAGTTTTTGATGTTTATTGTTCCACTATGAATTTATTCCAGAAGAAATGCAGCATCCATGTCATTACATTCTATTTAACAGCGGAAACCATGGTGATAGATCAATCGTCAGCATCAATGGATGGCCAGATAGACATGATCAGCTACCTCGAAAGTGTCAACAAGACAATCGACCTTGCCACGTATGTCAAATCCATCTGAAATCCACTGTACTTTCATGATTGCATGAATATAAAACATGTTCCAAGAAATGATTTGACAAATATTCACGGGACACTGTTATGTCTGAATGGTGAAAAAATGTGGCCAATAGCAGCAAGAGTATTTCTGTGTATGATATACTGTAGAACCAGATTTGATAGCGGCACAAATGTTACCATTTTCATAAAAATGGGCTAGAAATAAAGATGATAGCAATCTAATGATGGCGATCCTATAAATACTCCCATACAAAATGTAATGGGTATATTCTCTCTTGTAAAATCCAATGGTAGTGATCATTGTCTGTCGCTATTTTCGCGGCTATTAGACCGTCGCTACCAAATCTGGCTCTACAGTACCAGTTAGGAATGTCTACCTTTCTGAATATTCTCAGTAAGATCTCGCGCCAGCTGAGCAAGCAGATTCATACGTTAGAGATTATGTAACTAGAGGTTGCACAGCTCAGGAATTGGGGATATGTAATCAACTTACTAAGCAGGAGGTCATTTTCACTTTCTTGAGCAAGCTGTGCAATGGAAGCTCAACTCCAGATACAGGCTAGTGTAGTTGTAGTGCAACGTCAGCAGAAATCAACCGAATCATGATAAGCTCCGTATAGACTCAGTTGTTGCTATGCTGTATAACCGATCATTTCAGCTTCTATGAGGCTAAGTACCGTATGGGTATCAAAGGTATTCACATCAGGAATCAGAATACATCGCTAGATAATCCAGAAGGAAAGATAGAATGCATCGAGTTCCAGATCTTGGTAAGTTTGCCATTTTGACCATCAGTAAGGTAACAACTAAGTCTGTTTCGTTTTTGTTTTGGTTTTGTGAGTTACATTGTACCGTAGAACCAGATTTGATAGCGGCAAAAATTTTACCTTTTTCATGAAAAGGGGCTAGAAATAAAAATGACACCGATCTAATTATAGCGCTCCCATAAATGGGAGGGAAATTACTATATAAGGTATAATGGGTAAATTTTCTATAGCGAAATCCAATGATAGCCATCATTTTTTGTTGCTATTTTCACAGCCATTAGACCTTTGCTATCAAATCCGGTTCTACAGTAGAGTCATGTGACTGTCAGATTACTGTTACAACATTGGGACGCTCCATAGGAGCTAGTGGAGAAACTGATATTTAGTTAGTTCGCGGCTCTGCGACGCGTCCAGAGCTTTTTTCTGCCGGGCAAAACTTCATCCTGAGGTAGCAAAACACGGCGATTGCTGATCTAATAAAAGTATTTGGCCTCACAATTGAGCGGAATTTTACTCTCCGCCTACACTGGGATGCGATGTAACCGTGATTCATCCTTAAGAGAACTCCTGGGTGGCATATGTGCCCCACACGCAGGGATGTGCGCGGAAGTGTATGCGGACAAATATGCACACATAGAGAGTGACAAAAGAAAATGTTTGTTATCTTGCAATTGTTGCAATCATGCTCAAACACTGATGCCGAAAATGAATCTATCTGAAATCTTAATATGGTGCTTACCGACTGACAGGTTGATAAGAAGAACCCTCTCTACGCCAAATAATTTTTCCCATCAGCGAGATTTCAATTAAAGCATGTGGTCATCCTACAGAATCTATCTTTACAAATGTGATTGCTCAATAGACTTTCCATAAAATCTCCAAGTTTCATCTGTCTGCATTCAGTCGTTGCCGAGATATTCGTGATTGAATTCACAGCCGTCTGAGAAAACTTTTCCAGCGTCGAACCTCGGATATAGCGCTATTTATGACGTCAGAATCTTCAAGCCAAGTCGAATCAGCAATGAGGGGCCATAAAAGCTTGCACCAAAACCTGAGATTGCAAAATCACCGTGCTAGAATCTCTTTGCACTCCACCAGAGTGATGCCTTTTATCTTACCTTGCATCTGGCAGAGAGATCATCGCATTATTTCCTGGTGATCTTTCTGAGTGTCCAATCATAAAACCGAAGGTTTTTGAGTAGTGGTAGGCCGGCTTAATTTCAAGGTGAGAGAACCTCGCTCATGCTTGTTGCGCATTCGCGATCAGTGTAGTTTAGTGCCCAAGAAGACGTACAAGGTGCGCAAAGTTTGTCAACATCCAATTGTGTTGCTGGTTTTGCCAAATATCTGTACGATAGGAATCTTCAACTGCAATTATCTCTGGCTATGCCATTACATTGTGTAAGCAGCTGTAAGTTCTCCAAAGCAAATCAAAATCCGAATGGTAACGTAGTTAGTGGGCAAACTTGCACCTAATACCTCCAACCAAGAATGGTACCAACTAGCACCAATCTGATTATGGGGGGGGAACCCCAAGCTTTTGATTTGTATCAAGCAGCAAAGGCCACTACCGTACCTAAAATCGTTTTCCTTGTCTAAGCTTTCAATGTTGATCATCAATCAGACTCTGTCAGGCTGGATGCTATATTTATCCATAGCGACTCCTTGTTAGTACACTGAGTGCACCAAAGAACATTTGTAGAAGTGATCCAGAGCTTGCAGATCCTTGAATGCGCTATTGGGAACAGATACCGATGACTATGTTGGTACACAGTTCCATCACGCGGCTAATAGAGGGTACACCTGCTGATGCCCGCAATTGGAATTAACAATCTCAGGCTTGTTAATTCTTATGTCAGTAATCCGTCCTCGCCTGAGATGAAAGTTTCAACCAGACCTGCGATGAAAAATTACTAATGTCTTCTGATCCGGTGGAGATTTTCTCTTCAAACTTTCAGTGATGCTAGACAACATATGAAGCAACCACATTTGTGAAGATAGATGTGGTAGGATGACCACATGGAAGGAAGCTAATTTCTTCCACTATGAAGGTTTATAGTAAATTGCACAACCCCCTGAACCCAGTTATAAATAAAAACATCAAATATTATGTTATTTTTATTAACGGATTTTGTGAATTTCCTGTTGTTTTCCAAGCATATGTGAGCTCATTGGCGTGCTCATTGCAGCCTGTATGCATGCATACTTCCACATGTGCTCTCGCACACATCCCTTACACGCACGCACTCTCGCGAACTCCCACATTGTGAGCATTGCGCTGCATTCACGGATAACAACGGCAGATTCACAAAATCTCAATTAGCAAAATATTTTTACTCAGTGTGGGCGGCATTAGGGATTATTGTCGGTATCTGTCAGACAGAAAGTCATCTTATTGTACTCTTGTAGATACATTACGACAACTCTTATCGGAATGGACAAATAAAAGTTTCTCTCTCTCATGATGGTGACACGAAATTATGTGAACATGACCATCAAAGTCTAGATGAAGATACTAAGCATGGTAAGTGTAAACGCACTAATAGCTGCTCCCAAACCTAGCAATTAGCAACCATGCCATAATTAACAGCACTCTGTCTCATTATCACTGGTCGGTCATTAAAATACCAGGCTTTTTAATATCTGATAAGACCGGGCTCGCTAGCTTGCTAGCTAAATTGACGACCAAAAGCTAGGTAACTTTTTATATCAACGAGCCATCGATTCCGCTAGCCCTTACATCATCGCATGGCCTGACTAGCACGAACATGCATGGCCTTCCCAGTATCCGTGTCTCTCCCCAATTTGTTTCATGTTGGATTCACAAACCATTGTCCATAAAAATACTGCGAGTGTTATGAAATATACCAGTCAAAGCTTTTTTGAGGTTATTGAACTTATTTGATTTCACTGAAAAGAAATGGCAGTGATCTGCAATCCACACGACTCTGCAATCAAAATAGCTATAAACCACGTATTTCTACCTGTGTTTTTATATGTATGCATTATTGATGTGACTTTGATCTTATTACTATACTAGAGAGTTGTCTTCTATTTTCCCTACTGCCCTGATCGGGTGCAGCCCAAATCGAAAGCAAATCGACGGCTTGCAAATCAATGCAAATAGAGGCTTCATGCTTTAGCAAGCCTGCCAAATTTAATGTTTAACAGGCTTGCTAAATCGACGGCATGATTAGCTATCCAAAAACGTTTTTAGTCTTAGATCAGGCTGTGTAGAAGAAGATAGTCGGAATTACTACCATATTGAAGATAACTTTGATAGTTTACACATTTCTGCTTGAGCAAGCTCCTGAATCTAGCCTATGGTAAAGAGCTGACAGTCTTAAGAGTAAAGAGTTAGCGAATCTATTCCTAGGAAAGGGAAGCGTACCTATTGCCAGCTGCTTTTTGAACCACCTGTTGAGACATAACTTCCCGTATTGGACTGTAGGGTTAAAACCTTTACAGCTTTAAACAGAACACTGTGAAGACATTGGTATTTATATCACAGAAGAGAGAGAGGGAGGGAGAGGCGAAGGAGAGAGAGAGAGAGAGAGAGAGAGGCGAAGGAGAGGGAGAGAGAGAGATGGGGGGAGAGAGAGAGAGGGGGGGAGATGATTAGATATATATATATTTATATATATATATATATATGTATATATATACGAGAATTGATTACTTGGCATTCTTAACTGATCGCAACTCTATCAGACCGCAAGGTGGGCAGTTATAGGGCTCCGAAACAAAGTTTCAACAGTAACACGGAGCCTAAATAAAGTGATTGATCGCCATTATTTGCCTGCTCACCATAGTTTTGCGATTCGTGCTGACGCGATGTGCTGAAATTATTTGCAGCATATTGATCATGGTAAGCCTGAAGACTTAAGGAACTATAGTGTGGATAAAAAACTATGTACGAACATTAGTGGGAGCTCTAAACATGTCTCAGTGTCTCTGCTCTTCCAATTTGTGCAAGGGTGGCAGAATCATGATTTTGCAAGGTAGCGGGTCCTGGACAGGGCTAAAAATGCCATCCCAGCAGATCTCCCAATTTCAATAACAATTTTCCCCAAGGTCTGACATCGACATTTGTGAATTTTCAATCCCCCTAGCGAGACTTAGAGGAAGTTGGGTTCTGGAGAGGACCTATCCATCCTGACCCCATATTTTGGTCACTGGAACAATTGAGACTGAATTTGGTATGTCAAGGATGAATGGGGGCCCAATATAGCCGTCAAATGTGCGGATCACGAAGCAGTAGAGAGATAAATAACTGCTATGACCGCAAGTGGGCTGCCATTGACTAATTCAGACTGTTGGCATGCTCAATGGAGCTGAAATAGTGATAATAGAAAGGCAAGTAAATGGGCGCAATGAATGCAATAATGCTCTTAAAAAGTACTGTTGCATGATTTGTGGAAGGCTGTATGAACGGTATAAACGAGCGGGCAAGAGAAGACAACGTGATGGAAAAAAATGTATGTAGTATTGGGGTAATAGTATTCTAACAGTATGAATGAATGGGCAGGGGCGAAGGCCTTTAATGAAGGGAAACAAACACTATGTACTGTACAGTCACTACCAACGGGCAGGGAGTGGATAAGTAATGAGGAAGGAGGAAATACGTTACTGGCGTAATACTATGCACAAAAAAAGAAAAGAATAAAAACTAACTACTATCCTCCAAATTTTAAATATCTGGTCACAAACTATAAACACCCTAAGTGAAAAAACTGAAGTGGAAATGAAATGTTGAACAGCTGACCAAAGAAGTGGTAGCTTACTTGATGGTGAAGAGTACAGTGTAGAACTGTTTTCAGTGAGGAGCATTGATACCGTTGAAAGCACTGAAAGCATTGAGTTGCTAAATTCAGCATAATTGGCACTAAATCCCAGTGGAAAAAGGTTTGTTGCTACAGCGGCTCAAAGATGCGCATTGAAGATTCTGGGCAGAGCCCATGACCACTAAGCCTGACGAGTCGCAGAGACTGGGAAGTCAAGCGAAATATATTTGTTCTACTGGACACGTATGGCCATGTATGGCCAAAGTGTCGCTTGACTGTATTCAACCGATAATGGTCCTAAGATGTTAATCTGTTCACATCTGCCAGGCACTTAGGTTAGGAGCTCTAAAACCCGTGAGAAAACTATATATATAACTACATAACCAAAAGTGAAGATGGCTTAGGTTTTTTGCTGTTAATGTCGTGAGAAAAAAGCCTTTTGTTGACACCGGTTTCTGCACAGAAAATGAGGTCCGGTATAGCTTCGGGAAGATACTGTAGAAACTTCATTTCTGATGAATTTAGAGGGAGAGGGGTGTTAGAGAATGAGTGACAGGTCTGTATTTGTGTTTGTTCATTTTTGTTTGCATAGAACCGGGCACACTACAGCAGTAGTAGGAAAGACAGTGTCATGACAGATCATTCTGTAGAGTCTGATTACCAGTTGAAGGTCACTCTGTCTATCTGCTCAGTCACACTTGCCATCACGGAAGTAACCGAAAACATAGTGGCTGACTAACAAGCTCAACTGCTTGACCACTAAAGTCATTACGCTCAGCTTGGCAGGCATCCACTGTCTCTGTGATGTCACATGGACACCATTGGTGAGGAGATGACGCCCAACCCCTAAACTTCAAAATTCAGCATCTATTGGCTAGCAAGTTTTCACAACTGACCAATCGCAGCATTTGTTTACCCTCAGTACATCTGAGCACATGTCTGATTATTGCAATGATTACAGTTTACCTTTAAGAACCTATGACTCAGAGTCTGCAGAAGTCTGCAGAATAGTGGCTCACCAAAGAGTTGATGAGATTTTCTATGGTGGTGCTTAATTATCAAGCATGAGCGGATAGGGCTACATCGCTAGCTCTATGGGACACCCAAAGTGCTATTTCTATCTAATATCAGGCGCACTTCAGCAAATAAACCAATCACAAGGCTGCAGCAACTATATGCTGTTGACTTGGTACAGGCGTGGTCAACTCTTAGTGAGTGAATTGTCATCATATCTGGTTATGCGTATCAAGGCACAAATTTGAAGCGTGTGAACTCAGCTTTAAGAACAAAGGTACAATAAAATTTGTGCTTATTGCTTATTGCTTATTGCTTATTGCTTATTGCTTATTACTTATGGCTTATTGCTTATTGCTTATTGCTTATTGTAGTGCAAATAAATGAAATTTCTTTGCACTGCTCTGCTCACAGTCTGCCTCAGTATGACGTAGCCTTCTGCAATTGTACCATGGGTGAAAGTTGCTGAACTTCATTTTGCATTGATGAATATCGTATCCTTGGGCAAGTTACCGCAAGTTCAGAATATTCATATTTCTTTTGTAGCGCATGAAGCAGAGCGCCACAGCCTGATCGTTTTCATTGCATTTGTGATGGTATTCTGCACTGTGAACATAATAACAACTATTTACGACCTTTGTCTTAGGTGTGCAATCTATAAGGTAAGAGCTAGAGCAAAACTTCCTGTTTATATTTTCTATATTTGATAAATTGGTGATTCACGTATTTGCTGAAAATGCAATCATTTTTATACTGACCAATCTCAGATTTTACCCATTTTCACTAATTATCCAGAGCATACAAAGAGTCTTGCCAACCCAACAATTACGCTTTTAGATCTAAAACTTTTAAAACTTTTGAGGCAGTTTATTTACCATCTCTGCGTGCATCACTAGCCCAAAAAACCTGACTAATTGCATTTTTTGAGCAGAAATGTATAGAAATAAAGGCCATAAAGTGGGTTTCAATGCAGCATAGGGAAAGGGGTTATATGTACTAAAATCTGTAATAGTATGTCATACAAGTAGGGATTGGCAGTTTTGAACTATTTTAGCAAGTATGAAACGCATCAATTTTATGAAGTTCAACATCGACATCATTCCAAATTCTCAGGCACTGGTAAGCACTCTCGGTGCATCAGTTTTCTTACCTCATATTGTGAGGTGTTATTTGAAACCGTAAGGTTTAAAGTGCCTTTCCTTATAAAAAATAACCATTCTTTACCACATAGTATGAAGTTAAAAGTTATTAATGTAATTTGAGCTTATACATCATTAGCCATGTCACAATTAGGGGTGTAGAGACTCTTAATTTTTTATCCTATTCAACTACGATTACTTTTTAAAACTTACCTCCGATTCAGTGATTTGGTTATGTAATTACTGATTTCAATTTATGTACATGAAATCTGTCACGTACTTGCAAAATATTGAACTGCTAACATTCTCAGCAGCAAGCAGAGCTTTTTCTCATGCTGATTAGATCTGCGTTATTTATCACTATCTCAAAAGGGCTGTCCAGAGTCAGAACCCACTGGATGTTGCTTGCTTTTACTCAGAAGGGCCAGACCTCTTGTTACATGGAGTTTACAGCCAGTGACTTCCCCCAATGTACAGATAATTTCTAAATTCTGTGATCATCATCTTTTGTAGTGGCCTAGTGGTTAGCGCGTTTACCTACGAAATTCGGTTTTACGAGTTCAAGATCCTAGTAATTAGTGTATATTACCTAGACAGGCTAGGGTCCAGGGTAGGGCTGTCGCGATAGTTACGATAATCGTGACTACCGCAATAGTGATTTACTATCACAATAATGATAGTCACATGACACTATCAGGATAGCACAACTCCCATTAAAGAACCACAAATGGTTCTTAGAAAAACAAACAATTCTGCAATTATGATTCAACCTGACTAGTACAGCTGGTCTAAGGACGTTGTAGTTTTTAGTAGCATTGTTCATGATCACAAGGAGCTTGGATGAACTTAGTATACTTGATAGAATGGTACTGGATTTCACTCAAGTTTCATATCTTGTAGCATCTATCAACACCGATGAACCCAGGAAAGTTTTAAATGCTATAAAATCCTACATTAAAAGTCGCTGGTTCACTTATGGCATCTTTTGTTCACTATCGTGAAATTTCGTATATCGTGGACTTACTATCGTGAAACAGTATCGTGGACAAAATTTACTATCGTGACAGCCCTAGTCCAGGGGCCACCTAGGCCCAGGTGGGTCAGTCAGTCTCATCTATGAACTTATATAAAACTAGACAATCTTACACTGCAACTGCAGAATTTAAAGGACACTAAATATGAGAGCAGAGTTTGTACTCAAAGTTATCACAATTACATCATAAAATTTAGATCGCAGTGGTTCTAGTTTGTTATGGCCAGTGCTCACAGTCAGTGTGAGCCCTATGCATCACTTTATGAGGCATTAGGGTAGTGTAAGATATTTATTGCAAGACACAGTAGTAGTAGCAATCATTCTCGTAGCACAAGGCATTCGAATATCAGCACATATTCACCCTTTTTAGCAAGCCTGTGACATAAATTGAGAGTGATGAACAAGAGCAAGTTTATTGGTTGTGGTAGAGAATAAGCGTAAGTAGCTCGTCATAGCTGCACTGCCCATAACTGCTAAACACAATGCCTGCCTATATTGTTAAAATGCATATTATTTGGTGAAAGAGATGTTCATGCCTATCTCTATCTATAGTACAATTCATTTTGCTGATTATTGCCCGGAAAACCCAATTTTCAGCATGCTGCAACACAACATCTGGTCGCTGGTCGCTGGTCGCTGGTCAGCCTAAGTAACTACTGAAACACAACGCCCCTTTATTATATATGGAGCGGTCTTAGACCTTGATGTTACTCATTTAGGGTTCACTGCTGAGCACCACAGAGAGCAGTGACTTGGATTTCACCAATGCTAGGCTATCTAGTATTGGTGAGAAATTACTATCTGCACTATCTGAAGGATCATATCAGCAGAAACCTTTAAAAATGGGGTCTTTCTTCAAGCTTTCCATACCCTATCATTGGTTTTGTATTGGTCAGGCTGAAGTGGGATGATTTCTTCTAGCATTGACCAATGACTAATTTTAAAATAGCTGAGCGGAGTAGAAAAGTCAATTAAAACCTTTGTATACAAGATAAATGGCTGTTGTGTTTCAGCAGTTATTTACTTGGAGGCGCATCGCTTGGACTATAACGGCGAAAACACAACATCTTAAATTTTCTACCAACCTACAAAGGATGGAGTAAATTGGGGCCATATGATAGAGGGTCAAATTTCACCTTAGAATAGGAGATCATTGGTATTATTGAAGGATCTGTGGTTTATATCCAGGATGAAACACATCAAGGTCTCTACTGAACAATGCAGTCTTTGTTAGATACTGCGTTTTCACAGTTAAGGGCAACATATAGCCTCAGTGTCAGCGGTTCTGATATAACATCAGTCTAAAGAATGACTTTCTGTCAGCTTGTGTTGCCAGGCAACTGCTATTTTGTAAAAAAAGCAAACAACGAGGCAAATCTGGATTTCATCATGAAAAAATTAGTACATCTCTATACGGGCTTCAGATTCTGCAAGGTATAATAAGGTGGATACTTTTTCAATCCATTTGTGTTATGGGCAGTACAGATTAGCTTGTCCAACAATGTGTTTCAAGTCAAGAGCTAGCTTTTGAAAGTATTGAATAGGATGGCGTGAATGTCAAACTGCTATTACACATTCCTGTGGTGCGCGCCAACTGAGGAATAAATATATTCACTCAAATATTTTTCGAGTAGGGTTCACCTGTGTCACTATTTTCTCACATATTTACTATTAAAATATTCAAATCAAATATTTTATTTGGTGAACTGGTCATGTCACAGGGTCGCAAACTCACTTATTATCTCTGGCCTTAAATTTCCATTTTCAAATCTGATTCAGATCTAGATTCAGCAAATGATTTTGCATCTTTTGATACCAGTTTCAAGTAGAGTAAAAATGTTAATCATTAAAGACCCATTGTTGTGAGGAAAACTCCTTGCACATCTTTGTACTTCCATATCTGTGGGAAATTGAAAGTGAAAGTCATATTTTTAACTAGAAAGTCACAAAAGCTTTCTGTGATGACACTGATCACTAACCCCACTGGGGTATTGTCCCAGACCCAAAAGAGGCTACGTGACCCCTGAACCCCCAGCTGTTAGAGACAACACTTCAGCATATTAAAAAATCACCAACTATTGCATAATCTGACTGTAAAACAAAGTTACTGGCAAACTCGAACCTTGATATGCAGAAGAGGCCAAGTCCTTAGTACTGGTAGGCAGCTGATGTTGACTGATGTTTTTCAGCGTACTAAAGCTCTCTTTAAATCGCGGTACAACTACACGCTTACCTTCCCAGAGAAGATAAAGCTGGTGTCACCCTGGTACTTCCTGATGCTGATCACCGATTTCATCACTATCGTCGCCTGCAGTGTGATCCGCCATTTAACATTTGGGGTCAGTACATGGACTCAATTGAATGGTTTAGTAGTCACTTCAGTGTGAGGATCGCAGAATTCCTCACAGAATACTCTCAGAGAAGTAGCGCTGGCCAATACATCACATCCTCGCTCATTGAAACTCATGTTGTGTGGAATATTTCTCTTTTAGACACCGGCCCAATCAACAACATTCGATAGCCAGCCACTTTCTGATGTTGCAAGTATCCTGTTAGCAATAGCCAGTCTCATGCAATTCCTCACCTTGATGCATCACCTGGGAAATAGCACAAACTTCTATGTAAGCAGTATGCAGTGTCAAGCTGACATTTTTTACTCTCCTATCGGTAGGCGCCAGTATTAAAGGGAGGGGCACGCAACCGGGTGGCAATTCCTGTGAAATCAATTAGCCGCAGTGAGCAGGCTTTCTATTCGGCCTACTGCCTCAATCGCTCAGCTAGTCACCCTCTTTTGTTTTGTGGCCATTGGGGCGACCCAGAAGGGCAACCAGTGCAAGTAGAGTTGTCTGGGAGAGCTAGCCACCAATATGTACGGTAAGTTACCACTGGATCAGTAAAATTCATAGAGAATGATGTGTTGCCAGGCCTATGGTGATTTCTTACAGTGATGAAATGAGTCCAAAATAGGCCATATACATATGCTACATCTATCGATCATGCATGATGTAAGGTATCTCTGAGTTTAGCCTCATTCATGGAGTTATTGTACATATACCTATACTGAGAGTATGAGGGGATAGCCTAGCTATGTTACGATGGTGGACATGATTCATGAATGTTGATCTACCCTCATTAGGATAGGTGAAATCAACATCATTGTAATAAGTACAAGAGTACATCTATCTACTCATCCCACTGCCAGCAGTGGGCTAATCTATGGCAATGTCAAACAGGCAGCTCACTACAGTCCAGCAGTAGAGATGTGGTTTCTGTCAGACTGTGCTGCTGATTGGCTGCCAACTGGTTATAGACAAACACATGTGCGAGCCGTGCTAGTAGGAGTGACCTATAGGTTTCCTTCATTTTCACCTATTCTCATTGGTCAGAGCTAATTGAAAGCGGCATCATCATTCGTCAATTCTGTTGGACTACAAGATGGGAGGAGTTTCATTACAACCAGGTAAACAGAACTGGAGTTAGGGCTATATTAGTGGGAGCAAAGAGCTAGTGACTGAGCAGGCTGAGCTGGCGGCCATTAATTGTAAGAGCAATGCTGATTGGCTGTTCTTATACTTTTATAGTTTATCCCGATGTTCAAGTTGGTGTCACGCTGGTGTTATACTAATACTAAAGCTGGCAATAGCATACGAACTAAACCCAGCGTAATACCAGCATCACACCGGTATATAAAATTGGCGCGCCTGCTGATAGGAGAGTAAAAATACTGTTAAAACGCTTACATGTTGAACAAGAGATAACATGGTTTTAATGTACCTTTGGTACCTTCTGCCTACTTCCCACTCTAAATAATCTTACTCACAGGTTTTGATGCTGACAATTAACAGCGCTGGTCCGCCGTTACTCCGATTCTTCAGCTGTGCTGTTCTCTTCTACCTGGGATACATGCTTGCTGGTTGGATAGTGTTCAGTCCGTACCACGAGAAGGTAGATGGTTAAGATCTGTAATATAGAATGTCCTAACTTGCTTTATCGTAATCTTAAACAGCAAAGATAGCATTTATAAGTTGCTTTCTGCTAAGTTTCATCCTGGGTGGATTTGAGTTTGGTATTTTCAATACAGTTTGCGACCTTGGCCACAACTACTGCCTGCCTCTTTGGCCTGATCAATGGAGACGAGGTCTTCGCCACAATCCATGCTGTCAGCAGGAATTACCCAGTGATCTACACGTTTAGTATATGTTACTTCTACTCTTTCATCATCCTGTTCATCTTTGGTGTCGCCAACCTCTTCATAGCCATCATCGACAGCACCTACCAGCGCATCAAGGAGGTAGGTGATAGAGAGACGAAGTCAGTTTTTCCCCACGAGAGTAAAAAATAAGCATCTCGACATTGTGTGACAATGCAGAGTAGGTGTATGATACGTATGATCATCGTATTATGAGCATACGGTGATGTAAAATTCACACTTTGTCCTTTTGAAGTGTTGTTGACGCAGTAAAAGTTACGTACAAGGGTAAAGGCTTACAGCCAGAGCCTACACTTTGGCGGAATGAAAGGGCTCTTGTAGGCATCAAGATCACTTCTGTAGATGAATAAGAGATGACAGTGTATGCAAAGTGGTGTAGTAAAGGACAGTGTAATAAAAAATTACACACTGATTGACTGAAATGCAGTTAGGTAGCAATGACCAATACACAAGGTATTATTGCCATTGCATTCATGAAACAAACATGATGGTACAATTAATCGACCATGACCTCACAGCAGTTGCATTGGTAGTAACCTGGAAACTACATATTGGGTCGCAGCAAGTATAACATCATAATCTCGGCAATTGAAAAGATCTTGATGTTGCGACCAGGGAGAGAGAGGGATAGAGAGGGAGAGAGAGGGAGAGAAAGGGGGTGGAGAGAGATGGAGAGAAGATGGAGAAGGGATGGAGAGGGATGGAGAGAGATAAAGAGGGATGGAGAGGGATGGAGAGAGGGAGAGAGGGAGGGAGAGAGGTAGAGAGAGGTGAGGAGGCAAAAAAAAGGGTAGGGAGGGATGGGGAGGGGGAGAGAGGGGTTCTTCTGAGATGTTTAGTTATGGTTAGTTTTTTTTTGTGTTGTTTAGTGATTGTGAGAGTTGGAGAGAGATGGAGAGAGATGGAGAGAGATAGAGAGGGATGGAGAGGGATGGAGAAGGGATGGAGAAGAAGAACACATAACAGAATAGAACCCAGACACAGAGAGCGAGTTCAAGAAGGTAATTAAATGGAGAGGGAGGAGAGGGGAAGAGAGAGGGAGAGAGGAAGAAGAGAGAAAGAGAGAGTAGGAAGGAAGGAGAATGGAATAGAGGAAATGAATGAAGGAAAAAATTAAAGA
>ERZ1740065.940-NODE-940-length-16752-cov-12.415883_pt1 | contig 16752 bp, 13 predicted proteins | sample MGYA00581738_ERZ1740065 | MGnify/ENA primary metagenome ERZ1740065 (study PRJEB43018, sample SAMN04849749) | marine metagenome | isolation source: floating plastic debris | place: Pacific Ocean | collected 2008-09-01 | study: EMG produced TPA metagenomics...
TTTTTTTGTTTTTTTTTTTTTTTGCTGTTTTTTTTGGTTGTTTTTTGTTGGTTGTTTGTGGTTTGTGGAGGAGGGAGGTGGAGGGAAGCGAAGGAAGGAGGAGGGAGGCAGACAGAGGCAAAGGGAGAGTAGAAGAGGTAGGGAGGAAGAGGGAGAGAGGCTAAGGGAGCGAGGCAGTCTGCGTATGGTCGAGAGCTCAGTGATTTGTAATGGCAGCAGTCCAAATATTCTAATTTAGTTAATTGTCACCATCGATTGACTGATAAATAGCTCATGTTTTTTGCTCACAGTATTAATGATGAACAGGCCTGGCGGTGAAAGCAGAGTAAGATTGCTGTAGGACGACTGCGACTGGGGATTAAATCACTTATCTACTCATTAATTCAGGTATTGAACTGACAGACACTTACGCCACGCATGAGCTGGAGAAGGAAAACTATAAAAACAAGATGGTGCTGATCATTGGAGGAGGGAACTCAGCATTCGAAAGTGCTGACTATCTATCTGACACGGCTGCCATCGTGCAGGTGGCTTTTAACAGGAGAATCCAGTTTGCTTGGGATACTCACTATGTGGGTATGGCACAAATCATTCATCCCCATTCCCATTCTTCGGCTTCGGTACTGCTAAAATTAAAGAAATCCCATCTGCAGATGGTGCAGAGAATGATTGTCATCGTTCTGTTCTGATATGCGCTGTTGTTTGGGATTTGTTACCATGATCATCTCTCGATTCTCCAGGTGACCTTCGGGCTGTCAACAACAATCTCATTGACATGTACCATCTCAAGTCAATGCATGCCACCATAGGCAGTCAAGTAGCCCGTATCAGGAGGACAGATCAAGGTAAACTGAAGGTCACATTCAGAGATCTAAACACGCAGTGGGACACACCAGGCTGGCTGTATTTCGACATAGAATATGATCATGTCATCAGCTGTATGGGATGGAAGTATATCAAACCAGACATCTATGACAGCACAATACAGATCGGTAAGTAGCTCATGAAGAAAACAGCTAGAGCAATAACTGCTATTTGTAAGTTCTTTCTAACTTGGTTACAGATCTGTGCAAGAACGACCGCTATCCGAAACTCAGCAGTTGCTGGGAAACTGGCACAGCCAACCTGTTCTATATTGGAGCTGCGATGGCAGCGATTGATAGAAAATCTGCCTCTGGTTTTGTGCACGGGTTTAGATACAACATCAGGACTTTGTATCACATACTGGAGAACAGATTCTTCTCAAGCCAGCTCCCCCACAGCCAACTTGAAACCAAAGGGCTTCAGTCGATTGCTGATAAGATCATCAGTAGGTGTAATGCACTGATAGGAATAGCAATAAGTGATACTATTATACAATTCATGTTATGATCTTACCATAGGGAATGTCTCAATTGGAGACTCTCTGCACCAGATGAACGGATTTCTGTGTGATGTGATGATTTGTGAGACGGACGGTCAGACTACCTACTACACAGACCTACCAAGAGCATACGTGATGGAGAGGGGCGAATTCAAATCTGCCAAACACCTCTTTATTATTTACTTGGACTATTCGTTTGACAGGTAACGTACCAAGTTTTGTTGCATGCTGAATTTACCTGTTATCATGTGTTTATTATTGTCTCTACTCAGGTTTGGGGAGACTGCCAAGCCGGTTGACAACGTTCACGCACCGGATTTCTCTAACAACCGCTGCGCTTCCTTCCTCCATCCTTTCATGGAGTATCACAGCCACGGAGAGTATGTTGACCAGATGGAGCTGCAGGAGTCTTTTATCGTGCGCTTTGACAGCTGGCCGTGCTCAAATCTTCCACAATGGCAGCTCAACACCAACGAGAATTATATAAAGTACTTTGTCAATGACAAGGTACGTTCCTCCTGTATAAGTTCAGATATTGCAGCATGTAAATGTGACTATGTCACCTAACTCACTGAAATCAACTGGTACTGATGGATGTCACTATTAACAGATGGCCTGGACAGATGAGCAGTTCGATCTTCGGCCTCTCCCTCCAGATGTAGCTAAGAAAATATTTGTACCATTATCTGAGGAGGAGATAACTAGGCTGCCGCCTCTTTGGGAGAAAGCAGAATGCAAACCCTCTCAGGAACTTCGGCCAAAACGTCAACAGAAGAGACAGCCAAGGAACCTGCGGCCGACACCGAATGAAGTATATCAATCAAGTTTGAGGTAGCAGAATGTTGACTTGTTGCGTTACACAGATATCCAATGAATTCAGCAGTTTCATCACATTATTGTGGTAATATATATATATACAAGTCAGTCTATACGCATATCGAGATTTATTTTCCTTTGTTCCTGTACATAATAAAGTCACAATGAAACTACCAAAATACTGCTAACTAACACGTTGATCTCATCTGAAGAGATCTTTGCATATTGCATCTATTTCTCATGGTAGCCACAGTAAGAGGTCACTGTCATGCTCACTTTCCTCTCTTGTAAGCTCCGCCACTCTTTGCCTTTTTCTTCATCGTATCAGCAGTTTTGCCGTCAGCCTGTTAGTAGGGCATGGATCGGTAAAGATGTAGTCAAAATATAGCTGGGAGAATTAAATCTCCGAAACCATCACCAAGAATGTCATCGTATGTAGATACAGTTGTAGAGATAGTGACTGACTGCTGTATATATGGAAGTGTCAGTTCACTACCGATTATAACTATATTAGTTACGACACAGTCCCTTATTAGGAGGTTAGAGGTTGGGTTACAGAGTTCTTACAATAGATTAGTATTACCGTACAAGTGGAAACACCAGTGTGGAAAAATAGTTAACAAATATAGCGATTTTTAGGAGATTGCTAATGATAAATCCAGCCAAGTTTTCTGTCGGAGTTGTTGCATCATGAAAACTTGGGAGTTGTCATCTCATTATCAATAGAAACCCTCCAATGATCGCAGGTACATTCGTGACTTTAAAGGTGCTGTTTTTTTCTGATAGGGAGGTACTTCTACTCAATATTTTACATGGACTCCATCTACAAGCGTTAAAATTTCCTCTCACTATTGCGTTCATTTTGGGAACCTTTAAACATCTCACCTGATAAAACTCCCACTTTTACAGTATTAAGGGATATTTTTATTACCTATCAGCATTATGCTATGTTTAGCCATTTCTAGTCATTATTATTATTATCATTATTATTATGAGTATTACTAATACGATGCAAGTAGGAGTGTAGTGGGATGTGAATGGACTTACCTTCCTCTTCTTTTTAGGGCTCAAAGATACTTTAAAGAAGGTATCTAGTCTTCCCTGCGTTGTTGTACTCCGGGCCTTTTTCAGCTTGACTATACCATTCTTAATCCTATCCTCACTGTAACACCGACAGCACGATGATGGCAGCCGCAGCAGGTTGTAATTTGATGATATTATAAGTTATCAGATATGAGACTGACAATAATAATCTCTATTACTGCAGATCGAGCAGCACAGATTCGGCAACAGGGCCACACGTCTGGAGCTGACACAGCCAGTAGCACATGGTGGTATTCACCCCCCCCCAACTCTGGCCCCTCCTACTCTGACCCCTCCCACTCACCCCTGCTCCTCCCCCCACTCGCCCACACCCCCTGTCCCCTCCACCCCCTCAGGCCCCCTCTCTCTTGCCCCTCCCCCAACTCTGGCCCCCCAAAATGTGCCGTAACTGCTGAGTGATTAATCAGGCAGTTGTGAGTTCCAATTTTAAACACACAGACGAGCACGCTACCAACAGAGCCGTACGGAGGCAGCTATGACGCTGGGGATAGGCAGGCTGCTGTGGACGTAGCTATTTTAGAGGACAAAATATTACAGTATTGCTCACATCGGCAGTATTCTGAATAGTAGGGTGTAGAGTTGAACATAGAGCGTTCATCAGCATTTTCTTTGAGTCTCCATTACAGCTATCATTAATAATTCAACCTGTAATTGACATGTGCCAGAGTAATTTAGGATCTGATGAGATATTACCTGAAGGCTCTCTCCTCAACCATGAACTTCAGTAGCTCTTCCTCCTTTGGTTCCTGCCACTTCAGCTAGTAAAACACATAACATATGTGTAGCATACAGAGCTGATTCCAATGCTTATAGGCATACAGCAGATACGGTATCCTAACACAGCAACATGGCTATTATGGCTTACTGTGTCATTGCATATTTCTCTTTACTATCCTTGACCAAACTTCTATCAACCTAATTTCTTTACGTAGAAAACCAATGGAAATACCATAATTGTAAGAAAGCAGCGCACGCAAGCATTTGGGGGACATAGGAAGGTCACACAGGGTCCTATGTTTACCCAGACAGGCACTGCTGGTATAGGCCAGTGGCTGCATGCTGCATTCACGTTTCTCCAATCTCCAACCCCACTGGTTGACCGCCATTGACAAAAACAGTCTGCCGGTTCAGCTGTCTAGCATTTATACCGAGCAAAAAGTATTGGCTGGTATGGAGCAAGCTGTGTTTCTGCGTGATTTCTTTGGTATTGGAGGTAGAAATATAACAGGGTTGCGCCGGCATTATATCAACAAAAGCAAACATTATGATATTGCTACATTAGCTGCCACCACTTGTGTTTCCAGCACTACAGTAAGATGTAACAGTAAGCCAGAAAGGGAAGCTGTTGGGTAAGCTAAGTGTATGAATACACTACTGCAGCAGTACTTATTACGGGATGTGACAATTCCCGGATCACCAGTTCTGAATTCAAGCTTTTAGCCACACATGGCTGGAAAAAGTATTTTGTTGGGAGCAGTTCCGTTGCTGTTGGCCGGAACAAAAGAAACATTCATACAACGGTTGGTAGCTATTCAGCTCATCAAGGTCGACATTGGAGGAGTAGTGTGAGCTCCACGATAATCAATGATAGAAATGAACTGTCTCATACAATACCATCAAGCCTAGCCTATGTAAGTGCATCACTGCCCTGTACACGGTTATATTACCTCAATGTTTCCCGCGTCTGCGACCTCTGGATTCCTGAATAGTTCTCTAGCCTCTTGGTACATCCAGTCTTCAGGAACGGGATATTTCTGAATGAACCACAAAAAATGATCAATTCTGCAAGTTAACAAGATGTTCAAAATACAATTGCTAGCATTGCGATATAATTCAGAGAATGGACGTATATGATATGCTTGGAGATCAGCGCGGCAGTTGAGTGAAAGTTATCAGTGAATGGAGTAAGCTGCTGGTTGCTTACAGTTTTATCGAGGCTACTGATGATCTTCTCTATGCTCCTATGTTTTCTGATAAGATCGACAGCCTTCTTTGGCCCGATGCCCCTGATGGAATCACAGTAGTCACAGCCCAGCAGTATACACAGATCGATGAACTAAAACAGAGCAGACAACTCAGATCGATGGCATAGCACACATATCTAGACAGGTGATAGCACAACGTCATAGGCATGGCAATTATACATTATACTATACCAATATAATTAAAATTATAATATAATATAATATAATGGTTATTCCTCCTTCCAGTTGTGAATATTTGAAAAATTTACTGTAATTGAGAAAATTCATCATACTCGTAAAGCGTTGGGCATAGCCAGATGGAGAAGAAGACAACTCTGTACTCAATTAAAAGACTACTATATCATTCGAGCAGCCTTGACATCTTAGAAGGGGAATGTCTTTGATTTAATGCAGCACTGAGAATAAGCTCATATCCAACCACATAGGTGATCGACGATGTGATCTACTACTGCTACTAGTACTACTACCATACTACTACTAGTGTGACATAGGTTTTTACTAGATGCTGACCTCTGAGTGTGATAGCTCCATTTCTTTAAGAATCCGATCCAAATGAAACTCTTTTATTGGCATCTTTCTACAAATGACAGAATAACAAACAAACGATGTAAAAATGAAAGTTGCTGGTGTACAAAGGACACAGTCGTCGAGACGCTGTACTTAGTTGGATTATGCAGGACATACTTATGAAAATCTGAACTAGGCCAGGTACACGTGGCTGAGCCCACTGATGCCTCTCATCTAGTTCCAAGTGATACAGAGTTGCATGTGCTGCTCGAATACTGCGCTTTCAATTCAATACAAAGGAATAACAAAACTGCTGTATCCATATCTGAGATGCTTTTCATGTTCAGTATTTCTATCATTGTGATAGAACGTTGATAATAGAAATATATGTTTAATAATGGAAGTTGAGCTTTTCAAGGAACTCTAGACACAACTATGACGTGTTAATAACATAGCGTAACATAAAGTGTTGAGTATTATCTTCTTACCTCTTCAAATTCTAGATAGGAAATAGGCAAGTGTGCTGCCATGCTGCGTTATGATACTGTTAGGTGTTGTAGATGGGAATATCATTGTGAGAGAGGTCATTTGCAATTTTCTGTGAATGTTCAAAATCGCAAGAAGATTGCAAACATTTTCAATGGTTACTTGTAAGATAGTAGTCAATAATTTTAGCAAAAATTGCTCAATCGCAAAGATTTCCAAGCGATTTTTTGCCCAAATATTTTCCAGTACAAAAATATTCCAGTCTGCAGTATTTAAATTTGATATTTTATAGCAGTTCCATGTCTTCTAGTCTAATGTTAGACACGAATGACAGATTTTCATTCATAGGTGCCAATTATAGAGGTGAGCTGGGAGGGGGAGGAGCTTACCTGGCTTCACTGAATGTGAGATGTCTAAGAAGCACACAACTTCCAAAAGTCAACGCATCCATGTCTTCGGTACCCACAGCGAAACATTTACCCGACTTGACGAGTTCGGCACATTGAGCCTCAGCCTCACTGGGTGCCTGAAGTATAAACCGATAATAAAAAAAACTAATGATAATTCAAACATAAAAAGTCACCAACACTATTGATGTCAATGATTCAGATTCTGGTATGACTATTGCAGCTCAGAATTTCAGTCACTGACTGTAAATCACTACTGTGTTTCTCCACGTCTAATAGTGGGGGGAGGGGGGCACGGTATTCAAAAGATGGGCATTCTATTTTTGGGATGCAGGGTTACATTGGTGAGGTACCAAGAGCACCGAAGGTACCGAGAGCACCGAGAGTACCAATACTTAGAGTACTAGTACTGAGAGCTTACACTGCTCGGCACCCGGCACATCAACAATCCAATATATTGCACAAGGGCCCTCTTGCTCGTTGACAGTGGGAGGGGGTGTAACGTGAACACTAATAAACTACTATGTAAATCCGTCTGGCAATAAAAATTATTCATCACATTCCATCCTAAATCTAGATGCATATATAATTATATAATAAACACATCTGGCTAGCCCTGGGGGTAGCATTCCTTAGCCATGTGATTTAGTGGCATAGCGAGGTGATTGGTGCTCTAGCACTCAACAGTTATGAGCAGGAAAGTAAGCAGTTAGATTGCGGTTATGGAATTGAGTAGGCATGATATGGTGGCAATATCATCCTTTACGCAATACATGGTACTGCACGGCGGAAACATTACCTTGGAAAGATATTTAGGGACATAGCAATTTGCTGGCGATCGCTAATGATAAATCCAGCTAAATTTTCTGTCGGAGTTGTCACATCATGAAAACTTTTGGGAGTTGTCATCTCATTATCAATAGAAGCCCTATGATGATAGTGGGCACGTTAGTGACTTATAGATGCTGATTATTTCAATGGGGAGGTGCTTCTACTCTATTTTTCAAATTGGCTCCATCCCCAAATGCTAACATTTCTTCTTGCTATCGCTCACTCTGGGAAAACGGCTAAATTTCTTATTTCTACAGTATTTATCACTACATCAGCCTAATTGGACAAAGCGTTACACAAGTTTGTGAGTAAACTATCTCCAGATAGGCTGAGAATCCTGACTGATGACAGGTCATGAACTGCACAGCACCATTGTATCGGAAGTAAGTTAGATAGAAACTCACGTCAACATAGGGAATACCCATAAGGTCTAACAGCTCTTTGCACTCCTCAGAATGCTCTTTAGTAACTTTTACAAGTCTTCTGTTCATCTTGTCCATTGTCTCACTGTCGCCTGCTTCAGTGGCTTTCTCTAGCTCCTTCTGCACTGCGTCTCTCCGCTCCTTTCTCTTTGCGAGCTGTGAGATAGAATAGTGCTGAGCTCAGTGTTCCAGAGCAAGGCTATGGGCTTCTACCAGGACTCATACACACCTCTCCAGATTTGAGCTCTGGAGGTTTGCCATCAAACACATACACTGGCTTAATGCCATTTTCAACCATCCGGATCGTGCGATAGAACATTCCCATCAGATGACTACAAAATAGCCAGAGAATTGATAACCAACATGTGAGAGCACCAGTTCCTGAACACTTACACCAGTGTATATAATTTAATTTATTTGATTTTCAAAAGTTGCTTCGCTCTTTGAGAGACTACAGGCATAGCTAGCTGGCAATGCTCATTGTTCTTGGAAAAAGCTCTCAGAAACCAGAGAAAAACCGAGCAGATAGGTTTTTACCCTGCTAGCACCCGAGCACACCGAGCAGAGGCCTAATAACCGAGCTGTTGAGAGCCTTGAGCTAAATAGCCTGACCTAGTAATCTGTCCATCATCATTAGCTAGCTGGGCTCCATCCTGTCTCACAGCGATAAGAAACTGATATATGCACATAGATGCGTCTATGGCCACTTTTCTGCCTGCCAACAAAAGAAATAACACACTGTTATGGAATAATGAAGATAGTCAATGATTAATTCCAGCAACCCTACTATTCAAACCGTACCAAAATAATTCTTGATGTCGTTTTCTTTCATACATGTCGGTGCGTTATCTCCTAACACTTTCGTGAGACTGTGAATTCCCATCTTTGTCGAGTTAGAGAATATGTACAGGCAGATATCGAGCACGGTGCTGGATCCTTGTGTCGTTTACGCGCCACAACAGCCTTCTAGGACTTTGAGCGTCGCCAATAGGTTGGGCGGTTGTGATAATGTTTTGTGGCGGTATTCGTCAGACCAAATATGCCGCGAAAGAGGCGCGTGTTGAGAAGACGACTCCCAATTGGTTGTAGTGGTGGATTTGCTCCAGACACCCACTTGACGTGACGATTCCTCCACTAAGCTGGACCAGACAGAGCCGTAGAGGGCTCAGGGACCAGAGAGCTAGTGGTAGGTTTATGTACACCTATGTGCTGCACGATGGCCAGACGGAGGACGCAAAAAGACAACTCTTCGACATGAGTTAACCGACTGCAGACTGATCGACTATGTGCACAACCGTCAATGTCAACTGATGATGACTATATATGCAAATCATAAAATATGTTAAATCAGACTCCAATAGCTGAGCAGGGGTACCATACCGTTTTTGGAACTGCCAAAGTGGCCGTACCGTCTCTGGTTGCTCCCTCTTGCGAGAGGGATGTCGCTGCGCCACAAACAGGTACGTAATGTCAGTTGTCGCTACTCTTCATTACCGGATGCACAGTCGCGAAGCTGTCCATGTGGGCTGTTCAGTTGCCGTACTAACACACACAGACTGTAATTGTACGTTTCAGTCAGCAGTGTCGTTGGATAGTAAGATTATAGCTGCTCTCCTGGTTCTGAGGGATCTTGTTCTTGCTGTTCAGACTGATACTCTCTTAAAGCAGCTATTTAGTTTTGTTACATTAGCTTGATAGTAGGTTCACTTGCTACCGTGTTTTTGCCTAGGTCGAATTTGAGTGTGACACGGATTCTATAATACATACTATATCACTGTGCCAATTGAATAGATTCATACTTATGTTATGCCCTCAGTACTAGCTGTACTCGTTGTGACTAGTTTATAGGTCTGTCTTATATATTTTGATGAAAGTAATAGGATTTTCATCTGTCTTGATAGAATTTCAACCCAAGCGATGTCTGATTTCGTCCAAACTATTACTGATGATCAAGCTGTTTCAGACTATGACGAAAGCAGTGATTCAGATACAGAGGTGAGTTGAATATCGAAATTCTGTTGATGTGTAACCAATAACCAATGGTTGAATAGCTGCTAGATTAGGAAAAGCTACGTATGAGTGAAGTGGGGCTTAGAAATGGGAAATCTAGGACTTTTCACCCTCCAGTCTTCCTGCTACTCTCTCCTGCTGACTCGTAATGATGGCCAATTCAATTTAGCATGTTCCTGACCCAAGATAGCATGAGTAGGAATGCACGAATAACTTCTGGGCAAGAACATGAAGATTGGCATCGTGATACCCAGAGGCAGTATTCACATTCGGCCAGGGCTGCAAGCTTCATTTTTAGAGTAGTATGACCAAAATATGCTGTCCACAGGGCAGCCTTTGGAACATCTGAGCATAGTGAAGGTGTAAGGCTATAGAATAAGGTGTATGAGGGGTGTCTCGGGGCCTTCCACAGGAAAACTTAGGTTTTGAGAATACCCCAAGAGTGAGTTTCAGGCTATCTGGAGGGAAGAGAATGTGAGTAGTAAGCTGATGCTATGAAACTAAAGACTCCTACTTTTAGGTTATACTGCATTGAAAAATTGATCTTGTGATTTTTTATGGAACTGGATTGAGATTGAGAACAAACTGCAAGTGCAAGAGTGCTGTTATAGTGACCGTAGGGAATAGACAAGACACAAAAGCCTGAGCAAAATCATTTGTGGAGAAATAGTTTTCATCTTATTATGCATTACGTATTTTATGTTACCAACATATTTCTAGTATTGCGTCCCACCCACAGCTTTCTTGCAATTACTGTAAACATAGAAATTTTAGTGTTATCAAACTGCAACCTGCAACAGAATCTCTGTCAGCAGACAGAAACCGAATCTCTGTCAGCAGACAGAAACAGAATCTCTGTCAGCAGACGGAACCAGTCACGGAATAACTGACTATGTTATAATAATATTTATGAAGGATTATATAGACACCCAGAATGGGCTCTAAATCTGTTTTATATATTATATATTATATATATTCTAATGAATCTGTAAAACCACGTTCCTAAATATTACTTCATCGAATTAGAATACTAGCTGGCCCTAATACCTCACTGATAAATTGGGATTGTGTGAGGAAAGACAACTCTACACTAAACAATTCTAACAACTGCAACCGGAATGATGCTGGGAGATATGCCAGCTCTGAACCCGATACTGTAGAACAGGAAATTTTCGCGTTCGTTTAATTTTTGCGGTTTTGAGAATTTTCGGCTGATCGCAAAAATTGAAGACACAAATATTTCTTTGTTCAATTGATTCTCTATAGACTAGCAGCAAGCAATACAAAAATGCATTTTCACAAAATTATATCACCAACTAAAACGCAAAGATTGTGCTCGCAAAAATTTCCTGTTCTTCAGTATAGCGTTTTCTCAAATTAGGTGTATTTCTAATAATAACTTTTTCTTCCAGTTGCTATTACAGCTATTGTTGTGAGGTCGCTAAAATTTCTATGTTTACAGTATATCCTATCCCACTTTCATTCATATGCAATATGAATGAAAGTGGAATATGTGGAATACTCATTTGTCATTTCCTTTTGTCCAATTTTGGCACCCTGTTATTTTTTTCTTGATCATGCTTGACTTCATGTTTTGTGCAGAAATTCCGGTATCAAATTCGATGTCGTTGTACTTGACTGTGATTGGATGATTGCGAGTCACACGAAGTTTTTCCAAAAGGGGAAAACGCCCAAATTTTTTTGAAAATTATAATGTCACTGAACCTGTCACTGAACATACCGGTTGGCGGCCCTGCATTTGTCAGCATCATAGCTTGCAGCTCATGTAGTTGATTGGTTGAAATCTAGTGCACCAGGAATGGCCCTGTTTCTTGTTTGTTTCTCCTTTTTCAAGGTTCTCAAACCTTAATATTTTATTTGAAAGAAAAATTTGGATTTTGACGTAAATTGGGTGTACTTGACGTACTTTTATTCATTATTGATGAGCTGTACAGCTAAGGAGTGCAACAGACACAACATGTAAGATGAGGCAGCTCTTATGTAAATGTCTGTACAATATTGTATTCAAGCATCTTTCTATTCTTAGGCTATCAAGATTGTACGGAAAGCTGAGAAAAAGTCATTAACCAGAGAGTTCAATCCTGCTTTCTCGTTTGATGATAATTTCATGGATACTGGCTTCGTTTATGATCCTCTCCAATATGCCAAGAAGAAAAGGGTCATGTCTACTACATTGGATGAGAAGATCCTACAACGGAGGCTTGCAAAGAAGTCTCAAACCGCGGTAAGCACTCGAACCGCGGTAAGCACGCAGGGTGAGGTTGTTATTTTGCTGACAATACAAAGATCCATCAAGAGGAGTCATACTGTACAGGTCTACTGATAGATACATTGCCTTGGCTTCTGATGGCCCAGCGATTATGATGGAGAGTGGATATTCTAGTATATTGTGTGATTATTGTTGTAAGGATAATCGGGGTTAGAGAGCAGATCACTAAGTCAAAATTCACAGGAATAACCCTATTCACACCATTCCATTGCCCCTGCGACTCATAATCTACATTTACCTCGTTTTCACATTGATTTCAAATGGCAACTAAATTTTTACTGCTATGAGATATCCAGGGTTTACCCGGAGGCTGTTGCGACTTTCACGATGAAATCCGCTCAGTTGTCTAACTGTTTTTAAGGATCAAGATGCGGATGTCGTAGAGGCCTTGGACACCGAGAATGGTTGCCAAATGGTAGACTCAGACCTAGAAGAAGAAAAGACAGGTTGTTATTTATATTACATGTTTACAGAGGATTTGTCTCTTCAATTGTGAGGCTAATTCTGATGAGTTCGAGTAAATTCAATGTTCCAGATTTTGGTAGAGGTACTACTAATATTTATGATCAAAGCACACTTGAATCATCCAGTCTATAGTTGTATGCTCATTCGGGAGTTGTCTTCTCATTGCTATAGAATGCTGTGGCGGTCCTCGTCTGACAAACACCGCCACATCATTTTATTTGCTGTCAAATTTTCCGGTGTGTTTGTCAACGGTAGTCATCAGTAGCTGGTTGTCTGATAAATTTATTACGCAAAGTGATGATTGGAATTCTCTTATCTAGACAAAGTCAGAGTCAAGCAAGGCAAAAAGGAGAAAGCAAACCTCGAGGTTAGTGAGACCCTTCCTCTTTGTAAGTTTGATGAACGTTTTCCCATGAACTAAGTTTGTACGAATGTGTGAGTTTGACGTGACCAACCTAGATTGTAGCTCTAGTTGTTTCTAATCTTACAGCATACTGTAAAACTGGATTTGATGGCAACTGTCTAACCGTAGCAAAAACACCGATAAAAACTCATTGTCGTTATTGGATTGCACTATAAAAATGGTGCTCATTATAAGTTATATGGGAGTTGTCTTCCCATTTGTCGGATCGTTATCAATTTGATTAATTGACAGTTTTGAAGGAGATGCTAACATTTTTGTCGCTATCGAATCTGGTTCTATGATACGTGATTGCAAAGGGTGATTGGTTGCTCACATCCTCCAACCGCGCATACCAAAAGGAGAGTAAAAATTCCTCCCTCATATTATCATATTATCATATAATATGAGTTACATTGAAATGTGCTATTTACTAATTACATATTATATAACAATATGTAATATACCGTATCATTCATAGACCACTCAGCCTCAACTTTTATTACCACCAACTCCAGAAACAACCATTTGAAGAGACCATTGACACGTTTGATGACACGTTGTCATTTGCCGATATGAGCCTGTCGAGGCCCCTGGTGAAGGCTCTAAGCTCCATGAACTTTGTGAACCCAACGCCTATTCAAGCAGCCTGCATTCCAGTGGCTTTAAAGGCCAGAGATCTGTGTGCCTGTGCAGTTACTGGCTCCGGTGAGTGACTAATCATATACGTATATACTGTTTGAATAATGTAACGTCCATCTTGACTTGTCTTTAGCCTGTGTCACCCCGAATGTTTAGTGAGGTAGTCTTGAGCAAGTGTTTCTGGTTGCGCTGGCGTGATCTCGCAGCTATCTTTGGCGCAGTGGTCCTTTCTGGTCCAGAAATCTGAAATATGCTTAGTGAAATATTACGTGAATATTGATTTAGGAAAAAATATAGCTCTATCGGTCTGATGAAAGGCCACTGCTCTCAAGTGTATCAGAATACTTTCATTGATTCACTCAGTAATTTTCTCTCTGCGCTCTACTTGCGAACCATAGAAACCATGCTTGTTTTACTGCATACATTAGTGCGCTGGTTATCTGACAGGAAGGGCATCCTGCCATAATTGTCTTGTGCAGCATAAAAATAGTGCCTGTGGTCAGTAGGGCTGTGGGGCAACTCCACTATCTCCACCAAACAATGGCCTATGACCTTTCATCGCATTGCTCTCATCACAGGGCAGAGTGTAAATGAGAGCTGTTGTCGATTGGCTGTCCTAGGCTGATCACCATCATGTCGGTGCTGCTCATTCTGCTCTGTCTCGATGCTGAACCCTTTCATCCCTTCAAGTTACCTAACACTTTTCTTAGATCGCTCTCGTCCTGCTGCTTGTTCCTTTGAAATTCATTATGAAGGCTCCTGAACTCACTCTGAAGGTCTGCATATATATGCATGACTCTTCGTGAGTGATAGATTTCCTGATTGTAGAAGTGTCGTAACATCTTCATCTGCAATAAAAAGGTTAAGTTTTGAAATTTCTATAGTTTGTTAATCTTTCGATATACTAGTAGTTGGTTCGTAGCCATAGAAACACTGATGTTAGCAGTATGATCTTCCACTGTGACTTGATGTCATATGAGAGCAGCTGACCTATAACTCATTATACTCACCACAGATTGTGGGTTCCTCTCCATCGCTATCTCAAGTCTAGTCTGAGGTCCTATCACCTTCACTCCCTTCAGTCTGTGTCCTTTTGTAGTCATTGATGCAGGCATACATCAATCAACGATACTTCCACTATGCTTCTTCTTGATTTACGACCTACTCGTGTCACTGCCAGCCAGAGATAGGATTTTTAGAACCTGACCTACAAGACCTTATGCATGGGTGGTGTCTGTTCAATATGCGACGGCCTTTTATCTTTCTTGTCTCTAAATGATTGATAAGTAATTAATTATTTGGTAACTTTTTATATTCACGCTTTAGAGGACATTCTCATGGGATGAGATCCATCCATGCTGTGAGCTGGTTTACTAGTTACCAGTATCGCTGACGTGGCGATACTGCTTGTTTTATATAAATGTTGTTTGCACATAGCTGATGCATGGCTCTACCAATCAGGCAGAGACAAATGATTGCATGTCAAAGTGAAGTAATACGTGCTTCATCGCTATGGCTCATCTATGCCTTGATTTTTATCCTCATTTATCCTTGTCCACATACTGTAGACTGAGAGCCTATACTTTAGACTAGAATTATTTTGTGCTGAAAAATATTTGCAAAAATTCCAGGAAAATTCGATGGACAAATTTTTACAATTGAAATTTTTTGGTGAAAATTCATCACAGCTATAATCACTATATAACCGTTGAAATTTTTAACGATCATATCTCTTGCGATTTCAAACATTCACAAAAAATTCCCTCGCAAATAAATTCCAGTTTATGGTATTTTATGAAAAGCGAATATGTATACCTGTACACCTGTACTTGTGCTGGTATGTATGTATGTGTGTATGTTTTATTCTGGCAGGTAAGACAGCGGCATTCATTCTACCCATACTAGAGCGGCTGTTATACAAGCCTAAGTCTCAACCAGTGAGTCGAGTGCTCGTTCTTGTACCTACAAGGGAACTTGCTGTGCAAGTACACCACGTTACGAAGCAACTCTCTCAGTACACCAGAGTCACCACTGCTCTGGCGGCTGGTGAGTAATAGCTGCTGTCATTGCTTCTTCATAAGTTGTTTATAAGTATTTTCTACGGCAGAGTGTTCTCATACTGTAAAGTTTGTCTTTCATCTCTATACTTCATTTTGCCTAAAGACAAGATATAGCAGATATAGCAGCAGGTCTTTTTAGTATGTTTGACACATAAATTTCATGTATGCACTCAGATTTGGTCTATACTAACGTCAAACCCACTTTCATGATATTTTGGAGTTATCTTCTCATCTTTTTATGCTGTTCCTTTGAAATTTTGGTGCTGGGCCTACTTTTCCATAACATATATATGAATTGATTGTTTACCTGTGTTTATGTGTATACACTATTAATGAGATCATGGCCCTAGTACATTAGTAGGGATTTGTCTTCTCGTCTTGTTCTGGTGCTTTCATAGCTAATCATAGGATAGCATATCAAATCATTATCAGCCATGGCTCGGTTCATAGTGTCGCCTCAGCTAACCGAAATGCCCTAAGAATCTACTGACCTCCAATCTTTAGCCACTGATTTCGGTCCTAGGCTGTGATCATTCAGGCTTGTTATTGTTACAGGTGGACTGGATATTAAATTGCAGGAGGCAGCCCTGAGAATGTGTCCAGACATAGTGATAGCTACTCCGGGTCGATTAATTGACCATCTACATAACACCCCTTCATTCGCCTTGGATGGAATCGAGATCCTGGTGCTGGATGAGGCTGACAGGTAATGTCGCGCGGTCTCCGTCGTGCGTGGTGTTTATATATTTGTGTGTAATTACAACATGCTATCACCAGACATTCTGGTATCAAATGAATCAGTCTGAGCTGGAGAAGTTGATTGAGCCAAGATTTGTCTTCTCCTGACATCTCGGTTTTCATGGCTTGAAGAAAACCAGTTCTCTCAGGAGTTGTCCCATATTGTTAGTTGGGGGGGGGGGGAGGAGGGGGGGGGGGGGAGGGGGGGGGGGGGGGGGGGGGGGGG
>ERZ1740065.941-NODE-941-length-16743-cov-4.350491_pt1 | contig 16743 bp, 8 predicted proteins | sample MGYA00581738_ERZ1740065 | MGnify/ENA primary metagenome ERZ1740065 (study PRJEB43018, sample SAMN04849749) | marine metagenome | isolation source: floating plastic debris | place: Pacific Ocean | collected 2008-09-01 | study: EMG produced TPA metagenomics assembly...
CGGATCGCGTTTAAATACGATTTTGTTCGCAACGATCAGGGTGTGGCTTATGGCCCCAACGATTTTGAAGGGGTAAAGTTAATTGCACCCAGTCCATTGGGAACGCAGGCCAATACCCTGGGCTGGTGGTACAGCAACCAGAACGATCGGGACGAATGGCAGGGGACGACCGAATATCCCTACGTACGTACGGAGTACAGCGAACTGACGGGAGCGGTACGCCGGCAGGGCGGACCCGGCGACGAGTACCGGATGGGCAGTGGTCACGAGACGGTGCGTTTTAGTATGCCAGCGGGCAATGAGTTGCGTTACGTCTTTGGCAATCAGTCGCCGCTGTGTCTGTTGCGCAACGACGGAAGTTTTGACCCCAGCAGCCAACTCCTGCACTATTGTGGCCACACGGTTTTTTCCACCGACTACCTCACGCACACCGGGCAGGATGCCGATGGCATACAAGTGGTCACCTTTACCGATGGGGAGGGCAACGAAGTGGCGCGGGCGGTGAGTGGCTCCAGCGATATCAGCACCGATAATCTAAAGTCCGCCCAGTTCGTCATTCCCGCAACTGACTTTTTGGACATCCACATCACCCGGCGGAATGCCTTTCTCACCACCGTTGCCTTTAGCGGTACGGGACGGGACTTTTCGATCTACAATTTGGAGACCGACCAGCTGGCCTTCCCCGCCCACCAATCGGCCAGCGCCCTCAATTTGAGCGAAGGCTTTTACCGCATCACCAACCACAACGGCAGCGCGAGCCTGACCCTGGATTACGACCTGAACTACTATGACTTTTCGCTCAATATCCACGACCTGACCGGGCAGTTGGTCGCTACCGTAGCACCCAATGACGTAAGATACGATGCTACCAGTACGCCCACCCACCAGGCGTTTTCCCTGTACCGCTACGACAGCCGGGGCCGCCTGCTCTGGGAACGTACCCCCGATCAGGGGCGCAGCTATTTTTACTACAACAGCGAAAACCGAACCCGCTTTAGCCAGGATGCCCAGCAGCGTTTGGACCAAAAATTCAGCTACTACAAATACGATGCTACGGGGCGGGTAATCGAAAGTGGGGAGCGCAGTGGTATTCCGGTGGGGGGATTGGAAACCAAGGTGGACGATCCCAGCTTCCCCAACGACTACGCCAACATCGTGGACGATACCTACCAACTTTACGATGCCCCCGACCCCGCCTTTTCCTGGCCCGGTGGCTACGTCCAAAAATTTACCGAAGGCCGCCTGTCGAAAACCTGGAACGATCAGGAAGCCATCTGGTACAGCTACGATGCCTGGGGGCGGGTTGATTGGATCGCGCGGGGCATTACGGGGACGGCGCTCAAGATTACCGAATACCAGTACGACCTGTTGGGACAGGTGACGACGGTGGTCTTTCAGCAAAACGCCAGCGATGAGGTGCGTACCCATTACGTCTACGACCGCAAGGGGCAGATCACCGCAGCGGGCAACCGCCACTCCGCCGCTGACAACGATCCGGCGACCAACCACGTCCGCTATCGCTACGGCCTGGATGGCGAACTGGAACAACGCATCCTGGGCGATGGGCTGGAAAGTCAAACCTTTGCCTATACCCTGCAAGGGCAGCTCAAGGCCATCAATCCCGAAGATATGGTGGAGGTGGATTTGGAGCGGGGGGGCAGGCACGCTTTTAGCATGGCCCTGCACTACCACGTCCGCGACTATCGATCGGCCAATGGCTCCTGGCTGGATACCCACTTGCTACCGTCGACGTCGGCGGGGGATACCGACAACCGTTACAGCGGATTGATCACCGGGACCCGCTGGAAAACCCGGGCCGCCAGCGGTGGAACGGACCTGTCCGGTCATTTTGGCTACGACTACCACCACAACTACCGCAACGAATTGGAGTACAGCCGACTGGGTACCATCGAGGCTTACAGTGCGCCCGACTTCGACAGTAAGTTTAGCTTCACCACCGATTACTTCACCTACGCTGAATACGATCCCAACGGCAACATCCAGCGGCTGATTCGCTTTGCCGCTGATGCCCCCACCTGTCCGGCCGATGCCAAGTACATGGACAACCTGACTTACCACTACGATTACTCCGGGGGCAAAAACCGGCTGCGGCGGATCAGCGATGCCTTTGCGACGGATTGTATCCCCGGTCAATTGACCAATCAGACCCTTGCGGATACCTACGCCTACAACGCGAAGGGGCAGTTGGTGGTGGACTACGCGGAAGGTCTCTTTATGGAGTACGACCGCTACGGTCGGGTGGTGCGCGTTCGCGACGGGATCAAGATCAATGCTCCCTTGCGGGCGGAGTACTTCTACGGTCCCGACGGCCAGCGCGTGCGCAAGACGGTGTACGACGGCAGCAATTGGTCGAGTACCTGGTACGCCTACGACGGCAGCAGTTTGCAGGGCATTTACGAGAACAGCAGCGACTGCGCTTGTCATCCCGCGTTGGTGGAAGTACCCTTGATGGGGGGAACGCGGATTGGGATGGGCTATTGGAGTGGCGGTGCTTGGTCGTACCACTACGAGTTGGCGGATCATCTGGGCAACGTCCGGGCGGTCTTGCGGGAGGATGCGCAGGGCTTGCCGGAGGTATTGGACTACGCGGATTATTACCCGCGGGGTTGGAAGCATCCGGGGCGACAGTTCAGCACGGGGCAGCGGTACCGTTACGCTTATCAGGGCCAGTATGCAGAGGCGGATGGCGAGACGGGCTGGGCGGCTTTTGACTTGCGCAGTTATGACGGTCGGGCGTTGGATGACGGTGGATCCGTATCGAGAATTTTGGAGCCCTTACCTGGCCATGGGGAATCAGCCACATATGTTGACGGATCCGACGGGGGGAAGTACTAATCCCTTTGATCCCAATTGTGGTGGAAGTCCGACGCTAAACTTAGACAGACCATTGGAGGATTTCAATATCAGCATACCGGAAGGGCTTGACCGTCCCGTTATCACTGCATCAAGGATTAGAGGTAAAGGATCCAGTGGCATAGTAGATGCGTTTAGCAAAATACCAGATATTATGGGTGTTGTTAGACGTGAAATATACAATAGTGATATTGGTTTAAAGATTCTTCCTGACGCCATCTCCTTTGATATTGCCTTGCATACCTACGCGGTAAATGGTCTGCCCGTCAAACCGGTAGGCGTACTGATTCCACTAAGGGGCCCAGATGCTTTTAAGGGGTTTCTATTTAGTGAGGTAGCAACGGGGGGCGGTTTTGATATGTCACTAGAGGTAAACTTCAATGTTCACAAGGTAATCATAGATGATGTCTCAAAAATCACGGCACAAACATTTGCGGGTCCGAGGGCAGAGGTTAATTTTGGTGCAAAGGCACTTGGAAGTGTAGGTCTTAGTGGCTCGGCAAGTTTGCCAAACTTCGATGGATCATACGTACCAGTGTTATCTGGTTCGGTTAGCTTAGGAGTCGCGGTCCCCACTCCGTTCGGTGTATCGGGAAATGCAAACGTGGGATGGACTATTATTCAAGGTCGCATATTTTAAAAATGCTTGTTTTCAAAAAGGTACTGATTGGATTTTGTATTGCGGTAATCGCTTTTGGTGTAATCCAATCTTGGCTACGGCACCAAACAGAGGCTTACTCAATGTGGGAAAAACAGCTGGAGTACAGTGGTCGAGTACACGGTATCTTCAATACTCAACAATTTACTTATATCGATTTACTCCATCAAAAGATTTGCTTTCCCGCTTCGGCGAATGGCAACTATTTTGAATCGAATCTAGGATTTTTTTTGAATACTGGCGATTCGATACTCAAAGATGCAGGATCAGATACGCTGTTGGTGATCCGAGATTCCGTGCGGTACTTTTTTATAATCGGCCAATTTGTACCACGGGATAGGAGGCTCGGTAAATTTAACCCCGCCGCTCCATCCAATAAATAAATGTCTCTAGCCCAACTGGACTGGCCTTGTGGACTTTGCTCCGCAAGGCCAGTAGGGCATGGAGTTCAAGCTGGTCGTTTTCAGGCGCTATTGAAAAAATCATTATATATGATGAGTCAAATTCATTGATATCGATGAATTTGATTTGAGCTGTACCAACTACCTTTGATTTTATAATTACACATTCACCTTTCCATTCCCAATCCGTTACTCAAAAGCGGCGGTCGCAATTGACTGCTTATCCAACTGGCCTCGGCGTCCTGGTGTACGTTTGATTGGGCTTGGGTTCCTACCTATACTTTGAGAAAACTTCCAAGCAATAATCAATTAAAAAACTGCTACTGTGGAAGAATTATTTAATATTAATTGGGATAAGTTACTGGATACTTTTCGCGAGGATAAATGTGTCCTTTTTTTGGGTAGTGGAGCTTATCAAGCACCTGGAGGTATGGACTTAGAAGAGGGCTTGTCCCAATGGTTAGATGCCAATAATCCCAATCATCCATTGATCCGTTTGTACAATTCGGATGGCTTTTTTCTGTTGCGAAAGCGACGCTACCAAAGTCGAATTATTACCAAAATTCGGAAATTTTATCACCAGTCTTTTCCTGAGACGGAACGGCGGTTTAAGAAAGTGGCTGAAATTCCATTTTCCATGATCTTTACACTAACTCCTGATAATATTTTGGCCCGGACTTTTGATACCTACCACTTCCCATATTATTCAGACTTTTATTTTCGCCATAAAAAGGCACCAGAACGGTTTGAGGTTCCCAGCCCGGAGAAACCGTTGATTTATAATCTGTTGGGAAATATTGACGAGCCGGATAGTTTGGTCTTAACTCATCGTGATTTTTTCAGCTATCTTGATTCCGTATTTAACGGCAATAGCATGAATAAGGATATTCTCCAAGAACTTGAAAATGCGGAGTGTTACATTTTTCTGGGACTTCCGTATGAGCGGTGGTATTTTCAATTGTTATTACGAGTCTTGTCAATGCACTCAGATCGCTTGAGTGAGGTGGACCGATTTGCATTCAAAGAGATTGAAAATCAAGAATTACACGAATTATACACCGGGGAATTTAATATTCAATTTATTCCTACCGAGATTTCCTCTTTCATCGATGTATTACATAATAAATGTAAAGATGGGGGGTTACTCAAGACACCTGAGAATGTGTTTCTTGACTTGATCAACTCAGAAGATATTTCCCCAGAAAAGATTCGAAATTTGTTGGCCAAAAATAAAATCGGGGAAGCCATCAATAGTTTACGTTTATTTCTTGACCATTTTTACAGGTCGAGCCCTGAAATAAAAAACGATCTCATCATCATTCAGGGAAGATTTTATTCACTCAAGCAGCGGATCATCCGCGGAACGATTAATCCACGGGATTCACAGGTAGAGAATCGTCAAATTGTCGATATCTTACTGAGAATGATACCTCAAATGTAGAAATCATGAATACGACATCATGTAAAAATGAATATCGCTATCCTGGGGTAGTTCCTTTTTCAACGGATCAAAGTCACCTTTTTTTTGGTAGAAAAGAGGATACGAAAAACCTTCTCAAACTTATACAAAGGGAAAGGCTGATTACGGTATACGGTAAAAGTGGACTGGGTAAGAGCTCCTTGATTAATGCTGGAGTAGTCCCCGATCTTATTAGAAAAGGCCGCTGCCTTCCCCTTGTTATCAGGTTTGGGGCTTGGATGTCATCTACTTCAAACCCTCCCGTAGCTTTAATGCTGAAGATTGCTCGGGATGCCTATTCTTCACCAGAATTTAATGCAGATAATTTTTTGCGTTCATTACTGCCTGATGAAGATTCACTTTGGTTTCACATCAAAAGTACTCAACTAAAATCGAGGAAGCAAGTACTGTTAATCTTTGATCAATTTGAAGAACTGTTCAGTTACCCAACCGTTCAGATTAAAGCATTCGAAGAAGAGTTAGGGGACTTGTTGAGTACTCATCTACCCTTACGACTACGCCGAAAAATTGAGGAGGAGGAGCTCTTAACTGAGGAAGAAGAAGATATTCTAATGGATCCTTTGGACACCAAGATTCTTTTTGTGATTCGTTCGGATCGTTTGCATCTTCTGGATCGCCTGACTAGTACTTTACCCTTGATTTTGAGGAATTGCTACGAATTAAAAGCGCTTTCTCCTGAGGCAGCTAAAGAGGCTATCCTTTTTCCTGCCAAAATGCAGGGAAAATTCAGGACGCCTACTTTTACTTTTACCCCCATGGTACTGGAAAAATTATTGGATTTCTTGCTAGATGAAAGAAGTCGTAGGGTAGAGGGAATCCTAGTCCAAATGTTATGTGAGTATTACGAAAAAATTAAAGTGGAGAAAGAAGGTGTTCGCTATCTTGATATTTCTCAAATTGGTGATCCCGCACTCGTAGTGAGTAATTACTATGAGGAAAAATTAAAGGTCCTGCCAGATGCAAAGCAGGTAGCCGCTTGTCGTTTGATTGAGGATGGTTTGGTTTCGGATGGTGATTCCATGAGGCTAAATCTTCACGAATCCTTCATATATAATGAGTACAACATCGGCCAAGACCTACTGGATATTTTGGTGAATAATCGTTTGCTGCGTAGTGAACCTTTTATGCGGGGAGGTTACACCTATGAGTTATCACACGATCGCTTAGTACCAGCGGTAGTGAATGCCAGAGACAATCGCAGGGAATTGGAGTTAGCAGAGCAACGGCGAATCCGGGCGCAAAAAATGAGTGAAGAAGCCACCCGAAATCGCTACGCCAAATTAAAAGCCCGGCGTCAGTTGAGGATTGTTAGGACACTATTGGTGGGTGTCTTGATTGCTTTTTTGATGACCAGCTATTTTGGACTTCAGGCCAGTAGTAGACAAAAGGTAGCCCAACAAGCCTTGCTTGAGGCGGATGAGCAATCCAAGGAAGCCAAGCGTCAGAAGGAAGTGGCCGAAGAACGTTTGCACAAGCTCCAAAAAAATACTTTTAACTCATTATACGAGCAAGTGGAGGTTCTCATTGATCTTGGGGAGTGTGTTCCCAAAGCATTTGTTCGTGAAATGGAAAGTATTAGCATGACCCATCCCGATAGCTTGATTCTTATCCAGCGATACCAAAAAATTACAAATTACGTCAAATCCAATTGCCAATGATACGATTCTATTTTACCATGACCCTCTTGTGCTTAAGTAGTCATTTTATTTTGGCACAGACTCAAGATGTGCCCAATTCGATGGCTGATTATCGCCAAAAACTGCTGGCGGGAGATGAGGCCCTGCGTAATGGTCAATTCAAATTGGCCATCGATAAATATGATGCTGCCGAAGCTTACGATCCGCATCGTAAAGATGTGATCAGGAAGCGAGTGAAGAAAGTATTAGAAGCTGTGGAAGAATTGGCCGAAAAGGCCAAAGCTAACGCGGATGCTGCTAGACGTTCGGAAACGGAGGCTAAGAATGCTCGGATACGAGCAGAGCAAAGCGAAATTCGTTTGCAAGAATTGGTAGACAGCCTCGATGATAGTAATAAGAAACTCGAATCGGCAAGACTCCACATCAGTCGCTCTTTGGTAATTACCGAGGAGGCAGAGTTAAAGTCTAGATTGGCCTTGGAGAAGGCCCGTAAATTGACGGAGGCTTTTTATTTTTACGCAGGAAGGTTTGCCCTAGCTTTTCGAGAAGGGCAATTCTACTTTATTGACAAAAACGGCCAACGCGTTGAGAACATTAGTAAGGAGGGTTGGGACAAGGCCACCCAGTTTGATCGGAGGGGGCTCGCTCAAGTCTGGCGATCTGGGGAGTCTTTTTTGCTCGATACCTTTGGCCAGGAATATCCGGTGGCCTATCAATTAAAAGATATTACCCCTCATACCAAGGCTCTTGATTTATCGGGGCAAAGTTATCAGAAAATCCCTCGTAAGGTATTTGCACAAAGGGGGCTGGAAATTTTACTGCTTAATGATAATCAGATCGAAACTTTGCCTGCCCAGATTCAGCTCTTGAGTGAGTTGAGGTACCTGGACTTAAGTAAAAATAATTTGATAGATTTTCCTCCGTCACTAGGGAAACTTGAGGGACTGAGGAGTCTGTTCCTCAGCCAAAACCAATTAAAGTTTATTCCAACCAGCATATTTGGTCTTGAGGATATTACCGAACTGGATCTAAGCTACAATAAAATTCGGCGACTTCCCAATGAACTGGAACAAATTAGTGGTCTAAAGACACTTCTGCTCCGGAACAACGCTATCGTTACCCTACCCGATAGTATCCATAAATTTGCTAATCTCGAGGTTTTGGATTTAAGGGCAAATAAATTACATGACCTGCCAAAGGGATTCGACAAGCTAATTAACCTACGCCATATAGACCTAGGAAAAAATAAGCTGCAAACTCTACCAGCAATATTTGGAGAGCTCACCACTCTACGTACGATTTGTCTTAATGGGAATGATCTTCGTGGCTTACCCATCGAATTGAGTAACTTGAAATCAGCCCGCTTACTTGATCTGCGCAATAACGAAAACCTCCAGCAGTGTAGATCTTTGGATGCGATTAAGCAAAATATGCTGGCTTGTATTATTTACTTTGATGGTTATGAGGGCGAAGAGAATTACTGGCTCAAAGCCGAGCAAGCCATTGCGGCGGAGAAATACGAAATTGCCATTATGGCTTACGAGGCGGAATACAAAAAGTGTAATACAATCCTGGCAATAAAGCAAATAGTGATCTGTCATCGAATGCTCCGTAACTATTCGTCCGCCACGAGTTATCTAGAGTAATATCTTGAACTATACCCAACTGATTCCCTAGCTTATTACGATCTGAGCTTGGCTTATCACAGTAGTGGCGACCACTGGAAGGCTTCGTACTTTGCGCGGGATGCCGCACGATACGATCCACTGAATTACGAATACTGTTTGCAGCAAGCCAAATGTGCCCTCTATACCAACAAACCTCAGGATGCTTTGGTGTTTTCCAATAAAGCCGTCCTCTTGGTAGAAAAACTAGATCCTAATCTGGGAGAACTTGACCAACCTATGATTATTGCTGCTTTAAGTTATACGCTTAATGCCGAATGGCATCATGCCGTTAAAATCTACAACAAGCTTATTGATGACGATCGTGACGATGGTAAAAGTTCGGATTATTGTCTGGCTTTTATGCAGTACTTAGTCGATCTAGAAAATGAGGGCATCCCATGTGAGGATATGAATCGAGCTAAAAAAATGCTCTTAGACCGTTGCCCTCCGTAATGGGTGACTTGAACAATGGGAATGTTCCAAATCGGAGGACCGCTTTGCCGAGCGGGTGGTACCCATCCGGCAAAAGCCGCCTTCGAGAAACGGATGGTAGAAGTGCTGCAAAGGGTCCAAGAGCGTACGCATAACTCTTTACGTCGAGGCTACGGCAGGGTACACCTTGCCACCTAGAAATTGTGCCTGAGCTTCCGTCCACAGCTTGAGATACCACCGTCAACGGAGACGTGGATCCTCGGGTTGACTTGGGTTTGGCCCGGAGTGTTGGGTTTCAGCAATTCCCCCCACCCCAAAAAGCCCCGCACGGGGCGGGGCTTTTATCAAATTCAATTCCAGCTTGGCGATGACCGAGGCCCCGAGGGATCCCCGGCCACCAACCACGCCGAAAAGAGTAGCCTATTCAGGGGCGGTACGCGCCAGGTATTCCGCCCGGCCCATCCGTAGGTGATCCAGCAGGTACTGACCCGGAAAACCCTTGCTCTCCAACCAGCGAATCACTGCCGGCTCCTTTTCGATCAAGTGCTGGGCCAGGTAGCCCTCCCGCTCGTCACCGGGGCCGGAAACGGACAGGCGGTAGGCCCATTCGTACAGCAGATTATCCGGTTCCTTTTCCAGGGCACGCCGCTGGAAAGTCAAGGCCAACTGGCGATCGGTCAGACCAAAGTACCTCTCGGCGATGTGTAGGATCTTACCCATGAAAAACAAGTACTCGGCATCATCCGCAAAGCGCTCCTTCGATTGGTAAAACCACCGCTGCAACAAGGCCGTCAGCTCACCCTCCCGATCGGTGGGGTACACTTCCTCCACCAAGATGTTGTGCAAGCAGTAGATGGCCCGTACGTACAACTCCACTTCATCGGGAAGGGCGGCCAACAGGATCTGAACCCGATCAATCATCGGCTGCCAATCTAGGTGCCGGCGGCTACCGAAGTATTTTTACATTTCTGACAATTGATTTTTCCAGTTCATGATTCGCTTTTTGAAAATTATTGCATAAAAATTTAGGGAATAAATATGGTGCCTACTCTTGGTATACCATCCACCACTCTTCCCCGTATGATGGCCCTCTTGCCTCCCAAGATGATGGGCAAGTTATCAAAACTACCCTGAAGTGGGATTCTACCGTTGGCTGCGTTTAAAGCTTCCCGGACGGTGTTTTCTCGGCCACCAAGCTTTTTGACCACGGGGGCGAGTTTGTGTTTGGGATGGAAGATGTGCCGCAACTTGTTGTTATCTGCCATCACCTTTTGGACGCTCTTTTCAATGCTCGACTTGCTAAACTGGGGCAGTAACTTGGTACCTGCGTTGCCCGCTGCACGACCGGTGAGGATCGGAATACTTTTCTTCTTCAGCGCACCGGATATCCCATTAATTATCCGTCCAATCGCTGCCTTTCCCCCACCTGCTACGCCACCAAGTCCGAACGTGAGCACGCTTTGGATGATGAAATCTCCGACGGGATCTCGCGATGCCGCTCCATTGCGTTCATCGTAGTAGGCCTCGGCAGGGATCGCGTTGGGGTCGGCCGAGGCGATGAGGATGCCCAGGGGCTGGCTGGAAACCGTCTCCGAGATCAGTTGGTAAGGCGATAGATTTTCGTAATCGTAGTTCGCCAGTTGTAAAGCGTAACCCAGGAAGGCCGGTGGATTGTCGCCAAACACGAGTCGGATGGCCGTTTCGATGGCGATATCCTTGACGATCTCGATGGCTACGTCGACCACGAAGGCGGCGACCCCCGCCAGGATGGAGACAAAGTTGCCACTCGGGTCGGTGTACAGCAGGGGATTGTTCAAGGTGTAGGAGTAGCGATTGTAGCTCTGGAGGTTATCCATAAACTGCACGAAGGGATCGGCGCTGTTGAAACGGCCGATGGTAGGGTCGTACACCCGGGCGTTCATATGGATAAACTCTCCCAGGTCCAAGTGTTCGTGGAAGGTAAAGCCCCGGTCAAAGATGGTGGCGGGTGGAGGCGAATTGTTCCAGGTGTTGGGATTGCGGCGGGCACCCCAAACGTCGTGGCTGATCTTTTCTACCACGATCCCATTTTCGTCGGTGATGGCCTGCACCGATCCCAGGTGGTCGAGGTGGAGGTAGCGGGTGTTGTTGACCGAGCCGGTGGTTTTGATCGCTACCGGGTTTCCATCCACCATGATGTAGTGGAGGTTCTTTTGGGTGTTGTTGACCAAGTTCGTCTCCTGTTCAAAATGACTGCCGACGTAACGTTTGGACATCTGGGCCGCCCCGTTCAAAAAGCTCCGCTGGAACTGCCGTTGCTCATCGGCATCGAAAAAGAAGTCGTTGCGCTTGTTGCCCTGGATGATCCGCCAAACTTTACCACTGGCGCGGTACCGCAGGTTGACGTTCCCGTTCCTCAGCATGCCACCCATCGCATCGTAGCTCATGCTACGGATGGTGCCACCCTGAGCGTTTTTGATCCGGGTGACGGCGTGGGGGCGACTGCTGCCGTACTCGTAGCAACCCACGTCCGAACGGTAAGTGAGATTACCCAGTACATCGTAATTGTGGATCACCACCGGACCGCCCGTAATTTGGGTGGAAGCGACGCGGTTTAAGTTATCGTAGGCCATGCTTTCGGCTACGCCGGCTACGACGTCGTGACGGACCAGCATATTGCCCAACGGATCGTAGTGGTAGCGCAGGTCCTGGGTATTGTTGTTGGTACTCACCCGTAGTATCCGCCCGTTGGGGATGTCGTAGGTATAGTTGGTCATCCGTAGGCCGCACCGTTCCCGGGTGATTTGATTCCGTGGGTTCTCATCCTCGTAACGCCAGTAAATGTCGATGCCACCCGCTTCCTTGACCATGGTCAACAGACCACTCGTGGTGTAGCTGTGGGCCACCTTAAAGCCGGTGGGATAGGTCAATTCGTTGAGCAATCCGTAGCTGTTGTAATTGTACTGCATGTAGTACTCCACTCCGCTGGGGTCGCGGTAGGTCTTGAGCGCCATCCGTCCAAATCCATCGTAGGTGTGGAGTACCTCGTAATTGTTGTAACTCCGGGTACTGCTAACCTTTCCGAGGCCCTGCACCCCCAAGTCGTACACCCAGGTACTGGTACCAGCGGGTTGTACCTGGCGGGTTTTACGCCCCAGCTTATCGTAGGTGTAAGTGATCTTTTGGCCTTTGGCATTGACCGTTTCGATCCTTTCCCCAAAATTGTTGTAGCGGTGGGTGGTGATGCCCAGGTTGGGGTCATCTTCAAAAATCTTACGATCCAGGGCATCGTAGCGCCAGTGAACAACTTTGTTGCCCGGCATGGTGGTTTTGATTCGGTTCTTGCGACTATTGTACAAAAAGCGCGTCGCTTGGTTATTGGCGTCGGTGAGCTCCATGATGTTGCCGTTGTCAGTGATCCGGGTACTGGTGGTCTGACCCAGTTCGTTGGTCATCGTGACGGTCAGGCGATTGTTCACGTAGTTGCGGACGCGGTTGGGGCCGGGGAGGGTTTCCCGGATCTTGCGAAAGCGGGCGTCGTAGAGGGTGGTGGTAAAGTCGCTTGGCCCCTGGCTCAGGAAATAGGGTTCGGATTTGCGTCCAACCATTCCGATGGTGAGGTAATCGGTACTTTCGCAAGACATCCGTCCTTTGCGGTCTTCGGTACACATCCTCACCTCCCGCTCGTAAATGTCGGTCCAAACATCCATCGTCGGAATGCCCTCTCCGGAGGTGCGTTTGAGCATATTAAAGGTAGCCGAACCGTTGGCGAAGGAGTAGACGTAGTTGACTATCGGTCGATCCGGCTCCTTCATGGTTTTTTCCCGTCCAAAGCCATCGTAGGTCTTGGTCGTTACGAGATTATTGGGGCTGGTTTCGGTGATGATATTACCCAATAGTTGCTCGTAAGTAAAGCGTAGTACGTGGTTTAGGGCATTGCTTTGCGTCGCGATAAAACGCTGGTTGGCATCGTAGCTGTATTCGTTGTCCCGGTTTTGGTTGCCAGTACCGGCGTTGGCAAAAATCCGTTCGCGGACAATGTTACCGTAAGCATTAAACGTATTCTGAAGCTCGCTCCGCAAAGACGGAGTGTTGGGTTCGAAGACCTGTTTGGTCAATTCGATCCAATTGGGAGCGTAATGGTTGACGGTCTGGTTGACGATCGGTGCTTGTCCGACGGCCGTATGGGTGATCAATTGGTTGCGGGTCCGGCCCAGGAGCCAAGTGTTGATCTGATTGTGGAAGGTGGTCTCGGTAGTTTCGACTTGTTCCAACACATTGGCGTTGTTAAAGTACTTGGTCTCCTTGAGGGTCATATTACCGTACTGATCGTAGGCGGAAGTTTCCTCCTTGCGTTGGATCAGTTGGTTGTTGAGCTCAAATTCCTTGACCGTCGCCTTTTTAAAGTAGGAGAAGTGTACCCGCCCCCCAAAGAGCGGTACGATCTGAATCACATTATCGATCCGGTTGATACGCTTGTTATTACTGATGAGTCGGACCTCCTGCGATTTTACCCGCGCGGTGATGCACTTAAAGTCTCGTTCAAAGACCGTTGTAGTCCGGTAGTTTCGGGTAAAGTCAAAGTGGGTGTGGGTGTCAAAACCACGGAAGCCGCGTCCCTGTAGGTCGAGCTTACCCCCCGAGTAGCGGTAGGAGTGGACGTTCATACCTCCCAGCCCATCGGAAATCCGCATGTCACCCACCACGCAGCGGGTACTCATGTAGTTTTGCTTGGGAAAGCTGTAGCGGTTAGTTTTGGTGTAGACGATATCATTGGTGAGGGGGAAGTAATCAAATTCCACATTTTGGTTGCCGTTGACGATGTGGTTGACCTTGAGCTGTTCGTAGGTATCCGGCGAGGTCCAGACGTGGATGTAGTCGTTATTGACAAAATGGATGAGGTCGGTTTTTCCATTGCCCGTATGGTCACCAGCGAGGAAGGCGTAGCTGTTGGCATCCAGTCGGTAGCCGGCGTTGGGAAAAGCACTGGCGATATTAAAGGTCCCGTTGCCGGTAGCGTACCAGAGGTGTAGGAAGCGGCGGTTGGCCAGGTGCGCGAGGTCGGTCAGCCCGTCCCCGTTAAAATCACCCTGAATGTAGTTGTAATCATTGGCGCTGATACCGTAGGACCCCTGCGGAATGGCCGGGCGAATGTTAAAGGTGCCATCGCCCTTGGAGGTCCAGGTATAGGCCCGCGAATTGCTGGCCAGGTGGAGGAGGTCGGCTTTGCCATCGCCGTTGTAATCGCCCACCCGGAAGTTATAATTGTTGTCGTTGAGGCTGTAGCCGTTATTGTCGAATGCCTTGAGATTGACATTGGTGTCGGCATCGGGCGATGCCCAGACGTGGAGGTATTCTTTATTGACTAATTGGACGAGTTCGGTTTTACCTTCGCCGGTATTTTCACCGGGGAGGAAGGCGTAATCGTTGGCATCGACGCGGTACTGGGTATTGGGAAAACCGGGCCCGAGGGTAAAGGTGCCGTTGCCATTGGACAACCAGACCACCGCGGTCCGGTTACCAGCCAGGTGGATGAGGTCGGTTCTACCGTCGCCGTTAAAATCACCGGTTTGGTAGTTGTAATCGTTGCCGTTCATATTGTATCCGGGGATGTTGAAACCGGGCATGATCTGGAAGGTACAGTCGCCATTGGACAGCCAAACGTGGGTATAGTCATTGTTGACGAAGTGGACCAAGTCGGTCATGCCGTCGCCGTAAAAATCGCCGGGTAGATAAGAGTAGTCGTTGGCACCGACGCCGTAAAAATTGGCGGGTAAAGAGATCTGACCTCGGTAGGTACCATCGCCATTGGACAACCAGACGTGGGCACTGCTATTGTTGACCAGGTGGATCAAATCTTCCTTGCCATCGCCGTCAAAATCACCGGGGATGTAGTTGTAGTCGTTGGCGCCCACGCCGTAATTATTGGGAGGGAAATAAGGGTTGCGGATGTTGAAATTACCCGATTCGTTTTGTCCGCCCCAGTTGAAGGTAATGGGCTTGAAGCACTTGCCGTCCGAACCACATTCCTGGATTTTGGTAACGCGGGAGAACTGGGCGGCGCCGGCGCTGGCGTAGGTCATGTGATAGGAGCGGACCTGGGTGTTGCCGTAGTAGGCTCTGATCTTACGAAGACGTAGAAGCATCCGAAACTCCGATCCACCGGTGTAGGTCAGCTGCTGGTCGGGCCGGTTTTCGTATTCAAAGCGTACGCTAGCGTAAGGGGCCAGGCCATGGGCGTCATTGCCCGTATAGTCGATCCGTAGGGGGTAGGCCACGGAGTTGTTGAGGTCCTTGTTGTAAGTAATGCTGTAGTAATTGCCATAGCGGTCGCGGACGCGGCTGAGTTGCCAGGTCAGTACGTTGGGTTTGCCCTGGGCGAAGACCCGGGAGGAAGTGGTGCCCCCAAAGTCCATGATGCGGTCATCACGGGTCCAGACCCGGAACCACGTGGGGCCGTTGGGGCCGTTGCCGTAGGAGCGAACGCGGGCAAAAGACTCCTGCTCGGTCCGGTACTCGGTACCGTGTCCGCCGTAGGGGCCATTGACGGCGATGAGGCGCTCACCGTTGAGGGCGAAGCGATCGGAAGCGTCGAAGTCGACGGCGTCGGTCAGCCCGTCCTGGGCCTGGGTAGCGGGAATACGGGTGATGGCGGACAGTCCGCCGAGGGACCAACCGATCCCGAGTAGGTTATTGCCACCCTGGCTGTTGTAATTGAGGCTCAGTTCGGGCACCATCTCGCGGGTGCCCGGCGATAGGATGAGGGGAATTTCGTAGGTCGAATTCCCCATTTCGTTGACGGAGGCCTTGGCACTGGTATAGCCATTCTGGGCCCTGGAGTCCGTAAAGGGGAAAAGGAATAAAAAGAGAAGTAATATGCTGTACGATTTCATGATACATTAATTTGATAACAATTGGCAATGGGAGGTCCGGGAGCAGGCCGAGGCTTGCTCAACGAGACGTCAATGCTTTAGAAGGATGGAAGTGCGGTGTCGACTTACCGGATACAGATCAGTTTGCGGGAAGTGGTACCCTGATTGCCGGACAATTTGCAGAGGTAGGTGCCGCCCGCCCAGCTTTGGGTATCCAGGTCGATCTGGTAGCTACCCGCGGGATAAGCCTGGGGCGCCTCCCGGTGGATCAGTTGCCCCGTCAGCGTATATACCTCAAAGCTCAGTTGATCGTCTTCCGCCAGGCTACCAGCCAGGGTCGTATTCGATTCAAAAGGATTGGGGAATATTTCGAGTTGGAGCTCCCAGGGGGTGCTGGCCGTTGCGGGCTCCTCCGTAGCGGTAGTGGTCGACGGCTCCGTTGCTTCTAGGGGTTCGCTGGAAAAGAGTACGAATTGCTGCTGGGTAGAATCGGTGGGAGCCAGGTAGCGGAGGGGCCCCTCTTCGTCGACCAATTGGGCGGGGTACCAGTGCTGGCCCAGATCCGTGGAGACGTAGAGGAGGTCGGCTCCGGTAGTGGCGGGAATGTACTGGTACCACAGCGAGGCGACGCTGCTTTGGCCATTTTCGGGCTGGTTGCAGGCACACTCTTGGCCATTGCCTCCGCCGAGCTGGTCGCGGCGGGCGGGTACGAGATCGCCCGCTTGGTCCTGGGGCTGGGCTTC
>ERZ1740065.944-NODE-944-length-16728-cov-12.289810_pt1 | contig 16728 bp, 15 predicted proteins | sample MGYA00581738_ERZ1740065 | MGnify/ENA primary metagenome ERZ1740065 (study PRJEB43018, sample SAMN04849749) | marine metagenome | isolation source: floating plastic debris | place: Pacific Ocean | collected 2008-09-01 | study: EMG produced TPA metagenomics...
ATCAGTTACTAGTACATGGTGCTCTAGTATACAGTACATCAGTTACTAGTACATGGTGCTCTAGTATACAGTACATCAGTTACCAATGACAAATGCCATGGATAGCTCATTGCCATGGATACGGTGTCTTTTCCAGCCAAATACCGAACAGAAATCGATCTTCTGCAAGGAGCATTTCAGACATTCAAGACTCAGAGCAACGCAGAAAATCACAAAAGACTGAAGGAGCAGAAAGCTCAGCTAGCTGATAAATACGCCAAGGACATCCAGTCTAAGATCAATGAAATCAGTAAGCCTTGGCATGTTGGGAGCTCTAGTCTGTTTCGAAAGGTTGAAAGTAACTTTATATGTGTTTTTTCCAGCAATGAGGTTGAAAAATGAGCATGGTACAGCAATTACTCAAGTGACCAAGGAGCATGCTAAAACATTGTCTGATCTGGAGAAACAATCAAAAAGAGAGATGGAGGTATTCTAATAGATGAATTGAACTGGACTTCGCTGAACCAGCCCAGTCAGCACTAAAATTAATCTGCTACTGTGGAACCGGATTTGATAGCGACGGTCTAACAGCCGCAAAAATAGCGACAAAAAATTATCACTATCGTGGGAATTCGCTATAGAAATTATGCCCATTACACCTTATATGGGAGTTGCCTTCCCATTTATGGGATCACTACCATTATATCGCTATCATTTTTATTTCTAGCCCATTATCATGAAAACGCTAACATTTGTGACGCTATAAAATCCGGTTCTACAGTATGTTCAAATTTCAGGCATTGAACAGGCGTTACACAAATCACGCAGCCGATATAAAAAAGCTGAAAGATGTAGAGGAAGAGAATATGGTAAGTGACACTTCAGCTCATGAACTCACATCCTCTACGCGCTTCATATCTGCTTGATCACCGACTGAATCCTTTGCCAGGAATTGGAGCAGAAGTGCGAGGATTTGTCGAGTCGATGTAAAGCCTGTGAGAAGGACCTGATTAATGCGATCAGAGAGCGCGACGAACACGTATGTCCTCACAGTAGCACATAACAACAAAACTCGACAAAGGGAACTATGCTTGCCAAAATCATTTCAAAGCGTCCAAATTGATATTTTATAGAAGGCCAAGTTAACGGCGTTTGAGCAGGAGTTTGAGACGAGGGTGGCTGACGTCGACCGGCAATACAGATCGCAGCTGTCTGATATCATGGAGCAGAACACTCAACTCCGCAAACAGTATATGAAAAAGTGTGAGGAGTTGTTTGCTCTTGCTGCTAAGACAGATCAGGAGAAAGCAGACCAATTGGAGACGACGAAAGATGTGATGAAAGTCAGTGTCGTTACGAGCTACTCAAAGTGAACTGTGAATGACATATCCTGCAGTTACCTTACATTCATTGCTGTCCGGCGCATAATATGGTAATATAGTTCTGCATTCCAAATTGTTGTCACGCAGTATCAGCATGTGAAATATCAAGCAATCGATGAATTCAGTGTGATGAATAGTTTTACATTTATCCTCAATCACTGACATAGGTCTGACACTGAGGTCTGACACTGAGGTCTGACACTGAGGTCTGACACAGAGTCTTTTTTGCAGGAACTGATAAGAAGTAGAGTAAATGCTAAAGTCAGTGTAGCGGCTGCTGACCCCAAAATAAAGAAGAAAACTTCCAAACACCGTCCGTGCAGTGCTCCCTCCACGTCTAAGGAAGAGCTGAAAGCTGCGGAGAGTGCCGGAGAGATCGATGAGTTTCTTGCTCAAAAGGAAGTGCCATTCGTCCGGCCGCATTCAGTGTTAGAAATGTCTGCCGCCTTTGAGTTGAATGATTTGACTGAACTGACTGACAACGAGCTGACGGATGGCCTGAAACTCTGATGTCTCCTTCTTACCGCCTACAGTTTTCAGTATCTTTTGTAGTAGTAATTTAAATGTTGTTGCTAATGCCGATACGATTTTACTGGTAGCGGCTGTGCTGCTAGTAATCCAGTGTAGCCTATGGCTAGTACAGATCTCAGGTAAAGTAGATGCCGGCACAGAGATGCCTCATTTCACGGATTGGTACAATTGTGAGAGGGTCAAAGATCAGAATAGCCAATGTGAATTGTTCTTTATCAATCAACTACGACTGTGATAGTTTCTCACTCCTCAATCAGATGTTTTTACTAATTTATGAATGAGCTTACATGTACAGTGTTGTGATAAACGATGGAATTGATCATGGTATTGATATTGGTTTCGTCTTTGAGCTGAACTGGTCGATATAATAAAGCTGAAGCATGCCAATTGTTTTACATATATCAGCAAAATTTATGACGACTGTGCTGTATGCAACTTAATACAGCAACACTTCACCATATTGGGCAGCTAACCAATGGTCATCCTCTCGTCCGGTTGTAATCTCACCATTCAGTATATCAGATCTGGTGAGTACTGTAGTACTGATCATATGTATCAATTCAGACACCGATCACTGCCCTTGACAGTGACTCTATCATCAATTGAAGACAAGAAAATAGCAGTGTTGTATTACCAAGGTCATTCCCATTCAGCTGATTTGATGGGCTACTTGTACCATTAGGTAGTATCATGGTCATGGTATCACTCACTATAATAGTATTCTCCCTTCAATAACAACATATATGAATGCGAAAATCTGGTATTCCACTTTTCGTGAAATTAATTAGTGTTACAGCCAGTTGCACATCTGATTGCATGTGCACATTCACCAACATCGGAGAGGTTACTATAATAGTTGTTATCCCTCCCATACATGTACACCGAGTTATTTAGGCGTCTACAGGAGTTGTCTTCACAGCGTACATCACGCCTCGCTGTACAAAGTGCGTCAGCGCGTTTTTATATCAACAGGGTGCCATCTCCAAGAAGAAACGTCACACGAACGCGCGAGCACGCCGTCTCGACCTCGCATGTTGTGAAACAAGCTATACGAGTGTGATATAAAAACATCATAGTGATAGCTTACCTATGTATGATCATGAGTATATATTAGAAAATTCGTATGAGAAATTTGGCAGTCCACTGCTATCAGCGGTTACCTAGAAGAGGCAGAGTGGTCCGTCCGTCTCGTTACCGATCACCGTTCCACGTGCTAATCACTCCGTTCAGAATTTGATAATACTGTGAAGGTGGGTGTACGTCTTTTGCTTTGTCTCATGGTGTTCTCCTCTTCTCCGGAAGCATGGAACTTTTAGTTGATTATGTTATTTTTAGAAAATGTTGAGTGATGTGATGCTTACTGCAGTACACAATAAGTTTATCAGATATCTTGAAATTTTCTAGGTATCCAGAACGAATTTGGTGCTTTTCATTATGGAAGTGATGAACCCGAAAGAGTCTGCCAAGCTGATAACTTCACAGAGTGAAGATGTCAAAATTTTACCTGATGGAATTGTTAGTATCTCTCATGAGCTCATCAAGATCATGAAGAAAGACAAGAGTGTGATGAATTTCAAAGGATGGAAAAAACATCCACTGAATCCGAGTGTGGCAGACAACCAGGCAATAGACTGGATTTTCTTGGTTGATGCATTGAATTTCTCATTTTGGACACCTACCAATGGTGAGAAGTACAAGGTCAATTACAGGGCACACTCCTACACAGGCTATTGGTCACTTTGTGCTGCTGTGAATCGGGCTTTAGATGAAGGTGTTCCCATAACAAGCGCGGAGTACTTCTGCAACATCACCGAAACTCAGGCTAAGAAGGTTTTCAGATCTGATTCTAGTACTGATATGCCGATGCTGAAAGAGAGAGTGCAAGTCATGAATGAAATCGGGCAAGTGTTGTTGGAAAAGTTCAACGGATCATTTAGCCAATGCATCTCGGACGCCAAAGGTAGTGCACAAGCGCTGCTAAAGATAATCGTGGACAACTTCCCTTGCTACCGCGATCACCATGATTACGGTGCCCAACGTGTGTCATTCTACAAGAGGGCGCAGATACTCATCGCCGACTTGTGGGCGTGCTTCGAGGGCAGGAGCGATGGAGCATTCTATGATATCAACTGCATCACCATGTTTGCCGACTACCGGATCCCACAGGCTCTTGTCTATTTCAAGGTTATTTCCTACTCGGAACGGCTGATGAGACTGCTCGAAGCAGATCACATGTTCCAATGTGGCGACAGTCTCGAGATGGAGATCAGGGGAGTGTCAATTCAAGCGGTAGAGCTGATCAAGGACAAGATGAGACAACTCCTGTCTATGGATCACGAGCTGAGTGGTACACCTATGAATGCTATACTGATAGACCACTACCTGTGGGATTACAGGCGACAGCATGATCAACAGACTAGGATCATTCCGTTTCACAAAGTTCGCTGTATCTATTACTGACGGCCTTTGTAGACGTTTGGCTGAGATTTTAACTCAGTCTCCTGCTGCATGTGGTTTATTTCTACTATTTTTTTAACTTTATAAAACTATCGTCACATAATAACTGAGTGCTTGCTGTGCTAACTTTGCGTCATATTTTTCTGCTACATTTTAGTGCCACGACCATGCTGTGCCAGTAGCTGGCGGCTCTGTCAGCAGTGTTACTTCTGAAAATATTGTTTCAGGTGGTGAAATTTGACCTCATGCTAAGCTTCCATCTGTGCAATGTTCTCAGTTCCTGTACCATTGTACCTGTAGAAATAGATGGTGAGAGCAGACAACTCCTCGTTCCATGCATGCTGTCTCGGGCAAATGTTGTTGTTACCAAAGACACCAGTAGTCAAATTATTTTCAACAAATGGCTATATTCAATGTGAAAGCATTGACAGTAAAAATCATAAGCATAGTGAGAATAGTGGACAAAAGGTTGGGAGGAGTATAATACGTAGTTTCGAGGATAACAATAATGCAATCCCATGCTTTGCAAAAAATAAACAAAATATACACTACATAAATGAGACCACAAGAAAACATGCATGTTGACGCTCTACACAAATACCATAGAGAGGGTGACTAGGAGCATAGTAACCTGCCACACACTGTTCACGATGCTATGACGAGAGTCAGTAGTCGTAATTTACTATCGTCGGATTGGCCAAATCATTCGCCTTCTGCGGCTGCCGCCCACAGGTATACACAAGAGTTCACGAATATCAATCAATAAGTCTGCACAATATTATTATCCTTCATTCACTTCCAATCAGCCCTAAGTTAGTAGAAACGAGCCTAGTTCCCTGAGATTGACACCAGTGGCGATTACTTTCCAACTTCTATGTGTTTGGGGCTCTGCGACACTTGCTGAGGTGAGGTGGTGAAGAATGGAGCAGGCGATGAGCCGAATTTGTTTGGATCTGTTGCTGAGAGTTTGCCGAATGCAGTCAGAGCGTCGGAGAACTGAGGCGGAGTGGCGGGAGTATTTGTCGGTACGCACATCTGCAGAGAATACAACAGCAGCCGATAAATACAGTCTAGTGACACGGTCTAGTCAGGAGGCAGCGTCACGCAGCAGTATCATGTCATTGGTGAATCAGTCACTGGTTATACATTACAGAGTACAAGCAGATCACTGTATCTGACTGATGGGACTGGGAGACAAGGCGGTGCAAGGCAGCAGCACTGTGATACATACTACTGGGGGAAAAATGGTTCGGGAGTTGACATATCATAAACATATAGATATAATCACAGGCTATGAGGTCACATTACTCTTCAATAGACAGAAATATCTACTGCATGAGAGGGCCGGTTTCGTAATGATGTTTTATAAGGGCTGTAATACGATCTATTAATAGAGATTACGTATAGAAGCCTTTGGTTTTTTGTTCTCATCTTTCAAACCTTGCTTGTTGGTATCAGCGCAGAACTGCTAGCAAAAAGAATGATCCAGAAAATTCTGCGCTTGCTCAGTGTACAAAAGAAAACTCTGCAGCCCTTTTCCTCCAATAAGGTACCGCTACGAGCGCCAAGTGTCAGGGGAAGACAACCCTTAGTGCCGTTTACTCCAGCCGTAATTAGCTTAGGGCCCTCTTCATATAGTAAACCACAAATCAGTACAAACAAACAGTACCGGCACACATAGAACTACACATAGAGACAAACAAAGTTGGAACAGAAATTATCTTCTGCTATAGTTATTAGTGATGGAGCATCAATACTAGTGCAAAGCTAACCAATAGGCAAATGGCCACACCATTCAGCCAGAGGGATGAGTTTACAGTATAATTGCACTTATGCCTCTCACACCCAATACCAGACAGCCTTATTGATCAGTTCGGATTCGATGTGATGGTATAACGGACTGCATGGAAATCCCACTAGAGTGCAACGACAGCAAACAGGAAACGGGTTGGGAGAGTCAGCACTATCCGACAGGAGGCGGAGCCAAACAATATTCAGTGAGCTGCCAACCACTGCCACAGCTGCAGTGCCACAAATAGTGGGTTATGTAATTATCTACCAGCAGGATGGAATGTTGGCTGGAGACCAAACCAGTGTGGGAAATGGTATCTATTGTTCGAGCCAGGATGATGGCCTCATATATTGGGAGCGAGCTAGCAATAGGATACCAGCACCAGATCAACAGAAACCAGTCACAAAAATTACATCACAACAAGCGTGTACATGAGAGTATCATCCAAGCTGAGCCATAGATATATTTTATAAGGGAACGTTTGCGTCTTCAGTCTCCAATGGTTGTTCTCCATTGCTCTCTGAATTCTGACAGTAATACAAATACATTGCAGTGTATATGTTATTATACCTGCAAGCGCCAGGTCATGCGTGAGCTATTGTTGCATAAGCCTGAGTAAGCCACTGCGTCAACCATGAAACCCAGAACCATCATCGATCACCCTGGCCCTGATGGTTGATCACTACTACGAGGTAGGGCATCGGATTACAGCCAGCAAGTCGGGTCCAGTGTGCCGATATACAGCATTTGGCAAGGTCAAACAAAGATTTGGCAACAGTTCAAAAACAGCGGTCTGGCTATGTCAAACCACGCTTGATGATTACATTGGATGAAGGGGCCGACCAGTCGGTCACAGTGTATTACTACTACTACCAGCACTGCTACTACTAAAGCCTACAACTAGTTGGTCAATGAGTGACATATTACAATGAAATCTCAGAACTGCGAATATGTAGGTAGTGATGTATAAGCATTATAGGTACATGACACAGATATACAATGACGCCACCATGCTGATGTCTAGCCCGCGTTTCACTGATAGTAACTGACTTACAGTCAAATGAGAATGTGTTCCGCCACAATTCCGACATCGGTTTGGTAGTGTCGCAGACGACTCTTGAAAGAAAAGACTAAGGGCCATCTGAAATGAACAGTATGAATGATTGGCCGGTTTCATTAATATTCAAACTATTCGATGAGATCATAGATCGCAATACTCTAAATTGTCTGAGTATCTCATCATATCACAACAATAACGACTTGATTAGATGGCGACCATCAAGGTCATAGTACATGGCTAGTAGCCACTTATATCAAACTGCATGGTTTAGCAATTCAGAAGCATGCTAACAGAAATAATGGTGAAATAAAATTCCTACGAGGACACTAAACAATATGGGACAAGAGATATATGACAAAAATAAAGTCGGTTCCCTACTTTCCGGAAACATAAACAAGACCCGTCACAGCTAGTTATATCGCTTTTAAGGGGAGGTCATGATCCTATGAAGTAGTCAGGGTTAATTTTTACAACATAGCTATAATATTCGCAAATTAATCGAGAGAAGTCATCTGAAAAATGCTTTATTTGAGCTCAAGTCATATTTTTGGCACCGTTTCAAGTAGGTCCGCCATCTTGCTTGACTACTACTTCGCTAACGAGCACAAACATAAACTCAAGTTCAAATTCAACTTACCTCAAATTGCCACTGACTTGCTTGTAAATACTTGGCAGCCTGCTCTGGTGGACATCCCGCCACCTGTACAAATTGATTGATCAAAATTTGTTCTCTCAAACCATCCATGCCCAGACTGTTACGCGTTACGCTCAAAGGTAAACACAACAATATGGCGAGGATATAACGCGAGTTATAAACATCGTCTTATTGGTGGAAACGCATGAAAGGGGCGGTCCAAAATACTCGTAGCATCGAATCACAATGACGTAGTTGATCCACGATTCTCGCTACGATTTTGCGTCCTACGCTGCTGCTACTATATATTGAACTTTGCAAAACAAAACACCCATTAATTGTGGATAACTCATGTGGAACTTTACAGTAGACCTATTTGGATTTTGAAAGTACAGACTGTGATCAAGCAATCTTTTCCTTGTGATATTTGTGGCAGAGTGGCCATCATCATCATCATCATTTTGTCTTCGAATACCATCGAACATTCGCTTTCTCGCTGTTTTAGACACGATTGGTGTTGGCTACGATATCGTGGTATGACGTACTTCCTATGTTGTGGGGGACACAACTGGTGGAATGAGAAGTGAGCAGCTCGTAGTGTGACTGCTCATCGGGTATATCGATACCACTCTTGCAAAATGGGGCAAAGACTGACAAGCAATTTTCGGAGACCAGACGAAACTGTCCAAACTGTGGATATATCAAATGAAAATGCGTATAGATGGCCTCCCAAGACAGGTACTTACGTTGATGATGTTATTGTCGACAGTTTGGTGGCGTTTTCACTCAATTATATCCTGTCATTCGCTCCGTCATTTGTTCACCCCCTAACCGATATAACTTAATCTATACGTATGAGCAAGATATTCTCTCCGATCCTCCATCGTTGTCTGTGAGTTTGTAGTTCTTGCAAAACGCTCCACAATTTTGTTACAGGAAACTATTTTGGCAGCCATTTTATTATGGGAGGAGAAAGGTTTGAATCGCAACAACCTGAAGCATTCCTTTTTGGAGAAAACACAGATTTGAACTTCCTGGGTAACAGACCTGTACCCGTACGTTCTCTAATACTTTGAAGAATCTCGTCTATCACATTTTAACTTGCTTACTGAAAGTGTGAATTGATTTTTATTTCAGTTTCCATACTCGACGCCTCAGCTTGGTGAGCCCACCCGAACTCTAAGAAGTCTAGTTAACATCAGAAAAGACACCATCCGGCTAGTAAAGTGAGTGAAGTGTGAACAAAGTGGTCGACATCAACGATGGCTTCGATTTCCTACTGACATCACGATATCAGTTCTTTCACTGACTAGGCTGTTGTCTCTATCAAGGTGTGACGCTCCTACGAATGACGGAGACAGTCGGTCTGCTGCAAATCCAGAGAGTCGAGATGTGGAGGCAGCCGACGCTGAGCCAGATGATCAAGCTCAGTACAACTTGGAGTTTTCTTTCGACTCAGATGTGACATGCAACATCACTGTCATGTATTTTGCTAAAGAGGAGATGGATAATGGAGTGGTGGTGTAAGTACGCTGCCCCACACCCGTACTACGCCGCTATTGCATCGTATCTGAGAGATTGTGTATTTCAACTCTTGCAGTTACAGTCCAGCAGACGTCAGCATGAATTCGGAGACTTACACATACAAGAAGGGAGCCAATCAGCTCTTCTCTCAATCTACTCACATCATCAAACCCTCAGACTTTCCAGAGGAAAAGGTTTTTACTTTCAATTTTGCAGACAATGATTCTGCAGCTCCTGTAGTGTATGGGGAGTTGAAATGAGAGTGCGTTACTAATTTTAGTGGATGTTTGACTTCGACCAGGAGGAGATTCCCATCGTCATCCATTGTACTGTTGAGAAGGAGCGTGGTAAGAGACCTCTATATCGAACGGCACCTCTAATCTCTCTCTTGTTTAAATGAAGCTAGGCGTGCAATGACTCCTAGTTTCCCGCTGATTACAATAGTTTTCTCATTTACGACTTCCTTATTGTGAAATAGCCGCCTGCTGCTGGCAGAGCTAGCAGTGTTGGCAAACATATCGTCCATGCTTCAAGCTCGTTTTCCAAGCCTTATCGCTGAAGTATGGAAGAGATGAGCTGTGCTAATGACTCCCTGCCTCATGTAGAAACCATGAAAACAATGTGGGTCACAAAATACCAAAATCGACTTACAGCAAGCTTTGGTAGAGTGTTTCCGTATTTGTATTTAGCTGTGCATTCTGCACTCGCTTGCACTCGATATATCTGTGTATAACTTCAGAGATTGGTGATACTGCTATAACCGGTTTATACTCCTGTAACTGCTCCACCAGTCTGTGTACGACTTCTAGCTGCCTATACCACTCAGAATTATACGGCGAACCATCAGCAGTATCAGTATTGGTCACTACTGTAGAACTGGATTTGATGGCGACGGTCTAACGCCGTGAAAATAGCGAAGAAAAATGATCGCTATCATTGGAATTTGCTATAGAAATTATACCCATTATACTTTATATAGGAGTTGTCCTCCCATTTATGGGATCGCTATCGTTAGATCGCTATCATTTTTATTTCTTGATGGTTTTGAAGGAAACGCTAACATTTCTGTCGCTATCAAATCCGGTTCTACAGTAGGTGAGTGGAGAGTTTTTATTTCTGAAATTGTCGTATCTCCAAGCTGGGCTGCGTGCTGGGCTGCGAGCTGGGCTGCGTGCTGGGCTGCAAGATCAGCTGCACTATCGAGAAAGATTTTGGAAATGGTGTTTATACCTTCCTGTCTACTTTTAGCAGCAGCAACATCATCAATACTCAATATGTGTGTGAGATAGGCTCTCTGTAGTTATGCTTACTGTAGCCAGTGATCTGGAGGTGATAGTGTGCGAGTTCATAACGGTTGTTGCACCCACAGCATTATTTCCACACACTGCCAAGTCACGATTGGACTGTTGTATACTTGCCATTGCCATTGCAGTTGTCGATTGCGGATTCGTGAAAATAATGGCCTACAACCCCAAAGCTGGCATATGTAAGTATGATGCTGATGCGAACTAGGCTATTACATCCAGGTTTTTGACTGGTTGGGTGCCAGCTGCTTCTTTTCCCTGGATAGATAAGCGTGTTACATAGCCTTACTGATTGTGTTCTACCTCAGCGTCTTGCACCTAGTCCAACCAAACAAACAATCTGTTACAAGCTGCTACTGCAATTAATTTGATGAAGCTCAGTTTCATTTGAACATATCAGTTTGTTTATTCTAGAAATACGATTCGTCGAACAAGTTTATCAGATGAAAACAGATCACAAACCTCTTTACTGTGAAATTCGTAACTTAGTAGATATCTATGATAGATACTTTCTATCATAGATAGATGTCATAGATAGATATCATAGATATCTTCACATTTCTCAAAACCTGCTGGTCGGATTATAACAAAATGAATTCGTTTGGATCATCGCTATGGAAGTTTTAGTGCGAGAGAAGATAACTCCCTATTCATGTCATCACGTCCAAACTTGTCAGTAGTTTGTTGGTAGTTATCTACTCCTGTTCTAAAAACTGTAGTACTGTAGTACTGTAGGGGTACCTTCAATTATAGCGTGAGATTGGTGAACAGCATACCTGTCAACCCTCCCGGATTTCTGGCAGACTCCCATATTTTAGCTGTCAGAATTTAAGGTCAAAAGTGTAATTATTGGTTTCCTAATGTGTTCCTGTAGCTCACTAGATAGACCTTACTGAGCTGAGCTCAAATGTGCTATAATCTTAGCTGTAGGGGTAGGGGTTTTGAGCTATGACTTCTCAAAGTTCAGAAAAACTGACTCTCCAGTATTTTCAGCCTCACAGGTTGACAGGTCTGATGAACAGTGGCATTATTACTGATATATTACTACATTATGTTACTTTACTGTTGTATATGTGCTAAAATAATCTCGTTTTTATTTACCTCCCCATTTTATGATCAAGCGTAATTCTATTGCCAAGATGATCGCATTCCATTGTGTCTCTGATAGTTAAACCAAGTTTCACCATCCACTGGCTACGAAGATAGTGAGATCGTTTATCAACATTTCAGTAGCGGTGTTGATTGTTTCAGAATTTAAACCCAATTTTACGGAGATCTCATTAGAACAGTAGCCATTATCTACCGTGCTTTACTTATATAACGCCAACAGTAGCAAAAATAGCGTCAAACTAATCATCGCTACCATAAGAATTCGCTATAGAAACTATGCCCATCATGTTTTATATAGGAGTTGTCTGCTCATTTGATGGATCGTTATCATTTTGGTTTTTCGCTCAGTTTGAAGGAAATGCTAACATTTCTTCTACTATGAAATCCAGTTCTACAGTATTCATCATGTGACAGCAACCAATCACATGTCTTGTCAGTAACTGCAGACCAGTTTTATTTCAACCAATCACATGTCTTGTTGTCAGTAGCTGCAGCTTCAGTTTATTTCCACATATCAAACAACCTTCAAGAAAGCTCTTCATTATCATGACAACTATGCAGATGTCTGCTGCATATTGACGTGATGTCGCTGTTTCCTGTTGCAGCCTCTCTAGTCATCAGTAAGATCTCGCAGGCGTCAGCCATTCAGCGAGCAGGCAGGGCCGGTCGCGTGAGATCCGGCAAGGCATACAGGCTCTACACAGGTACCATCACACTCATCACATGTCACACCGTCACACACGTCACATTCATCCACAATTCAACGCATCAAAAAATGCCTAAAAATCACCTTCCCATTGCCGGCTCCCACAGAACTACACTGCCTTCACAAGTCTAAACATGAACATCCATTTCCTCTCACTCGCAGTCGGTACAGAGGCCTGTCCCTGCTCCCGAGTCTTGAAGTAGAAAGTATCGTATAGTAGCGGGACGTCATGTGTATGCGTAGATGCAAGTTCTCTCAGGTGCTCAGTACAGATTGTGTGTGGTATTTTTTCTAAAAAACAGTTTATCGCGCAGATAATGGTGTTACGACCATTGTGACCAGTGTGATACAGTCCATTTTCTGTTTGTAAAAGTCTTCAGTGAAGGACTCTAATACATACTACATGCAATACATGTACAATACACGTACAATACATGTACAATACACGTACAATACACGTACAATACACGTACAATACACGTACAATACTGTAGAACCGGATTTGATAGCGACAGTCTAACAGCCGCAAAAATAGCGATGAAACATTATCGCTATAGTTGGAATTCGCTATAGAAATTATACCCATTATACCTTGTATAGGAGTTGTCTTTCCATTTATGGGATCGCTATCGTTAGATTGATATAGTTTTTATTCCTTGATGATTTTGAAGGGAACGCTAACATTTCCGTCAATATCAAATCCAGTTCTACAGTATACAGTGCATACTACTCTAATGAGTACAATCAGTCCTCCACAGCCTCTCATTGCTTATATAGGCCTGAGTCCAGCTTCAAGGATGAGTTTCTTGTTCTGTTGCATCCCTTGAATTATCAGCATGATGTCACTATCATTGTCAGTAACGGTAACATATATGCACCAAAAGCAGTGTACGTCACGGCATGACATGATAACGCGATCTAGTCTGTATTATCAGTGCTTGAGCGCCATCTGGTGTTTCCTTGGTAGAGTCGGACTTTGACCAACTGTCTCCAATGCAGACGCCGGAGATGCAGAGGAGCGACCTCTCACCCGTCGTGTTACAGATGAAAGCTCTCGGCATCGTCAACGTCATCAGATTTGACTATATATCAGTACGTGTGTCAGTATATCTGATTGTGTGTGTCAGTACGTCTGATTGAGTGTGTCAGTAAGTCTGATTGAGTGTGTCAGTATGTCTGATTGAGTGTGTCAGTACGTCTGATTGAGTGCGTCAGTATGTAGTATGATATAGGTCACTTCAGTACCAAGTGTGATGACACCAATCCCAAAGCAATGATTTACTGATTTAATGAGAATAAGTCTAATCGCACATATTAGTGTACCTCATGGAAAGTTACTGTCATTTTCTGATCAGCAATCACAAACCTCAGTACTTGAAGAGCTCACTACAAGCCTGGGCCACTGCCGGCACCTAACAGTATATTTATTGTGTCTGGCATTTTATAATTACTGCGCGATCTTCCCAACTCGACCTGATCACCCAGATCCTATATAACGAAAGGTATATTTTCTCCCGGACAGAGACCACCCGCTGAGAACATGCTGAGAGCTGTGGAATTGCTGTATGCTCTGGGAGCACTGAGTCGCACGGCTCAGCTGACGGAGCCAGTGGGGACACGACTGGCCGAGATACCGCTACGTCCTGTATTCGGTAAGATGCTGCTGGACAGCGTGGAGATGGGCTGCAGCGAGGAGATCATTACCATAGCCGCCATGACCCAGATACAGAATGTCTTCGTCAACGCCCCCGGCGACCGGCAGCGGGCCGTAAGTACCAGCTCAATACTAGTCTGTGGCTGCGAGGACTGATTGCGATATGTACGCGTGTGTATGTTAGGTCTCAAGATGTTATCACTTACACGTACGTGTAGATTTTATCCATAAATCTTACACCTAAACCACTGATAGAAGCATCGGTGGTGTAGATACGTACGTGCGTGAACGTGGAATAGAGGAGGTTAGATTTCATCAGCAGCTGAAACCATGTTTGAATGAGTTCATAATTTTTTCATTCATATTGATCTCACCCTTATTAACTCAGCATTTTATATGTATCTTTAACAGGTGCAAATCATGGGTTTTCTGTATCGTACTTAGAATGTACCGGGATCTAACTTCTTCGTGTATGTACCAATGTTGCATCATCAGTCTAGACATTGCTAATCTAATGTTTCTTAGTAGCAGCAGACGTAGCAGCAGACGCAGACGTATTCCACCTATGGTTTATGTAATCATAGCAGCAGGATGCTGCGCAATGCAGACAGGCAGATGAATTTAGAAAGGAGTCAATCGTTATATACAATCCAAACACTTAAACACATGAATAAGTAACTCTAGCAGACGGGATCCAGTAGTGAGCTAATCGATCGACAGGTAGCTATCTTGACCCCTCAGGCAGCGGCAGTCAGTAGGGCTGTATAGATGCAGAGGCAGAGCCATATGATTGATCGATCATCTGCCAATGATAAAAAGGACTTAATGCACTGAATCTGCTGTACGGGGGTATGGAGTTGAACAAGTTTTATGGCTTACCTGCAGTCTTTTTACCTGCGGAGCAGACCTGTTGGGCTACTGGACTTTTGTTACTGTCAGTAGAGTTTAGTTTCACCGAAGTCGTGTTATAGACACCGCCTGTGACTGAGTCGACGTCTGCAATCAGCTCGTCGTCTGCTTCGACTTGCATAACAAATATCTTACCCTCCGATGCAATAAACAATCTGTCTTCATCTTCATCGTAAACAAACGAAGATGGCGTAAGGCTGTTACATAAATCCTCATCCGCCGCTAATGAGCAAAGTTTGATCAGCTGCCGACTTGTCATGTTGTACATCATCACCGAGTGAACACGGCTGTCGATAAACATGACCGCATTACTGCCAACGTGACGTAACGCCGTGATATGAGAGTCGTCTCCCCTGTACACAGATGTCACATTGTCTGTGAGTATGTCCAGAGCCAGAATCTCTTCGTCGCGAGACACGATGTACAGTGTCCGCTGCGCGTCTACACAAACCATCTTGTCAGGTTTGTCGACTTCATGAGAGTGAGCGCGGAAGGCAGACGTGCGTTCAATTAAATAGTACACGTCAATTCGATTCAAGTCCACATAGCTTATGTACAGCATGTTGAGGTCGGGGCAGTGCGCTACACCCGACACTCTGCCATCCAATGTCAGCAGCATGCTGCTCATAACGTCCGGTCGTTGGAACAGTTTTACTTTCTTGTTGTGTATGTCGTTGATGATCACGTCACCGAATTTGTTGTCTGCTGCCACTAGCTGCAGTTCACCACGAAACCGGCTATCTGCACCGGCGCCATCTTTGTCGCCTACCTCCTCGTGAGAGCCAGCGAGCGGCCACACACCACTTCTGTTGGCTACTTTGATGGAGCCATGGTGCGTGAAGAGGACGCAACCTTCTTGCCACGGGTCTATTACTAGGTCGTACACACCGCCATCGTCCGTCACGTTGTTCCACAATCGAATGTTATAGACTCGGTCAGTCCCTACGCTACAAATCCATGTAAATATGACAGTGGCGGCAACACGAGTACGTCACGTCACACCCAGCCAGTCACTTACCAGTATACCGGAGTCAGCAGAGCAATCGTGAATACAGTCAGCCATCTTGGAACGATCTCTCTCATCTCCATAGCATCTGCGACTACTCGTCTGTGTCCAGTTTTTCACACCACACACCTCTAGGCCTGCCTATGGAATAGTATCAGCGGCGGAGTAGACCTGCCATAGCTCTCACCTATTGGCTGATACTGCACAGTAGGTAGATAGCCGCATCAGAGATCATCAGCAGCAGTATCTTACCAGTACGGTTACCGAGAGACCGAGTGACTTTTACTACTGCCCGACTGCCACTCGTCTCCCCTTCTGCTTCCATACCGATGCCTGGATGGATGTTCTGTTGTAAACAACAATCACCTCAGCCTAGACTGCCAGCCTCCATTACCCACTCAGAGCAGATCAGATGTGTTTAGAATGAGTGGTACAATACTGTGTTCATTATCTGTAGCTGCCTGGGCATCCATCTGTTATCAAGTGTGTTTAATCGTTTCATTTATGAATTGTGTACGTATATCAGAGATCTCTGCTTATATGTCGGTATTATAGCGTAATTAATTATCCCATTCTCCCTCCTCTCTGCCAAAAACAACAAAAGAAAAAGACAAAACCACAACGCAAACAGACGAACAAAACGAGAGAGAAAGCAGAAGGAACGAGAAGAAGAAAAAGAC
>ERZ1740065.946-NODE-946-length-16712-cov-13.283725_pt1 | contig 16712 bp, 12 predicted proteins | sample MGYA00581738_ERZ1740065 | MGnify/ENA primary metagenome ERZ1740065 (study PRJEB43018, sample SAMN04849749) | marine metagenome | isolation source: floating plastic debris | place: Pacific Ocean | collected 2008-09-01 | study: EMG produced TPA metagenomics...
GACAGCGTGACGGGCAGCGTGACGGGCAGCGTGATAGAAGGTATGACAGACAGTGTGATGGGCAGCGTGACAGATGGTGTGGCGGAAGGTATGACAGACAGCGTGACAAGCAGCGTGACAGACGGTGTGACAGGCTTACACCAGTATGAGACCGCGCTGGATCTCGCTGCGCTCCACCTTCATCTTCAGTATGCTGATATCCTCCTGTCAACACAAACACTGCGCTGCTTTTGGCGATTGGGGGCGAAGATAGAGGGAGGAGAGGGTAACAGCATTATTGTACCTGGAGGTCGTCACACGAGAACCTCTCCTCATTAATGTAGGCGGCGTCAGCGCCACCGGCCAGGCCACTCAGCGTGGCCAGATAGCCGCAGTAGCCGCCCATCGTCTCTATGATGAACACACGACGCTTACTGCCGCTCGCTGACTGCTTGATACGGTCACATATCTACAGCGCAACGTAAATCAATCTGGAGATGGGAAGGTTAGAAATGAGTTGCCATGACGATTGAGTAACAACTCACGCTGACTATCTCGTTGATGGAGGTATCGCAGCCGAGGCTGAAGTCAGTGCCGGGTACGTTGTTACTGATTGTGCTCGGTATGACGATGATCGGTATGCAGAAGGAGCTGTAGCGGTCGCGCGACTCCACCAGCTCCAAGGCTGACTGGAACGCCTGTGCACGCACGCACGAGTCTTGTTAGGAGAACACAACTCCCAATGATTGTGATTGGGGGGAGAAGGAATATGGTCAAACCTCAAAACCTCCGACGATGAGGAGGGCGTTGATAGAGAACTCCTGCAGGTTTTTGGCTATGGCTTCTATACCTACCTCACTCGGCAGTGCCCTGCAAACGGCAGCCATTCATATATCGAAACAGTAGAGCTTATTTCACACGCATGTTATGACAACTCCTACCGCTTCGTTCCAAGCATGCTGCCTCCCTTACACGCCCAGCCGTGCACATCACTCCAACTAAGCTCCTTGAAGTTGCCATCCACCAAACCCGTCAGACTGTCGAAAATACCCAGCACACGACAGTTCTCCACAAGTGCTCTTCTCACAAATGCCCTCACTGCTGCGTTGGCACCACACGCAGGTGCTCCAATAGCCACCACACCTAGATTGATAGCCGCCTGAAATACAAGTCAATGAGATCAGAGGAAATCAGGGAAGTAAAGTTTCTTCATGAATAGAGTAGAAGCAATGAGCTGGCAGTGAAATCTATGGGGCTGGTAAGGGGTGCAGTGCCTATATACAGTAGATATAGAGTAGATTTATGCAATGCTGTAACCTGACAATACGATACAGTAGATTTATTGGCCGATGTGGCAACTGTACATAGATATAGAGTACATTTACGTGGGGATATGGCACATTGGCGAGGAGATACAGTAGATTCGTGTGGAACTAGAATAACTTGGCGTGGAGATAAGAGTACTTATACGGTATGAGACTTACTGCGGTATAAGACTTACTGCAGTATGAGACTTACTGCAGTATGAGACTTACTGCAGTATGAGACTTACTGCGGTATGAGACTTACTGCCGTATGAGACTTACGTGCGGAGGGAAGCTGCCACCCTTGGTGTGTGACGGCTCCAGTCGGGAGAGTATCTTGTATATCGACAGGTTGTTAGCGAAGCTCCTCCCTCTGGCCTCAATGCACTTGTTAAAATCTCCCTCCTTCATAGCATTCTGGACTTCCAGAGTCTTAGTAACAATAAATACATACACAGATACTTACCTACGACAAAAGGATAGGAAGTAATCTCGGTCTACAGTGCTGTAATGTCTAGTGGCGTAACGCTGTCAAGTATTTACAGCAACCCAAAATCACGCAGCCGCAGCTCACAATCCTGCAGCCGCAGCTTACAATCACACAGCCGCAGCTCACTGTCACACAGCTGCAGTTCACTGTTATGCAGCCGCAGCTCACTGTCATGCAGCCGCAGCTCACTGTCACGCAGTTGCAGCTCACTGTCACACAGCTGCAGCTCACTGTCAGGCAGCCGCAGCTCACCATCAGAGAGTCACAGCTGACAATCATTCAGTGGCAGTTCACTGTCATATGACCTCACAAGGAGGTCACTGCTCCTGTGTGTGTGTGTATAGGCAGAGATGCACAACTTACCTTCTCTACAGACTCCATCAGGCTTTTGCGGACGATTTGATTACCGTCCAGAGAAATAACCAGTGCCGGTGTGTCAGGCTTCGCCTCAATCACCGCCATCACTGCCTCCGCTCCCATCCTTGTTGCCTAGAAACAGAGTCGCAAACAATACGGCTCCAGAAAGTGACAGGAGACAAGCGATGCCACTGCTTACCAGTATTCGATCAAAGGCCGAAGGGTTGCCTCCTCTCTGCACATGGCCGAGTACAGTCACTCTTGTATCATAGCCCAGACGTTCGCTGACGAGCTGAGGTAACAAACATCAGTACAAATGAGTCATAGCGGCCACGAAATCATCACAACGAGTATAAATAGAACCTTATAACACAAGAGTCACCTCAACAGAAATCACATTGTCATTTTTTTATGCATGGTATGATAATCGTATGGGGGCAAAGCCTCATTTACTTTACGGTCACACACCGTCACACACCAAACACGGCTTCAAACTTCTCACCAAATAGAATTAAATGAAACAAAAGGCAAAGCCCTAAATAAATATGGCGTCTAGAGCAAAACATGGAGGAAAACATGGAGGAAAACATAACGCGGTATTGTTTGCCTTATGGATATGAGCCAGTGTGAATGCCTGGATGTGATTTCTGTTGCGTGGACTGTCCTTATACGGTTCCCTGCATGAGTAATGTGACATGAGGTTACACAAAGAGTTCCTACATTTTTTATGTCGCTGGCGTATATCGGTTTGCCATTGATGTCAATGGCGCCCTCAGCGACGATGATGATGTTCAGCCGTTGGCCGATCTCTCTCTCCTACGGACAGGCGAGATACGAGTAAACGCTATGACAAAGACAAGGCAATACTACAAGCTGGATACACAGACTTGTACGTCTACGGAGTCAGTAGACTCACTTGCTGCAGTTTGTCACAGAGTTTCTCCTCCCAGCCCTCGGGGTTAGGGCTCTCCGGTATGAAGACAAAGTCTGCCTCGGCTGCCATGGCCGCGACGAGAGCAAGGTAACTACAAACGTAATGAGATGCTGACCTGATAGCTCTGATACAGATACCATAGGTAAACCAATAATCGCCTTACCCGCAGTGTCGACCCATGACCTCCATGACGAAGCATCTCTGATGGCTGGTGGCTGTGGTGCCGATGGCATCGATCGCCTCTATGATCCTGTGCAGCGCCGTGTCTGTCCCTATCGTCATATCCGTGCCGCAGAAGTCATTGTCGATGGAGCCGACTATACCGACTATATTCAGCTGTCTGTTCGTCTGTCTCTCCTCCTCCGTTATCTGACCTGGAGAACGCGATTGGCATCAATGTATGGATAAAACAACTGACACTGTAGAATTGGATAGTCAAGTTATCGATCAAAGATCGGGACTAGATGTAACTATACAATCTCCAGAGAGAACTTCCTGTTAAAGTTTCCACTAGTCTAAAAAATATGAGATTAATCTATTATTTTCATGACATATGGCCAGCTTCTACTAAATAGCATATCAGTAAACCCAGCCGCTCTTACACTCATGATTTTTAAAAAAGTGAAGATTAACAAGAGCTTGACAACGTCTCCAGCTTGAGGTAGAACTAGTGTGCGTAAAGCATGGTTACTATAAGCAAGTGCACGACCCTGCGACATGTCGAGTTCGCGACCCTGAGACATGTCGAGTTTTCCGAATAAAATATTCGAAAATCGTCCGAGCCGAATATTTTTTTATTAAATCTGCGACGAAATCATGCGACGTGTGAACCCTACTCGAAAAATATTCAAGTGAATATTTTTATTCATCGGCTGGCTCGGAACGCACGAAATACGTCATCATTAGGACAGCGAGTCCAATATTCATTGATTTTATTGACTTCCTGTTGCGCGAGTAACGACCGTAGTAAAGAGCTATCTGCCGCTATATACCGCTCACGCCAGAGCAAGCTTCGTCATAACTGCGTCACATCGCGAGGTAGAGGGGAATAAAGTAAGCCGCGCCCACGTGAATACAAGTATTTTTATTACATTTGCGACAGCCGTGTTCGCTACCTCAGGACAGAGCTTTGTCCAACCAAAATAAAGCTCTCGACATGTCACAGAGTCGCGAACTCGCTTTATATAGCATCGCAAGCCGTCGCACGATGAAACCTGCGATGTAGAAACACTTGCGCAGTCCCAGCGCAAGGCTATCGCAAGATTCCATCTGGATGGATTGTTGCGCTGGATCTGCGATAGTGTATCCCACAATGCAATATATTCTATCCCACAACTCAGCGCACAGACAGCAACAAGTGCAGATAATGTGAAATGATACCTGGTTTTGATGATAATCAAACTAATTCCGAACTAGACAGCGCACTCCTGAATGTATTGCAATAATATTGTCCCATTCTACATGATAAGTCCGAGGGGGGGGCTTTCGTAATAAAACACAGAAAGCTAAAGCCTGGCAGAAGATAACTGAGCAAATGAACAAGACTGTTGAGGAATGTCAATTACTTCACAAATCATTCGGGACAAAGATTTCACGTGTTGGACCTGGCTATTTTTCATGGCAAATTGCAATGTTTTACCTCCGGCATCAAAGATCAAAGGAGTTGTCTGTCCAACGCAACCGTCAACAACTGCGCGCTTGCGATATGGAAACAAACAGCAGTATACGCAGTCTACTGGGACTGCACTGGGACTGCACTGGGACTGCACTGGGACTGTGAAGCTTGCGATGCTATATGGAAACCAGGCTTTACTCAAGACTAGCAAAGTAGCTGGTTCTGCTTCCAGACAGGTTTTATTGTTGAGGAGATATGGTAAATATGGCTGGGGATTATAGCTACTAACCAGACTCGAAAAGTTCATCAAGCGTTTCTGGCCATTCGTTACGAAAACGGTTGGCTCCGGTCAGGCTCCCATCTCCTCCGATACAAACAAGATTCGTGATGCCGTGCTGGATGAGATTCAGAGTGGCCTTGACCCGGCCAGACTTCTCTCGGAAATCTTTGCACCTCGCGCTACCGATGACAGTACCACCCTTCAATGACACAAAAGCTATTAGCATAGAACAGAGAAATTGTGAGTGAAACTTTTGTTGGAAAGGTGACTTACAAGCTCGATTATTCCCGACACTCCTGGCCATGAAGCTTCAACGATATATTCACCACCGTCCACCATGCCTTGATATCCCTAAACGTGAAAATACTGATACAGTATCACAAGGGACTAGACTATTCATCATGGTAGAATTCACGACATCGCAATTCTATACCTCTTTGATAGTAAATACTTTGCAGCCGAGGTACAGTCCCATACGCACCACTGCCCTGACCGCAGCATTCATCCCTATAAACCGAAGACCATACAAATAGCGAAGCATGCTACATACACAGCCGCAGATCTATCAACAGTTACATATCCTTGTCACCTAAATTTAAGAAACAGCTAAGTAGAATTACTATGCACCTTGGGAGTCTCCGCCGCTAGTGAAGACAGCTAGGGTTTTGCCGGCATGGGATTGTGGAGTGGGTGTCTGTCCTTCTTTACTTGGCATAGTCATGATACTTTGCCGGTGTTGAAGAGGAGCCTTTGGACTGGATGCCATATTGTGCAGGCTATGTTACAGTAAACACAAGTTTCAGTATACCGTCGTAGAGGTAGCTCTCTCCCTCCAGCCGAGCACGTTAGAAATCACGTTTCCACAGTGCTCGGGCGGCGGGGGCGTGCAGCGATTGGACGATCGATTACCCTACATATTAGCCTCGAAGCAAAGCTATTTAGTGATGGCTTTTTAAAGCATACAATTTGTTATTACATTTAAACTCTTAAAAAAATTTTTAGAATTTACTATAGTTAAGGTACGAACTATGAGAAGAACTAGAGAAAAACTATTAATTGATTATGTACGAGCTATATAATGGGCGGAGTTTCAGGGAGGGGGATGTGGGTGTATCTGCATGAGAGCGCAACTCTAAAAAGTCACATCTGTATACTGTCAAAAGGTTTTAGTGCTCATATTCTTCTGCTGTTTTGACCATTGGGCAGCCGGATTGAGAAATGAACAAATGGTGTAGTATGTTAGTTGGCTTTCACCACCATCGGAAAAGTCAGTGACTTATCACTATGCACATGCCATAATATTACTTTTCATTTCATTGTTGTATGATGCTGTGTTGCACTTTGGGATGTTGAACTGCACTGTGATTGGTTGAATGGCCAATACTTCCAAACTATACCTACATTATATTCAAGATTGCTATGGTAATTTGCTTTGAGAACTAATCAGATCAGAAGGATACTCATGCGCTACAAATTTCCATAACAAAATATTTATTCTAAAACAAAACAGCATTTTGCAGTAAAACGTTGACATTAGCCAAGAGATCTAGTCTCTCGCTGCTGTAACGATGTCTCATATCAGTTTGATCGTTGGCACGTTCTGGAATGACACTGTCTTGTGAACCTTGGCTACACTGGAGTTTTCGGCTCTTGGCAATGGACGGGAGTTTTTGGCGCTGTTATTCTGGGATGTGGACAGCTTGGTTCTTGCTACAAGAAGGACTCGTATAAAACTGTGCTGGTACACAGAGGGATGATGTAAAATTTGGTAAAGCAAACCGGGTTGTCTTTTAAGAAGTCGTGATCTCCTGCGCATTTTCTCTTTGTTCCTCGAGCTGTCAGCCAAGGCAGTCAGTTTACAGACCAACATCTCATCAGCCTCGTCTGAATTCTAGTAGTAGAGACCGGGTGTGTCAATATATTATACGATAAAACTGAACCAGCGACAAAGCTTACCTCTGCACTGTTAGCCAGGCTTCGTTTCCATTTCATAGAACTCTCTGTCAAGGAATCCTCACTCGACTCAGGCGATGACGCGTTGCCGATCGATTGACTTTGAGAACTCAATGATCTATCGGTATTGATCGAAGGACTCCTGCTCAACAGATCAATCATTATTTTTTTGTGTCAGTTTCAGACGGACAAGTAGAACGTCTTATCTCACTTGGGGTCAACTTCATCTCTACTACGTCTGTCACCTGCTCCTCCGTGGCTATCAACTTTTGTCCCAACATCATCCTGAAATGACATATATCATCAAGAGAAGACAACTCTAAGATAGGATTAACAGCTACTGTAAGACGGAATGTTTTTGCATGGACCATTTTTGCCATCAAGCATGTTGTAAAATATTTACGATTACAAATTTTTTCAAATATACGTCAACCTCTGTGTGAGAAAATCATATCAAAACAAGCATGCTTGATATTATTGGTGAATCATCCACTCAGTTTGATTGCAGAAATTCTCAATTTGCGAAAGATTCAATAGACAGCTGACCTGTGCATTGGACAGCCTCTTCTCTAACCAGCTCTGCTCATTGGCCTTGATCCACTTGCAGACGGCATAACACGCTGCAGTCAGCAGGAAGGATGTCAGAGCCAGACTGCCCACGATCCAGCCTACAACAGAGGTATATAAGAACATATCAGAGCCGCAGTATTGTAGCAGTAAAGGACATGTCACATTCAATCTCTTTGGTGTCTTCTGTATCCAATAGAATAGACATTCATAGAGAAATATAAATAGGAATAGACAATAGAAAAAATAGAAAGTAGAAAAATAGAAGATAAAAATAGAAAGCTTCACATCAACAGATAATCCTCTATGACCCGAGAAATTTTACTGCAAAATTAATTCTCAACTTGGAATCACTCAACTTATATCAAATTTATATCAAAACACGGTGGTGCATTCTACTTGGGTTTCGGTCCACCTATAATAGCTCACGGTAAGTAACTGTACTATACAATCAATATGATCCAACATTGAATAAGCGATTAGATGAGGTTAGAGTGAGAAATAGATTATTGCTAACCGGCTGCGGATAGAATACGAGACTGTTCATTGTCTACAGTCTGCGTGTCTGCGTCTGACACACTTCCAGACGTTGTCACATTGGGTAGCTGTGTTACAGGCACAAAGCGATCGCCAGTAGGTATGTATACTAAAACGAAACATGTGAATGCTGTAAATCTGCAGGTATGAGCTGAACCACACATGCGTCACACACATGTCATACACACGTCACACGTATCACGTCATACATACATCACACACACACTTGCCACACACATGCGTCACACAAGTGCATCACATACATGTACGTGTCACGCATACTAACCTCTGACGTGAGAGCGAACTTCGATTCCACGGATGTACTGTGACAGATAACTAAGAGTCACTCTCGAGTAAACATTGGCGACTGTCCTGGCAGTTATCTCCACATGGTTCTGAGTGATGTAGAACGCGAGGTCACAATTGTCTGAGTTTATCCTGATGCATTCAACAATCTGGAGCAAAGATATCAATGGGAATTACTCTTAGATGAAATGATATCGTAGATATAAAATAGAGTAGAGGTCAATGGTCAAACCTGCAGCCTGTAGGACGAGATTTTATGGAATCGTCTCACCCTGAGATGGGAGCTCCTCTCAATAATATGTCGGGGAGAACGGGCCTGTAAAGCAGCCACGTAGAGCTCGAGTAATGACCTCTCCAGATAATCTTCCTGAATAGCGTCCAGAGTCATGCTGTCACTCGATACCGCTAAAGTTAAGGCAGACGGTCAGCTAATATTGCGCAATCATTCTCGTACAAGAATCAGTGTAACTCACTTATTGCCACCCAGTACTGTTTCTCCACGGTGTCAGCAGGGAGACGAGGGTGAGTTGTTAAGGCTGATATTGCTGTGGGAGTTGTCTTATCTCTGACCCTGACCAAAATGGACAGTGAGGTAGAGACACGGAGGAGCTGCATGTTTGATGACATCACAATTACTCACTCAGTGGAGACTCTGATGTTTACAGAAGATGATATTGACGGGAGTGCAGGCATGCCAACACTGGATTGTGATGGTGAGACCTCATCTTCAGATGCTACCCCGAGATATATACGGCATTAGAATGATATATCGTTGCTCTACCAATAATGCAATAGAGATCAGCTGTCACACTCACATCCTGACTCTGTGACAATGGTAACAGGTACTGGTTTGGAGTGGGATAACCTACCATCCAGTGTTGATCTGCAGAAATAATGTTAAAAACATGGAGATCTGCAGGAATGATAGAGGTGTTATGGCATTGACAAGGCTGAAGTCAGATGATACCTTCTTGTGGTCTTCTCTGGGGTCACAGTAGCAGCAGACGGAGTAGCAGCAGACGGAGTTTGAGACTGGATTAGTTTCGTTGTGTCAGCAGGCATGTAGTCTGCTTGGTCATCAAACACAACACCACATGAGCCTGAAAAGAAATTATTTGATTGATTGATCGCCGTATTGTCATATGAGTGCAATTAAAATCACATTCTATGATATGATGTCTGGTAACTGCATAAAAAGTCTCTATAAAAATAAACAGCGGAGGGCAGATGATAGTAACACTAAAAAACTGTATCATTTATGTACTTAATCAGTTGACTGTAAAAACATTATTTCCCAATGGCTGCTCGAATTTTGTGTGACCTTATACGGCCTGAGGGCATCTTACATTATGAATAAAATGATCATTGTCATGAAATATACGTAGACTATACGTACGACCAAGCTCTAAAATTTGGGTGTGAAAAATGCAGATGTCTTTCATCGATATCGAAATGAATATGAAATGACGCCTCATCTTGACAGATGATCAATCTCTCCGCAATATTTATGTCTATGCCAATATTGTTATGTACTTATGCCATGTTCATCTCTATTTCCATATCTATAGCTACACTAATATGCAAATCTGGGTATCGTTTTATGTCTACTTCTCTGGTTTGTGTTTGTTTGTCACCCATGGCAACCTGAGCTCTGTTGATGGTAGATACTGTAGAACGACAGCGAAAATAGCGACCAATTAATCATTGTTATCGTTACATTACGCTATAGAAATTATACCCATTATACCATATATAGGAGTTGTCTCTCCATTTTTGGGATCGTTATCGTTAGATGGCTACCGTGAGATTTTGATTCTTTTTGCTGAGTTTGAAGAAAACACAAAAATTCCGTCGCTATCAAATCCGGTTCTACAGCAACACCCCAAAACGGTGCACTGCTTGAATATATAGCTATGTCAATGTCTACGTTCCTGTTCATATGTCTGTCTATGACAGGGAAAAGGCATTGAAACTAGAGTGAGGCTTCACTAACCTGACTCGTAGCTGTAACTCTCGTGTGTGGAAGTCCCGTAGATATGCAGGAGAAATGTGATGACAGGGTTAGTATGGTACAGGCTGTACGTACCAGGCGGTAAGTACATAGCCACGGTAACCAGAGTTGGCGCCGTACCTGTATATCAACCAGCGTTAGTGAGTCAGACTTGCAGCATGGACATCAAAATCAGACAAATAAAATGAGCCAATCACCAGGTATGGAGCACCACTTCAGGTCAGGGTTCAAGGCCAGGCCATTTAACCGCAGACCAGCATACTCTGGGTCTTCGATTGCCAGGTGTATTCTGTGTGTGTAGCCTAGGTCACCAGGCAGAGAGAACCGGTATCTGAATTAACAGAATAATCGTACCAAAGACCTGCTTCTTTAAGATAAGGTTTTGAAAGAAAGTCAGAGTTGCCTTCCCCTGTTTTTGGTGTACCAGTTTATTCATCATCATAGCAAAGATTCTCTTTTTGAAAGAAATTGAGACATGCTCATGCGTTAAGGTGTCTGGAGTAGCCTCTGCATGTTTGAAAAAAGTAATAATGCAAAGCAAAAATGCTTGGAAAATGAGAAGACAACTCCAATTTCTTACACAACCTCTTCAACGTCGATTGTATGGACCAGATAATATGGCAAGTTGGCTAAAACACCTCCCACCTTGCACTCACCTGCTGTGGTATGCCGACATGGGGGAGACGACCGTCATACTTGGGTCGCCGCTGCTTGTGACGGGTAGGCTGCTGTCACTGCTGTACGAGTATAGGACCACCAGAACCGGCTTGTTGGAGAACAGAAAGTGAGCAGATTCCTCTAAATGTGCGTAAAAACATGAAAAAAATAAGCTATGTAAACAGATCATTTGATCAAGGGACCGCGCTCACCAAACTGACCTCTGCCTCCGCGGCTGATTGGATACTCAATAGTTACATGATCACCAGCTTCATGAACTAACTTGTCAACATCCTCACCAGGAAAGTAGACCAGGGTGTTGTTGTCCGTAGCTTCAAAGTTATAACAACCACGATAACTAAAATAGTGGCGTGTTGTTTCGTACCATATTTAGCTGGAATATTGTCCATTTTAACTAATAATTTATTTGTGTCTCTTACAGGCTGTCTGAGTAGAGACCCTTACCAGTGATCTGGACGAGTGAGCCTCTAGTCTCATTTACTGAGTATGGGACAATGACGAAACTCTGACCCAGCGCGTGGACTGGCGACAGCTGCTCAGCCAGATGGTCACATGACTTCCCTTTGATATTAGCGCAGACGTCACCGCTGTACACAGCGACTGGCCTGTCTGACGTCACCGTCGTACCCGTGAGATCCTCGTCAGTCTGTAGAAATTTAATCACACAGTTACATAGCGAATCTAAAAATGACCTCCCCTGGGAGAGGTCGTATATGAGTAACTTCTGGTATATGACCTTGACCTCTCCCAGCACCTAGCAGTGTAAGCTGATAGGCATTGGCCATGTAGGAGGAGAACCAGCAAAAAAACTGACATGGCAAATCTAAATGAAGTGAAAACAACCACCTGCAGCTCACCTGTATTTGCAGTGTCTCATATCTCCTCATCGTTAACCTCAGGCTGCCACGGTAGACAATACCTCTGAGGTAGACGGACACGCTACGTTTAGCTGGAAAGACGATGTTGACTTGGCAGTTATCCTCGACAGCAACCACAGCCAGCTGGCTACCGAGGCTAGACGGCCAATACGTCGCTATTACATAATGCTGACCCAGACGTGACAGCGGTTGAGTCACAAAACTGTCACGGGACAAATGGTTGTCATTGATGGCGACGACCACAATCTCACTGTCAGATGACACCCTGCATCAATTTGATAATGCGTCACATGTCATATGCTGTCATAAATAAAGTCACAAGGAGTCGTCTTCCCACCTGACTGACTTGTAAGCCAGTTCCGTGCCTCTCAGCATCAGACTGTGCGGAAGAGTAATGACCGACGCAGCAGACGGCTGTACAAGTAGGTCAGTGACAGCGGCGTTCGACTGCGGCACACTGACTCTAACAGCGGCGGCTTTACTATCACAGGTGGAGATAATCACTAAAGTCATGATAAAAGCGTCACAGGAGGAACACAGCTAGTGATGGAATGGAGGCAGCAGGTGGAGCCGTTACATTTTAAAGAGACTTGGTGGCTGTCGACTAGTCCAGCTTCCACAAAGTTCTCCATGAACGCCACGACAAACTCGGTACCAGACGTGGGCGGAGTCAGCAGGCTGGGGAAACTCTGGCCATAGACTGAACAGAAACACACTGCGGCTTGGAAATTAATGCAGTCATGAATACAAATGATACAAAATTTATCAAATTTTTCATCAAAAACCAATTTACAAAACAATAGGATAAGAAATAGTATCTAGGTAAATATTTGCCTTCTAACTCAAATTTTGTCCAAGAGTGCGAGTTTTTAACTTCATTATTGTCACATATGTGGCAGGCGAGCCCATGAGCAAAAGAATTGATAAGAAGTGGGAGGGGAGTGTACCTTGAGCCTTGATAGAAATGACCTGTGAGAGAGCGACGGCTATCTCCTGTATGTCATACTGTTTGAGTGTGTCAACTACGGTGATGGCCCTGACAGGCTGACGGCTCCGTACCACATAGTACACAAGATTGGTGGAGCTGGTCGTCGAATTTGCTCTCGTAATGTTTATCACCTGTCGGTCCACATAGAAGCATTTTCCACATTGTTCAATAATTCTCTACTTCCCTGCTCTGGAAGTTCTTGAAGAATTCTTAAGAAGTCTTTAAGAAGTCTTCAAGAACTCTAGGAATTCTTAAGAAGTTTTCAAGACTTCTTGTTTTTGAAGAAATTCTGGCCAGGGAAATAGACACCTACCCATTGTCCTAATTTATGACTTGAGATAATTTCAACCCTCACCTCCACACAGACATCTGAATTAGTTAACAAAGCGTAATCCACATTTTCATGAAGGTAGGGTAAGAAGCTCGGTTGTCCCTGATGACTGAAGCTGTTGATCATCAGCATGGTGAGACGTGCTCTCACCGTTCGCTGGAACTCCAGAGAGCTCACGTTGACAATCAGGGGCACGTTGGTAACTGCAATACAGCAGGCGGTCCAATGATATCTAACCAAACTAGCAGCTCAGAAACCTTTGCCTGGCTCAGGTTCATCAACTGACTGACTTGCACTGAACTTTACATTGCCACCCTCAACCTAAAGGAGTCAGTTTGTAAACTTGTGCTAGAAAAAAGTATCATACCGAAGCCATTCCAACATCATGAACAGATACAATGACACAATACACCAAGAGCCGTGACATTACATAGATATGGAGATTGAGTTACCTGTCCTGACCCAGTACCTCATCGTCTGTAATTGGGGCTGAGAGAAGTTGTAGCCACTTTGGCAAGTTGAAGGGACGGTGTTTGGACCCGGATGAGGTGAGCTGTATACTACAACATACGGATTCATGCTCTCTATCTAATATTCATAATTGTATAAATTCAAAGAGACAAGAAGGAGACATTGCGATGAGATGCTTTCGCGCACAAAATATTAGTGAAAACGCAGCAGGAGACATAATACTGACTTTAGTTTGAATCTTTACACAAGTCGACTAGTGAGATGTAGTAGATATTTAAACTTTTTCAGATTAGTCCTGTATTCGCTAAAACCTGAAAACAACAATTACATGTATGTGCTAACTGAATATCGGCTGCATTAGATAGCCTCCAAATTAGTCCCAAAACCTGAACTAATCTAAATGCGATTCTTTACAACTTGGTTTCTGGAACACAAAAAAATTAATTTCTCCAAAAAAATGCATAAAATACAACTGCCAATCTACATCTGTCAATCCAGTATCTCTGAAGCTCTAAAATACAGGCAACGACTGGAAAGAAACATTTCCAGCTCAAGTGCATAGACTGAGAGACTGAGGTAGAGGGTACAAGGATAAAGCCTAACTTGAGTCTTTTAATCTAAGAACCTGTACTAGAGGAGTCGTGTAGACTAAAGCTAATCCGATGTCAGTGCAATGTGTCATTACCGTAAGCGAGATTGTCTGCGTCAACTACGTATCCGAGCAGAATACTCAGCCGATTGACGTCTGAACTCTTCAGCAGACTGACGATGTGATGCGGGTCGAGGGCGACACCCTTCTTCTCAGTATAGACAGTCAGCTTTACAGTTGTCGTGTTGTCCACCCGCTCAACTTTCAAAATCTACCAGTCATCGATAATACGCATAAACTCAGCGACTTCATAACGTGTTGTTCTGGGATATTAGTTCTACACAACGACAGCAAAACTCCCGTTATATCTAGTTGACATACCTAGATGTAAATGTAGATGTAAGTGTAGATGTAAGTGTAGATGTAAGTATACCCTAGATGTACGTATAGCCTGAATGTAAGTTTAGCCTAGATGTAAGTATAGACGTAAGTGTAGCCTAGATGTGCCGATCAGCCGATCAGCAAAGGACATTTTTGACTCAAAATTTCAAGTGAATTTTCTAGTAAAAGAACAGCCAGCTGGTTATCCGCTAATAGGTATGACCTGAGTGTGACCTATGTATGACCTACATATGACCCATACATGGCCTACAGAAGGTCAATGTACGACCTGAATATGACCAGTTTATGGCATGGGCATGATGTATGCATGCCCTGCATACTAGGGACTTAAGTATCACAGCTAAATATCTAGATACATTTTTCTCAGAGTAAAACTAGAGGAACAGCGATGACAATCCTACCTTACAAGTGACGAGATCTATTGTGTGTGACCTTCGTCTCCTGGCGTCGTAATGGGGAGGGGAGCTGCTGTCCAGCAGGAATACCAGAGTCTCGGTGACCTTCACCTCTAGATGACTGCGCAGGCTGATGCTCGTAGTCAATATGCTCAGAGGGATTTTGATGACTGCATAATATGAAAAGTCAGCTAGACTAACTTTTACAACATACTAGCTGTGAGATACAGGATCTCATAAACATGATGAATGAATGACAGAAGAATGTATACTGACCGATCACAAATGACTTGTTATACTGCGACAGTGACTCTCCTTTATCAGAATCATAGGCTGAAAAACAGTGACAGCCATACGTAACCAGATAGTCGGCAAGGAGTGAGGGAATACAAAGCGTTATTCGATGTTGTCTCACGCTGGGCAATGACGAGTGGCTGGTGCAGGGTGAGTAGACTAAGTTCCTGAGCAGTGAGATTATTGAGATATAGGCTCATCTCCGCTGCCGACAGACACTGTTCCGACAGCGTGACGTAGTAGATCACCTCTAGCGTCTTATTGGCTGAGCTTCTGGTGGAGTCGACAATCTACACAGCAATCATCACAGAGTCAAATCAAGGTGGAGACTTACTTATTGGGAGAGTTAGACATTTACTGTACATCTGATTCCTATGGAGAGCGCAATGTCAGTAAGTATTGTATGTACTGTATCGTGGTTGATTAATGATGTTCAGTACACCACAGCTACGATCACCTGTTTACAGCCACACGCAATACTAGCTGGTATCAGAAACAGGCAGGGGTACCGGTATAGACTGAGATCTGATCATGGGTAGGGAGGGGGGCGTGGTGACTCACCGACACAGTAATTGTGTGACCAGGTAATTGAGAGGAGGAACCATCATCCAGAGGGTAGTACGTCTGCGTGGGCCAACTCTCTCGACGCCTAATCGCCAGTTGGGCAGCCTGCTTTAGTCCAGAGGAGAGTAGGGCTATCGAGCTGACATCAGAACCTGGGGCTATCTCGAATACTGGAGAAAGAGGTGGTTCATAGGAGGTAGGTTCATACATAGAACACTGAGAGCTGAGCTGTGCTTGGTAAATACTGACCTGATTTGATCCAGCATAGGCTGCGCGATTGGTCAGTATCGCCAGTCGGATAAGGTAATTGGCACACTATGTGACCTAGTTTTATAGCTAGTTCAACGGGCAGCAATTCAGACAGCAGCGATGTCACTACCAGCGGGTCCTGCAGACGATAGTTTAATCTCGCGGTAAAATAGACTGAGGCTTTCTCAGAATCCTTGTTATCGTTCTTCACCACCCTGTCCACCTGCAGAAAACATACATGCAAAGAACTTAGGCTATTAACTTGACCAGACATACGGCTCTATCAATACATTGCTCGGCTGTGGACTGGGATGCCTGGGTTCATTTCCCGGTCCAGGACGTGCCAAATTCTTTAAAATGGGAACTCACTGTCACCTGGCTCAGCACTCATCACTTATGGGACGGAGCGGGGGACGGAGAGGGGGACGGAGAGGGGGACGGAGAGAGGGAGAGAGAGGGGGAAGGAGGGGGGGAAGTAAGAGAAGTCCTAGAAGGTTACAGATGTGGGGAAAAAGAAAAAGAAGAAACTAGCTCAGATAG
>ERZ1740065.947-NODE-947-length-16712-cov-12.221589_pt1 | contig 16712 bp, 8 predicted proteins | sample MGYA00581738_ERZ1740065 | MGnify/ENA primary metagenome ERZ1740065 (study PRJEB43018, sample SAMN04849749) | marine metagenome | isolation source: floating plastic debris | place: Pacific Ocean | collected 2008-09-01 | study: EMG produced TPA metagenomics assembly...
ATTTTTTTTTATTAATCTTTTTCACTATATTTGAAGATCTGTATTTTTCTCTATTTTTTTCTCTCTCTCTCTCTCTCTCTCTCTCTTAGCGTAGCAGAACAATGTTCCATCTATTGAGAAAGTGTCATACTACTGAAGAGTTGCGTTTGTCAGTCTTAGCCTTTTTCTAGCAGCAGTTCAGTTTAGTTCAGTCCCCAACCTCAATCTGTGACTAAGACTTCACATTATATATGGAAACAGTGGACTCGATCTAAACTTGTAGAAATAACACGAGTATGATATTCTCCAACTTTAACCTGATATGATATTCTTTGTTGTTAATTCGAAATGTTGAGAACCTGTGTACGTAATCAGAGAGTCCATAGTTCATTACTAGCTTCTAATCTAAGAAGTAGAGAGAACACTATGATGATAAAGAGTTGTCTTCTCGCGCTACACTGTTTGCTGCATTCTAGCGGGTGAACTAGATGATAGAAGTTTAAAAATCAGTTTGACAAGTGCTGTGTAGTGTAAGCTGCTGTGGTGTTGTGGTTAGCATGCCTGTCTTGCAAGCGGGAAATCTGCGGTTTAAATCCCGGTGGCAGCAGACCTTTACAACAAGGTGTTGTGGAGGATTTGGTGGGGGGTATGACCAAGGGTACGTATGAGTGTACTAGATTTATCAGGTAAGCTAATACAAGCTGATTAGCCAGTAGCAGGGTAACCGCATCTAAAAAGCTATACTTATAGATACATAACCTCTCCCTCCCTTGATGCTTCACTTTGCAATAAGACTCCCGCCTCACACCATCAACAACCCGCTGATACGTTGCTGTAGGGTGACCTATTCTCGGAAATAGGAAATGTATACATGCTTGCGTGACACTGGGCGATGGCACATTGGGTATAATAAAGCAAGCCAGTAATGACTCAGCATATATAGTGGGAGGTAGTGGTTAAGGCCAGGCACCTGGCTCTACTGGTAGCACGTACACCTGTGCAATGGGAGACCTGGGCTCAATTCTTGGCCCAGGATATACCGAATTGTTTGAATTTTGAACTCGCTGCTACCCTGCTTAGCACTGAGCAATTACTAGGGAACAGGGTGGAAGGAGGAGAAGGCTAAGGCGCAAATCATCTGTGTCAGCTCCAGACACATAGCGACTTAGCTTCTCTATGAGTGAAGTTGGCACAGTTTAAAAGATAGAACTGATGTAACTAATTAAAGCCAATCTTATAACGCTGCTGGCTTATCTTTGGGTCTTGAAAGTTGGCTGACTGCCTAAAGTGTTAAAGATTAAGATCCTTACCCTACCACTGCTGTGTCTCTATGACGGCCTCACTAAAGATGAGCTTTATATTCGCAGCGATACACTGGCACAATGTGGTATCACCGACATGATTACTACTGCCGCTGTGCTGTTGTAATGACTCCAACATTAAGGGCGAGTTGAATTCTCATAAAGTTATAAATCTACCGTAAGTCCGGTCCACACCTCAAACCTACAAATTAAAAGAATATGAAACCACTCCTGGTGAGTTTAATTCATACCACATATGTTCCTACACTGTTTAGAGGCTCCAATAAATAAGGGAGGATAGCGGTGGCCATATTGGTTGTCAGTAGGATTAGCATACCGGAGACTTAATTTGACTGGACATTGCTCTAAGTATAGCTGTCCTGGTAACAGAGCAGATAATCTCCACGCAAGAAAAAAAAGAATATATATGCACATACACCTACAGGTGGCTTGTCATGCTATTGAAGCTCATAAAACCATCATATCTCCTGGATAATGGGAGTCTCATCCTCTGGGTTAGCAGTAGATCATCTCAGACTTTACTAGACAATTTCTTGCTCTGCTCGTACGGCATCGGGATGGCTAGTAGTTGCCATGATGCACTCCCATCTCTTTACCATCAACTTATCCATGTCTTTCGGTGCACCAGAGTTTACCAGGTAGAGTCATAGCCGAAGAACTTGAGCAGTAGTTCTCATTTCTGTGAAATATTATATTTAAGTGATTAAGTTCTGCCAGGAAATTTCCAGAAAGTCATTTTGGGTCCTATTTGACTGGGAGTCATAGGTGACAAGTTGCACGACGAGAAATACTAGAGATTCAGTTTTTCTGAACTTTGAAAATTCTCAGAGCTCCTATATCCTACATAAGAACATGCTGTATTTGAGCTTCCGTCAGCAAAAGCTATGCACCCTGGCCTTCAGAGGTACAGGGTACAGAGGTTCAGCAGAACTGAAGGAATGCCCCTGTTTGTGCTCCACTTCCAATCAGCATAAACTCCAGTTCAATGATTGCAATGCTGGTCTAGCCCTTGAGTCTCGAGAAAGGTTTTGTGCGGCCCAGTCTTCAAAAGGCTTGACCACCCATGATCTATAATATCCAACATGGAGCAAGGCCGCACTGACCTTCCTGAGAATGTATTTTAACTCGGATACAATTAAAACCCCTCTATTGAGGAGAAGAATGATGTAAAATAATTGGGTGTGTCAAGTAGTAGAATCGATGGCTTCCTAACCAGATAAAAACTAGCTGACATCTTGAAAAAGCAATGAAGATCATTTCTTGCCTTGTATTATATTCTTCTCGTCTACCATTCTATAGTTTGTAACTGCCAGTCGGATAAGTTGGTAACTGCCAGTCGGTTAAGTTGGTAACTGCCAGTTGGATAAGTTGGTAACTACCAGTTGAAAGGTTTGAGACTTGATAAAGAAAAGCACATTCCGTAAATCTACACCTGGTTTAGAATGATGGATTTGTTTTCAGTTGTCAGAGTGAGTGAATGCTCAGTTTAAAATAGTGATATAAAGAAGAAGAACTGTATTGCATCACAATGGGAGTATATCAATCCGATGGACAGGTAAATGGTAAAACACGTCTGTCATGATGACTGCTGTATTTTACAGTCCTTCATCTCTGTAGTCTCCAACATAAAGGCACATGTTGATTGATGTAATAGCTTAGTCGGCAGCCTGTATTTACAGAGAGTAACATACTAGTCAAGTTTCTCATGTACCAGTCGCCAATAGGCTCCAGAGATAGATGACACAAAACTAGCCAATCATCATCAGCCTCGTGACACTATGATCATATAAGCTGTGGCTGAAACCTCTGCATTCATCAGTCTACATAGCCATCTGCAGCTGTAGACATGAGACACGCGGTGATAGTGATCCTCGCTCTCAGCTGTTTCCAGGCTTGCTGGAGCTCGAGTAAGTAAAACTACTAGCCTGTCAGATTTTCCTCCTATTTCAAATGCTACTAATCAAGGCATCTCTACAGGCAGACTACTATGGAGCCCTACTGGAGGTGCCGGATGTAGGGCTATCTGGTGCCGCCCGACGCCAGTCAATGGTAAGCAGCAGTGAAACATTTCACACAGTTCAGTAACTGCTGATGACTCCAAAACTCTAATCCTTTTTGATCACAAAACATTGATATCGGGTTTTCTGGCCTTCTTAGGATAGCGCCTCACCACCTGAAACTGTTCTTTGTGTTCATCTAAACAAAGCCTAAGGTAGTCACGAGTGTGAAAAGCAAAAACAGCACAGAGACAAATCTTTTAGAGTTGAATCTGGAGCACAAGCGACTGTGATTACACTCTTTAGACCAGGCTCATTGGTCCATGTACAGCTTGATGGAGGAACGGTTTAGAGAGCTTACATCATACATGAATAGTCTCCCGTAATTTCTCGGTCCGAATTTTGAACTGAAATTGATATTATTGGTTCCCTAGTGTTTTCCTGTGGCTTATTAGTTAGATCTCTCTGAGCTAAGCTCAAATATGGCTAGATCTTAGCTGTAGGAGGTAAGGGTTCTGAGCTAGAGCTTCTCAAAATTCACAAAAATTCAGAAAACTGAATCTCCAGTATTTCTGGTCCGACAACTTGTCATGTCTGGCGGAGATTATGCCATATACTTTCCTCCAGCTTCATGATTTCCTCTGAAGTTAAATTTTAACTACATACTATTCATTAGAAGTTGCTTTGTCTTCATTTGATTCAGTCCCTCCGGTGTTGAAGCCCTCAATCTGCCCGCAGTGCATCACCTCTCCTTGCCCATGTGAATGCCCAAGATTGACTAATTGTGGGACTAAATGTGGAAATAGAGGCTGTGTTACAGATGAAATAGGCTGCAGCACTTGCCGGTGCAAATCAGGAGGCAGATTGCCTGGGCGACCAATAGGTAATCACTAAAGTATAAATAAATGCTCATATTTTAGAGTTATCCTCTCCACGTCAATAGCTTATGATTTCAGACAGTTCTCACGCGTTGCATCATGTACTTACATACATTAAACAGCACTGGCTGTATCGTAACCTATAATTACCAGACCTAGAGGTCTATCCGAATTTAAGTTGTGCAAAAGTGGGAAGTAAAAGACTGGTCGTACTGTAGCAGGAGGTTGCCAGAACTCAGCGAGATGCGCTATCATATTGTGTATGGCGAACAGCAGGTGCATAGAGACCACTGATGAGAATGGATGTGTAAAAGCAAGATGTGAGCCCATCGGCATCCTTGGAGGTAAGAATAGATACAGCATATGAAAAGCACATAAGTAATACTCTATTTGATGATGCGTTGCATGCTGGGAAATGCTGGGATGCTGTCAGTCTGTCTATTAGCAGACAGATGTACTGATATATTGTAGATCATATTGTGTGATTGTTAGATTTCATGAAATTAGTTTGCAAACAGAGCGGGTGGGGTTAGAGAAAACAGAGTGGGTGGGGTTAGGGAAGACAGGGATGAGTCAGAGTGGAGTCGACAGACTCGAGTTGAGGTCGTAAGAATCAAGACAAAGTGAATGATGGTTAAGAAGGAATAGGAAATATTTAGGATGGCTGTCCCCATTATTTAAATCGGCTTCTAACTGTCCATTTCTTGCAACTAAGGTTGGATGAGTTAGGAAAAACGGCGCAAAGTCTAGCCTGCTAAATCCCCTTCCATTTTGTAAATTTTTGTGATCGCAATAGAAATTATCATACTAAGCTGTTTCGAATGAACTGGAAGGGAAACATCTGTTGGCTCAGGCTATGAGATGTCAGGCTGTGATAGATAATAAGCTGAAGGTAATGTTTTAGGTGGCTGCCGAGGGTCAGCGAGTTGTGCTGCCACTACATGCTCCATAAACTCGAGGTGTGTAGTGACTACCGACAACAATGGCTGCCCGACTACAGCCTGCAGACCAATCAGCTAAATCTAGTCAATGCAGTGAGAATAATGGCAATGAATTACAGAGTGAAGATGAAAAGCAGTTATGGTACTAAACGACATGAAGACTGAAAGTGGCATTAATCTTAGTCTTACTGCAACAGTAATTCTTACTGCCTCGCTAGGTCTAAAAATGTGAAAGTGTTAAATAATTGGGAATATGCATGATAGAGAGCAAGATAGATTTCCAAAGTAACTCAAACTTGTATTTCGCAAATAAAAGATTACTCAGTACCACGATCTGGATTGACTGGTAACTGTTTGAATATGGTGTGTTGTTGTCTATCGTCGTTCATGAAGAGAATTTCATTGTTGATGACTCACTACTTTAAATCCATTAAACAATAATCAACTTTGATTGTAAAATTCTCCCGAAGTGTCCATTTCAATCACATGTGAACAGGATATGGCTTTTGTCATTCTCCCGTCAGTATGCGTGCATGCGGCACATCTGGGAGTGCGCGCGTGTGAGCCTAAGTGTGAGCGAAAATCGACAGGAGAATGAGAAAAACTCAAGAAGCTAACATGAAGTATTGGCTGACACGCTCGGGGAGGGGGTCGCACCGAGCGGAAAGTGTGTGCAGTAGAAGTTTTCATGGATGTCGCTAGATGTAATTTTCTTCTTGCATCGATGAAAGACCGAAATAATTGTATGATACATGATCAGATATTTTTAGCGCTGTTTTGCAGTGCATCAGTGAATTGAAGGGGATGGGAAAATTTTGCTCTTTCATAATCTGGAGTCAGATTTCAAAACAGCTGTCTAGATCTCAAGATATAGGCAAACCAGACACCTATGAGCAAACAAAGGTGTGATGGGAATTGTCTTCTCAAAACAAGATTCTTTAATTATGGAGCTTTTCAATGATGCCAGAAGATGTAAACTCGTTTACTGAATCCAAATCTGAAATCAGATTTTAAAACAAAAGCCTACATCCTAAGATTAGATTAGTTATATCGGTCAAGAAAACAACTTTTCTGAATGTCTTTGATATGACTACGCTTTTCTTGACCGATAAATGACGCCACTCTCAGGACCTAAAGGTTTGAGTTAAAATCCTATTTCAGATTTGGATTCAGTAAACGGTTTTACATCTTCTGATATCATTGAAAAGCTCCATTATTAAAAAAATCTGTTTTGAGAAGACAACTCCATCACACCTTTATTTGGCCATATATATCTGGTTTGCCTATACCTCAGACATCCGTTTTGAAATCTGATTTCAGATTATGAAAGAGTAGTATTTTTTTATCCTTTCCAACTCACCATTGTATCGCAGAAACAATAAAAATATCAAATCTGGCATCATACGATTATTTCGGTCTTTCATTGATTCAAGGAGAAAATGGTGGGATGCCAATGAGTGTCTGCCAAAAACATAAGAATTGGCGTATAGCAGTCTTAGAAAAGGCAGGAACAAGTTCTTAGAATTGAAGCCTATCTATTTCCTATGCGATCATAGGAACGCCTAGCAAAGCAGAAGATCGCCTAAGGAATAGGACCCAAGAACGCGTAAGTCCGCATATGATCGCTTAGAACTTAAAAGGTACTTCTAAGAATCACCCTGTGAGGGCCTAAGACAGCCCTGAGGAGCGCCGACAGACCTAAGAATCATGACTACCAGTCCTATAGTTGTAACACTGCTATAACTCTTATGTAACAGTGCAAAACGTCTCGTAGCCTACTTCTCAAGCACTTATTCCCTAACATTTCTTAATTAGTTGTCCAAGTAGGCAATTGAGAAAGTTATCATGGCCCAAAGCTGCCACCTCTATTTTCAAACACCACCTGTTACATAATCTACCACCTGTGAAACAGCAATCTCCTATTGCACACAGAATTCACTAACTCGTAATCTGCAATGTTGTAGAAGACACAAGATTTACCACCTCCAATACAACAATGTTCTATCTCACACAGGATTTGTCTCCTCATATGGAAACACTTGTGATAACAGGGAAAACTTGCTCGCATTAGAAACGCCCCCTAATAGTATGGCGAGATACACCAGCTTTTGTCATTCTCCTGTAGATATTCATGCATCAGCGGGAGGGAGGTGAAGAGGGAGGGAGGGAGGTGGAGAGGGAGGAAGGGAGGTGGAGAGGGAATAAGGGATATATAAGGGATATATTATTGTATGTACTGACAATCACTTTGCTTCACATGATCATGACAGCCAGCTAATATCACTGATGATCTAATGATTACACGCTGCAGGCTGATCCTTGCTGCTGTAGAATAGCTTGGATCAGCGAGTGTAGCAGGTGCTGTCAGAATACAGGCTATTTTAGCAGACTATGTTGGTTGTATTTGGAAGAAGCTCCTGTTCCATAAACCACCCAGAGAAAAACAAAGCAGATAGGCTAGCACCCAAGCAGAGGCCTGAAAACAGAGCTTTTTAGAGCCTGGAATTCTAATTATTATAGGGAATAGATGGGAAAGACAAATTCTATACAAAATCATTCGTGACAAAAGTTTCACTCATCCTGTCCTGTATTGCCCCCGCTGTTGTTTATCAGATTTCCTAGCAATACCTGCTATATTCAGAGTGTTTTGCTATTCTACAATCATTCATGAACAACAATATAATATTATATCATTGAAACGTGGTTTTTGGCCGATTCTGGCACCCATAAGTCTGTTATTCTTCTGGTTGCCGTCCTTGACTACACATTTCCAGGGAAATTTGCGGTGTCGAAGTTGATATCATTCTACTTGACTGTCATTGATTGGTCAATAGTAAACATACGTCTATGAGTGTCACAAAATAGTACGATATTTTCTCCGAAAGATTTCCCAAGAGGAGAACACTACTATTTTTTTTGAAAATTTTAATAAAAAGCCTTACGGCCCTGTCTGTCAGGCCTATAATAATGACTTACTCTGCTGAACCCAGCTCTAACGATAAGGCATTTATGAGCGATGTTCATGCATTTAGAAAGCCTCTGTAATTTGATATGTTAGCAGTTTATTTGATGCAGTCAGATACATTAATAAACCTCTTGGTATACACCGTATCATAGCAGTTCAGTGCTTGGTGATGCAGTCTTATGGTGATTGACACAATCGTTTCATTCCAATTCGCCAGCATCAGAGTGCGTGAGACAAACCTAACTATAGCATGTAAACAACTTGATTTTCCTATCCATACCAATGAACCTGTATAGTATCTAAACAGCCTGATTTTTCCTATCCATACCAATCAACCCGCTCCATTGCTGGCAGTCATAGAGCCAAGGTCTGGGAACGATACAATTTCAATCGCGCTGTGCTGTGTTTCAGTTCACTTGTCTGATAAATTCTGAGTAGAAATATGTGTCCACTGTCTCTTAATCTAAACATTGCAGTGTGCATCTTCCAATAGGAGATTGTAATTCCGGTAGCAGGCAGCCCTATCAATGACACTCCTTGAAGGGTTTCCAATAGGTAACTTCTTCATATCAAGACCATAGACCAGTTCTCCTCAGCATCATCGAACAAAGAAGACCCAATGATGGCTTTCTTGAGGGTTAAATTCTAGATGTTTTAAAGGCAGGGTTTAAAGTATAATTTTTCTCTTGCAGGAACTCTAATTCATTACTACACCAAGGCAAGGACATATCTAGGATCCAGGAAAGGAGATGTGCTGCTCCTGACTGCGTTGCTAGTTACACATTGTGAAGTCATATTTTGTGTGGGTGTTATGTAATATACCGTTGGCGGGGGGGTGGATGTGGGAGGGGTCTGGGGACTTCCCCAGGAAAAAAGGATTTTGGAAGTGCTCTGAGATCGTATATGAGACAATCTGGATCAACTTAACATGAAAACTCTTGATGAAAATACAATAACACCCTATGTGACACATTCATAATTGTGTTTATTGGCTAGGGTACAAAGTAATGTGTTCTAGAGCATAATTACTTCAAAGCTCTCGTAGTACTAGATATGATGATATTAGATACAGTGCTTACTGGTCTGACCATGCAAGTTTCCTGTGAGATGAAGATGCACATGGAAGTGCATTATTCAGATCTTGGCTTTGCGAAGTACGCATTGACATCATTATGGTTAGTCAAAGCCTTCTACAGGTTTGAGAATAGCTGGTGAATAAAACACTTAGCATGAGAAATTTTACACCTTTCCTCCTGCATGGCGGCCATCTTGGCTGTGCCTAGCAACAACTCTGACTGGGAATTGTGGGAAAAATAGGCTTCCCACGAAATAAATAACTGAGTCGCTGGAAAGAGCACATCCTGATTGTCTGGAAAACAGTGATTTTGAATCTTTAAGAGCAAGGAAACGTTACCAAAATATTGATTACTTCGAAGTTAGGAAATCGAAGGTTCAGAAAGAATCAATATGAATCGAGTCGTAGCAGCCCTAATCAAACGAAAAGTGGAGAATCTGGTCTGAAATTAGGATGGCAGAAGGCGCTTTTGGAGTTGGGAACGTTCTATGAACGTCCTGCACGCTCACCTCTAAATAGAGTAAAAACTAGCTTCAACAGTACTAAGTCGGACACGTCCGGCGAATGATATGTTTTTCGTTCTGGTGCTGCGGAGAAAGAAGCCATCTAGCTTGCCAAAAACGGCTGACCAGACTTTGAGAAGACAACTGCCAGCAAAGAATGAGCTTGAAATTAAAGAACTTGTATCAGTCTTCCATTATTAAAATGTCCGACCGAGTAACTAGTCGCTCCCAGTGTGCTGTGGCTGCTTTTGCCATCGATGAATGCTGCAAAGATGTTACAAAAGCTAGTGGAGAATGACACCAAGAAAGTTGCAGTCCTTGAGAAGCTAGTCGCCCATCTAACAGGATAGTAGATTTCTATTGCAAGTGGTAAATTTGTGAAAAATCGATAAAAGGAAGCAATGATTGTATTTAACACATCACAACATTGATGCTATGTCATCGCTCTTTGCATGACCTGCTGGAGTGGTGTCTGCAATCCCTCCCTGAACATCTAGGTTTCCTAGGTAAACTTGTGTGTTACCTCCTTAAAATATGAGCTGCTGTGGTTAAGGCCGTGATTGATGGCAATGCTATGGAGCGGAACGCTTGATTCTATAATCATGTTTTCTCGTTTCATGGTTCTGACACCCATATACTTAAGCCGTTTCCATCAACCCTTGAGAAGACCGATGCAGTTTTCAACTCGAACACACAGACGTTTGTGAACCATGTTGAAAGTTTGCTCAGCAGGTGTTAGGAGATTCGAGTATGGAGTAAGTAGTCTTTCTGTGAGAGGATAGGCTGAATCTCCTAGAATGAATCAGTAGCATTTACACGATGGTGACCTTGTCTAGCAGATTATCACTTTCACTACCGGCTGCTTTTGGTGTTTTTCTTCTTAATGCATTTCATATAGCAGTAGGTTCAATTAAGTTACATCTATTACCTGTTTGCTCACTGTTCAGTGGTTTCTTCCAGCTCAGCAGGTATTTAAACATTACTTAGGTAAAACAGTAGCACTCAATCAGTATGACAATTCATATGAACCACATTTTACTTTCCTCTCTCCAATGCTGTGGGACTGACATATTGAAGTCGAACAATACATAACACCACCGAATACCGGGCTAACACTTAGCAATGTCAGGTAATACGATTCAGTGTCAATTGATACTACTGAATTTACAAAAATACGAAGAGTTACATCAGAGGTCAGCAAGCCGAACATTTACTAGGACAGTGTGCAGGAGCTGTGTTTCCTTGGAATGCTTGACTCACAGATCAGATATTGTGTTGTGATGGTGCGCCATGACTTGGTCCTTCAAAAAACCAACAAGCTGTTACAAGGATATCACAGACTGCAAGTCTCAGACTAGCCCGTGTCATATGGCAGGTCTGTATGAAATGCTGATATCCATTCGCATTTGTTAGTGATGCTACCATATCTGTTGACCAACAATATTGCACTGGCAATAGAGCTTCAAACTATTGATAGAACGCCGCTGTACCGATGTAATACCAGACTGAGGTATCAGTGTTCCATCAAACACTTGCAAACTTGCAAACACACGATGACATCATACTTACCCGGACTGTCCGTTTGAGGGATAAAATATGCCGACTGCCGTTCTAGCTAATAGGTTACTTGTAATAGACTGAGTGACATGCAGCAGGTAATACTCACACTGCCGTAACGTTAGTTGTTATATCAATTTATATGTGTAGACAGTCTTATCAACACCTCTGCCGACAGCCAGTGATCTGTTAGATACACTCAGACCACCCAAGACGATGTTTATATTTCTGACCTCATCGTCTCTGATGTTAGCGATCACATGACCTGTACAGCAAGTCAAACCAATCAGCACATGGCAGCATAGAGAGAGTCAGTCACTGTCCATATCAGTCAATCAGTCCAACCTAACTATTGTCACTGTGTATCAGCATTCATATAATATAATTCGACGTAACAAATGAGACTATAAGGAGAACTACAGTTCGAAATGGCTAAGCTAAATATACATCTCACTTATCAGGATTAATTCAATAATTCAATAAGATAAATTTTCAGCAGTAACACAACTGTTCATGGGCCTTGTCGCCTTCACCCTCCTGTTAGACAGATGTCTCTACGGGCCTAAATCTATACAAGACAACAGAACTCCTGATACCATCAATTCTTTTTATCACGATTGGGCAGAAAGAAATAAGTATTTCTCCCAATCCTGATTTCACCACCAACTAATCCTGGACGATGATTGCGTACCATAGCCGTATAACATGTACACTCAGGCCAATTAGTAAAACAGAAATGCAGCAACCAGAACAATATGGATGGGTTTAAGATGCAAACACAGTTTTACCTGTGTGTCCGTTCAGTACTGTGATCTGTATCTTTTCAGACCATCCACCGACAGCCACATAGACTCTGTCAGCGTTGTCACAGCAGACTGCTCTAGGCTGCTCCTGGCTGTCATTAGACCACACACAGTCTCCTGTACTCACATCTATACAGGACACGATGCCATCGCGTGAAACTATCACAGCATCACGATGTGATCACATCAAACATAGCCATGTAGCAACACAAATCAGTTCAAGACAGGGTATGAGTCTCTTCACCTCACCAGTCAGACTGTATTGTACTATAGTTCTACAGTCTCTATCAGGTACGAGTACACTGTCCTTCTTCACTACCAGCTGACTGATAAGGCGACAGTCCTCATTGTGTCTCCACAACCGGATCAGCTGATAGTTTGAGTCGTATACTCTAACAGACCAGCCATCTGTCATAGAGACCGGTGTGTAGATCAAACCGTCATTGACAGAAACACTACATACTTCACCATCTACTGATGTGACATGAGACGAATGACCGTCGCTTCTCACTCGATCTACTCCACCGATAAGTCCCACATATGTCTGACCATCATATTGTGTCACTGAACAACACCGACCACTCAGTTCAACCCTCCCATCAGTCTTATACCAGTGGGTGCAGCGTTCAGTGAGATCATCAGTCTGTCTGACTGTCTCAGGGTCACCTCACTCTGTCTGTGTTTACCTGTCACATAGGATCATCAGTCAGTTACATAGATTTACCGATATTCATTGATTCAAACAACGTCCCATATTTTCGTCTCTTACGCGGATATGCAGATGTACAGCCACTATCTACCACACAACCATATGGATACAACTATGATCGCCTGTACAGGAAACTTGGTTCTAGGTGCTGGTCACCCTGTAAAAGTAATTCAGCCCTGTATATGACAATTCATATGGCGGCAATGCACTTCTAAGGTGGATTCAGACCCCGCCGATTCAGCCGGCCTATCAGTACTGGCCAGCCGAAAGCTTAGTGTGAAAGTAATTCCCGGTCAAATAAAACGATCTGCCAGCAGATCTGAAAGATTGCTTCATGAACAATTGAAAGCTCAGTCAGTGACGTCGACAGCCAATCATAAGCGTATCTGATTAGCATACTATCGCCAGTCACTATCAATCGGTCGCCAGTGTGAAAGGATCTGTCAGAAACATGTCAAAAACTCAGTAAATGTATAAATAATCAAACATCTCCACAATACCAACTGTAGGTGCTATTCACTCGAATCGTGACAATAAGTTTACTTGTACTAGTGTCGAGACAGGCTAAAGAATGCATAAGTACAAGTACAAGTAAAAGCACATTGTCCAATTAGCAGTTTCCTATGACCGATGACCAACAAATCAATGGAAAGGTAAATCTGATTACAAATTCGAGCATTAAATTTTTCAAACCAGGGACAGGAATGCAGAGAATGATGTTACATTGTTAGGACTGTCCTACCCGTGTGCAGCATTGGTTCGTGATTAGTTACAGAAACGCAGACGGACAGGGTGGTGCTAAATTCAGGTGAGTAGTTAGAGACACTCTGTAGAATACCTCTCACCAGACACATTAAACAGATCCAGCAATATCTTTAACTTGGTTTTGTATTGCATTGTCATAGTCTATTTGTTTTGTAAGGATCATCAGTAGTAATGATCAGACCATGGAGGTGTTGCTGTTGTAGGAATTCGGAGGAAGTAATTTGGTGGTAGTAATCCAGTGCTAGTATTACTAAAGATGGCACCTGCCTGTCTAGAGATGGGGTAATGAGGCATAATTACCGTCAGAAGAGGCAATCAAATCAGAAAGGGACTTGACATCCAGCTCTTTAATCTGTTCCTCTGTGTCAGGAGAAGATGACTCTTGTACTTTCCTCACTACTCTCACCTGAACAAGACAGTTAACTAAAATCTGATGTCTGAAAACATTCAATGCCTAGTTACTCATCATCAACTTCTCATCTATCCAAAATGCTCTGCTATATACTCACTGCTCGATTCGATGACATCATTTCCTGTATCTGTGAGAGCAGACGCCCAGCAGTAGTCATCTCTCCTGTCAGATAGCTGTCCAGCTGAGAAGTTAGCTCAGTCTCTCTCGCACGGTATTCCTCTGTCATCTTCCTCTCCATCTCCTCATACTGCCCTCTGATGGCTGATAACTACAGTAGCAATGGGTCATAGGATGAAACGTCATCGGCTCGTATCAATACTGCTGTGTATCACATGATGGTCGCAGCAGAGACTGTACAGTACAAGGAATGACAACTCTCACTGACCTGTTCCTCTTTGTGTCTCCTCATCTCCTCCATAGTATTGTTGTATTCAGTCTCCAGTTGTCTCAGCAACTCCTTGTACTTCTTCATTTCGTCTCCCACCTCTTCCTGACGCCTCTTAAAATGCTTGCTGTTTGACTTCAGGCGTTTCTTAGCTTCCTCAGTTGTCTCATCCACAGGACCCAGTTTGTGAGCGCCACCTGCGACGTTCATACACTTCTGGTTTATATTTTACGCATAAAGTTTTAAAACCACCAAAATGCTGAAACCATTATAGTTTCTCAAAACCAAGACTGCAGCTCCCGACATCCTTGAGGCAGTTGGGGCAGAAGAGCTGTAAGCACAGCAGACATGCCACAATGATCCTAGAGCCAGAGTGGGAATGACAGGCTGTCTCTACTTGAGCAGCTCCCTGACTGGCGTACTACAACATGGAGACAGTGCAATGATCAGTGAAAAGTTCATTGTGCAGCTGAAATAAGTTAGAGAACACTTTCTCATCACCCTTTGCACTTGGTACCGCCCACATCAATAGCATGATTGTCAATTTCCATGCAGTAATAATCCCATGGATAATATATCTCACTGAACTCAAATATTCTATCATCAATGAAGGTACTCAGCTCCCTGTATGTAGATACCGACAGCTCACCTCCTGGTGTCTCTCACACATCACTTTACTGCAGTCTTCACAGTATCCCACACTTGATCTTGTCTCTCCTCTTTTGTGGCAGGTATCACATGGTGTCTTTGAGGACTCACCACAAGGTAGTGTCTCCAAATCAATGCCGGCATCCATTTTCCTTCTGGATCATGCAATAAAACTTTTTAAAAAACACCACCACCACAACAGCCTGGTATCACAGCAACAACATCTTCTTACCGGCACGCCACACACACAATTCCTCCCTTTATCACTTTATCAGCCTTCAAACAAGGCAGGCAGAACTCATGACCGCACGGCAGCCTCCTTGTGTCGACCATATTTTCCACTCCTTCCATGCAGTAGCCACACGACTCTGTCGTATACCTGGTATTGATTGAACTCTCTGCCATCTTTTTGCGTAGTACTTAACCTTCGAGACTATAACAATCAGGTAAGCAAATGCACACAATCAGCTTACACTTTTAGCAATGCTTGCATGGTTCAACCACCACAAGACTCGGTTTCAAGTCAGCTATTGCTCATGTCTGCTGCCAGCGTCCTCTGCGACGCCTAAACCTTGAAACTTGGTAAACTCACTTCAACAAACTTTAGCTATCAGCTTTCAGTTACAGGTAGCCTTCCATATTTAGCCTTGGCTGATAAGATAAATAACGGAGGAACGCTTGGTCACATGGTTGTCAGTAGAGAGATTCCAGTACTGGCTGTATACATAGGTAAGGTGGTGTTTGGTAATATTTAACTCAAAGTTATCAGGCGAGTGTTTCACTGTGAAATCCACTAGCTCCTCACTCGAACTCCAAGATATATGTCATGGGGCTGTGTCGCGTCTCAATGTGTCTTATCTCTTTGGCCGGCGAGGGTGAATTAGTGAGATTGCTGGTGGCATTAGGAGCATTGTAAACAGCAGCAGAATGAGGTTGCTGGCTCCATCCTTTGTCTTGGCTTCGCTTCCATTTGACTCATTGTTCAGTACCAAGGTAGTACTGTAGAAGTTGGGAGTTGTCCTTACTTGTTGAGATGTCCCGTTCATTTATCACAGCGCTATATATCACTCGCTAGGATATCAACTAATGCAAATTCCCCTCCCCATCTCGCCTCCCTGTGAACGCAGCTTTTTTATACATGATTCGTTTTACTCAGTTTGTAGCTTAGAATGCAACCAGAATATGCTATTCTATTGCATGTATCCATCTCATCATATCCGTTCAAGGACATTTTTCACCTGTCCTGTCATGATCAATAAAGAGCCGGCTTTTATGGTTTGCTGTTTATATAAAGATTAGATGCAGATGTTCCTCCTCTCCAGAACAAATTTTGTCCTAACGTTCTAGCTTTATTACTTCTAGAGATATTTTAGCGAAGGCATGTCCGGCCTCTGCGTACAAGATTTTCCGCAGCTTTTTAACTTCATTTTGATTTTCCAACCACTTTTATTTGTTTTGTCAGCACAGGTCACATTTACCAACATCAAATGCAATTAACCTTATATGGAAACTGAAACAGAATTGTCTTGTTATTAATTTGTGAACTCTTATTTAAAATAAGGACTGAAAACACTATACTGGCCTAATGATGAGTTCCTCCATGGACCTTCACCCGTTAACGCAGCCCACCAACCCTCGAAGAACTTCACGAAGTCTTGTTCAAATCCTGCAACACCATCCAATCGTTTCTCTCCAGCTCCGTAAGCTCTGAAACAATCAGAGGATGATAGTAAGGGCATGAAGAAATAGAGGTAAAAAGCATTAACGCTACTA
>ERZ1740065.948-NODE-948-length-16709-cov-4.615648_pt1 | contig 16709 bp, 10 predicted proteins | sample MGYA00581738_ERZ1740065 | MGnify/ENA primary metagenome ERZ1740065 (study PRJEB43018, sample SAMN04849749) | marine metagenome | isolation source: floating plastic debris | place: Pacific Ocean | collected 2008-09-01 | study: EMG produced TPA metagenomics assembly...
GCGAGCAGGACGGTAGTGCCTCATCCAGAATATGGCAGGTTAATTTGACAATGCCCGTTGCGATCATCCCCAGCTTTGGACTACTGGAAACCGAGTACAAACCTTTGACAAATTCCAGAATCCTCGTCGCCGGGACATCGGAATTTAACACCCTGGGCGACCTGCCGTCGGTACCGGTGGAGCTAGCCGCAATCCAGAAAAACTGGTCCACCGTTGACTTAATTGAAGATGAATTTACCTTGGCTGCGATGCAGAATATTCGTAGCCAGGAAGACTTTGCGATCGCCCATCTTGCCACCCACGCGGTGTTTCGCGACGGCGACCCCAGCAATTCCTTTGTGCAGCTTTGGGGGGATGAGCAGTTGGGATTGGATGCGATCGCCTCCCTCAACTTCCACAACCCGCCCCTAGAGCTGCTGGTCCTAAGTGCCTGTCAAACCGCCTTTGGCAACACCTCAGCAGAGCTAGGATTTGCGGGACTGTCGGTGCAATCGGGAGCAAAAAGCGTTGTGGCTAGCCTTTGGCAAGTGAGCGACGCCGGAACCCTAACCTTGATGTCGGAATTTTACGATCGCCTCGGCGATATTCCCACCAAAGCCGAATCCCTCCGCCAAGCCCAGCTCGCCCTGTTACGCAACGAGATCACAGCAGTCAAAGCCTTTTTAGCCAGCACCAACCAAGGGGACTTTACTATCCCAGCACAACTAACCGATTCCAGCGCCGCTGCCGACTTTTCCCACCCCTACTTTTGGTCCGGCTTCACCCTGGTGGGCAGCCCCTGGTAGCTGATTACCCCATCCAATTCGTCAATTAATATCAACAGAAATTCTGCGTCAATCCTGGGGGAGCCACCCTCAAGGGCGACGGGACCGCTCACACCGTCCGGTATCCCATTGAACCTCTCAGGGGACAGAGCCATGGGGGACAGGCTAGAATTTAGCTCAAAGACCAGGCATTTCAGCTTTTAATATTCCAGCTTTTAAAATATTTCAGTTTCTATCTGAATACCTTCTGAATATTGCCAGCCTCTGCTCTTTTGTTTAAATGTCTTTATTCGACTTGGTTGGGTGCCAGTAAACTTGCAAAATTAAACTTGCAAAATTAAACTTGCGAAATTGATTTTCCCCATTAGCTTGCAACGTTAATTTGAAAAAGTGATTCGCAAAAGTAATTCGCAAAAGTTTGCGAAGGGCACCAGGACCCATTTCGGACACTACCTGCCTGTGACTTCATCCTTTTAAATGCGAGGCCTCAGTTGTGTTGATTCCGCTTGATTACTACCGGATTTTGGGCGTGCCCATCCAAGCTGATTCTTCTCAACTCGGTCAGGCTTACCAACAGCGCCTCGCCCACGTTCCCCATCCGGACTATTCCCAAACAGCCCTAACCCTGCGGCGGCAGCTTTTGGATGAGGCTTATCGTACGTTAACCGTGGCGAGCGATCGCCAAACCTATGATTCCCAGTTCCTGGCCAAAAGCTATGCGGAAGGACCCCAGCTGGCCACCCCCGACGGTGCAGTTCCCAAAACGCTGAATTTAGATATTGACGATCGCCAATTGACCGGGGCGATCGCCCTGTTGCATGAACTGGGGGAATACGAGCTTGCCATTAAGCTGGGCTATCCATACCTCAGCCAACCCGACGATATTGAAGCGGGACGCTTTGGGGAACCGAATTTAGCCCTGGCGGACTTACTGCTCACCGTGGTGCTGTCTTATCTAGAGCTGGGGCGGGAACAGTGGCAAAGCAACCACTCGGAGCAGGCGGCCTCCTCCCTAAAAATTGCCCAAGAGATGCTGCTACACAACGGGCTCTTTGCCGGGCTGCGAGGGGAAATTCAGGGAGATTTATATCGCCTGCGCCCCTATCGCGTGCTGGAGCTAATGGCGAGCCCGGACGCCAACGGTGTGGCCCATCGCCAGGGGTTGCAGCTGCTGCGCAGTATGTTGAAGGAGCGCGGGGGCATTGATGGCAACGGGGATGATCGATCTGGACTGGGAGTCGAGGAATTTTTACGGTTTATTCAACAAATTCGCGGCTACCTGAGCGCCCAGGAGCAGCTTGCCCTATTTGAAGCAGAAGCACGTCGCCCGTCGGCGGTGGCCACTTATTTGGCGTCCTATGCCCTGATTGCCCAGGGATTCAGCCAGCGGCAGCCAGCCTTTGTACAACGGGCTAGTTTGCTGTTTCGGCGGCTGGGGCAGCGGCAGGATGTGTTTTTAGAGCAGGCGATCTGTGCCCTGCTGTTGGGACAGCCCGATGAAGCCTGTCAGTATTTGGAAAAAAGCCAGGAAGCGGAGCCCCTGGATGCCATTCGATCGCGAGCGGGCAACTCCCCGGATCTGCTTCCCGGTTTATGTGCCTATTGTGAACAGTGGTTGGGGTCGGAAGTATTGCCCCATTTTCGCGATTTAAGCGCCATGGAAGTGTCCCTAACGCGCTATTTCTCCGACCCTGGCGTGCAGGGCTATTTGGAATCCATGCCCGATGAGGCTGAGGTTGCTGGCGACAACACCTGGAATACCACGGTGCCCGACCCCAATCCAGCGGACTTGGCTGCGGTGGGACGTAACGGGGAGCGTTCCCTAACGCCACCCCCGCGCCCGCCGATTATTCCTCCCAAGTTAGGGGGGCCGAGTCAAGTGCCTCCCACTCCCTTTGCGAAGGGGGCAGGTCAGGTTCCAGGGGCAGAGATGCCACCGGGGGCGATCGCTCCAGACGCCGACTCGGACACTAGCACCAACGGGACACCTGCCCCCTTTCAACCCATTTTGTTAGGACCCTTGGGAGAGCGCCCGGTTACCCGCTCTGCCCCGTCGTCGCCCTCCCTCTCCGTTCCCAGTGGCACCGCCTTTGCCAGCGGCACCGCTACGCTGCCTAACACAACGGCATTTACGGGCGCTCCCTCATCCCTTCGCCCGTTGACCTCTCCCGCCGCTAACCCCGGCACGGGGGGTAATCTGGGCGCGGCTCCGCCTCCGCGATCGACCGTATCACCGGGCATTTCAACCGCAGGGGTGGCCGTGGGGGATATACCCTCCCCCAACCCAGCGCCCAACCCAGCGCCCAACCCAGCGTTGGATCGTCTCGGTCGCGGCTCCGGCACTGCTCCCCCCATTGACGACAATTCCTTTGGCCGCGTTGGCGACTCTTCCCCTCGCGATCGCCGACGCCGGGACAGCGGAGACCCTTCCCAAGGCAGCCTGGTCATTTTAGGGATCGGCGGCTTATTGGCGGTGGTGTTGTTTGGCTTTTTAGTGGTGCAAGCTTACGGAGCGATCGCCCGCCTGTTCCAAGGGGATACGGGACCCGCCCTGGAGCCGAATCAGCCAACGGTGTATTTGGACCGCCCGTCTACGGAAATTCCCGCGCCCGATGGGGAAGCTGATCCGGAAGGGGCCGTGTCCAATCCAGCCACCACCGGTGATTTGGACCCGGCGATCGCCAAAGCTACGGTGGAAAATTGGCTGTCGGCCAAGGCTCGATCCATGGGGCAAGAGTACGACGCGGCGGCGCTGGAAGCGGTGTTGGTGGACCCGATGCTCAGAAAATGGCGCGGGCGGGTAGGGGCCACCAAAGGATCTGGTGCCCACTGGACTTATGAACATGAGGTGGCGATCGCCGACGTTACCGTGGACCCAGGCAATCCAGAGCGGGCAACGGTGGTAGCCCAGGTGCGAGAGGTGGCAAAGCAATATCAGGGCGATCGCCTGAGCAATGCCGGCTCTTACGATGACCAGCTGCGAGTGCGCTACAGCCTGGTATTGGTGGACGGACAGTGGCTCATCAGCAACAGTAAAGTGCTGTAAAAATTGCTGACAAAATCCAAATGGAGCGATTTAACGCCGTCGCCCAGCGCCTTACGGTGTAGGATTATCACGGTTAATACTGCGGTCTACGCGGATGCCCCACCCTTCAAGGGCAAGCCGCCAGATTTGCAATCGCGCTAGGGCACCATACAGGAACAGCTACAAAACTTATGGCATACGAGAAAATTACGCCCCCCACCATCGGCGAAAAGATCACCTTTGCGAACGGTCAGCCGGTGGTTCCCGATAATCCCATCGTGCCCTTTATTCGCGGCGACGGGACCGGGGTCGATATTTGGCCCGCCGCCCAGCGCGTTTTGGATGCGGCCGTGAGCACTGCCTATGGGGATGCGCGGAAAATTTCCTGGTTTAAAATTTTTGCAGGGGATGAAGCGTGCGATCGCTACGGCACCTTCCAGTACCTACCCGAAGATACCCTGGCAGCCATTCGCGAGTACGGCATTGCCATTAAAGGACCGTTGACCACCCCGGTGGGCGGCGGCATTCGCTCCCTAAACGTGGCTCTGCGGCAAATTTTTGACCTATACGCCTGTGTGCGTCCCTGCAAGTACTACAACGGCGTTCCGTCCCCCCATAAAAATCCTGAAAAGCTGGATCTAATTGTTTACCGGGAAAATACGGAGGATATTTACCTGGGCATTGAGTGGCGCGAGGGGGACGCCACCGGCACCAAGCTTATTACGCTCCTGAACGAAGAGCTAATTCCCAATACTCCCGAGCATAAAGGGAAGCAAATTCGTCTGGATTCGGGCATTGGCATTAAGCCCATCAGCGTCACCGGCTCCCAGCGGCTGGTGCGTCGGGCGATTTCAAATGCGATCGCCCTGCCCAAGGAAAAGCAACTGGTGACCCTGGTGCACAAGGGCAACATCATGAAGTACACCGAGGGAGCATTCCGGGACTGGGGCTACGAAGTGGCGACCACTGAGTTCCGCGATCTGTGCATTACCGAGCGGGAGTCGTGGATTTTAAGTAATAAGGAAGGCAATCCGGATCTCAGCGTTGAAGACAATGCCCGCAAAATTGACCCGGGCTACGACAGCTTAACGCCGGAGAAACAGGAGGCGATTTGCGGTGAAGTGTCGGCGGTGTTGGATGCCATTTGGGATACCCACGGTGATGGCAAGTGGAAAGACAAGGTGATGGTGAACGATCGCATTGCCGACAGCATTTTCCAACAAATCCAAACCCGCCCCAACGAATATTCCATCCTGGCGACCATGAACCTAAACGGGGATTATCTGTCCGATGCGGCGGCGGCGATCGCAGGGGGCTTGGGTATGGCTCCCGGTGCCAATATCGGCGACAACTGCGCCATTTTCGAAGCCACCCATGGCACGGCACCCAAGCACGCTGGGTTGGACCGCATTAACCCGGGCTCGGTAATCTTGTCCGGGGCGATGATGCTGGACTTTATGGGCTGGACCGAAGCGGCGGACCTAGTGCGCAAGGGGTTGGGCACGGCGATTCAAAATCGCGAAGTCACTTACGATTTAGCGCGGTTAATGGAGCCCGCCGTAGAGCCGCCGTTGAAATGTTCTGAGTTTGCTGAGGCGATCATCAAGAATTTCTCGTAATATCAACGCCCTAAATTAAAGCGACATAAAATGCCCTTTTAAGCCTTCTTTTTTCGGCGTTCGAGGTCTCTCAACTTAAAAGAATTGGTATAAGACTCTGCGGATTGAAAGCCGCTTAATTGCTCTATTCCGCGATTTAATTCGCGTCAGTTTTTGCATAGTTGTCTTGCATTGCCTTTTTGCAATATCTTTTTGCATCAAACTGGCGCAAAATTGGCTATAAAATTTTTAATTTCCATGGGGCGGCTTTTGATATGACCAGAGTTCATATTTAGCTTGGGAGGATAATTCCGTTGCCAAGGACCCGTAATTTTCTACACAGAAAGTGTGAAATTTATCCATGACTTGCCCAAATACGGCATCTTCTACTCGCCAGCAAAAGCCATACGCTCGTGATTGGAAGTTTTTCAAAAGTTCTCCCACGCTATTTTTAACCTCCCATTCCTTAACGTTGAAATAGTGCTCTTGATAGCCCCTTTCTAGCAGATATTGACTGAGTTCAATATCGCAATCAATGCGTTTCGATTGGCGGGAGGCTTCTATTTTCTGGGTGTAGTTTGCCGCGATCGCCCTAAATTGATTTTCAAACTTTAATCGAGCTGTCGGGATCAACCATTGGGGACAAAGATAAAACCCACCCGGTTTTAGTACGCGATGAATTTCTGCTCCGAAGGTCTTCAAGTCTGATACACCGTGGCTCATATGAACCGTCAGCACCACGTCGAAGGAGCAATTTGGAAATGGCAATGGGGAAGCATCGCCTTGAATTAAGGTTAGGTTCGAAGCTTGGTCGCCCGCTTTTCGGCGCAGTTGTCCAAGCATTTCTGCGGAAATATCAATGCCCGTTACCGTATATCCTTGCTGCACAAAAGGAAAGATATTTAAACCGGTGCCGATTCCCGGCTCTAGAAAATTTGTGTCTGGTTTTGCCTGTACTAATTTGAGGATAAAGTTAGAAACGTCTGAGGCGATCGCATCATCAATCCACCGACTTTCATCATAAATTTCAGCAATATTATCGTAATAGTTAAATCGCCCCATTTCTTAGTGCTTTCTCAGTATTATTTCAGTATTAACTAATCAATTTTACTGACCAATATTGATTGAGAAATTTGATTGGCTGATATTTTTAGCTTGTATTTATTGATCAATCTCTTGAAGAGTCTGGGCGATTTTGTCACAAAGCTGATCGTGACACAAACCATTACTAGCCGCCCGCCCGCCCCACTGGCAAGGATCCCCTTGGTTATACATTAAAGGCTGACCATCGAAGTGGGTAAACTTACCGCCGGCTTCCGTTAGGATTAATTCCGGTGCGGCCATATCCCAATCTTTTGGTGCAGATTTGCCTGATAAGGATAAATAAATATCGGCTTTTTGTTCAATAATTGCGACAATTTTTCCACCCACGCTTCCCACTGCTTTTTGACCACCGGTGGGTAATTTTTGGATTAATTGATTGAAGCGATCATCGCGATGGGTGCGGCTAACCACTACCTTTAATTGGCTTAAATCATCTACTTCAGAGACCTTGGGCGATCGCCTCTCTCCACCCGGAGAATAGGCAACGGTGCCCGACCCTAAAACCGCACAGTACAGCACATCCGCTTCAGGACACGCCACCACAGAAAGATGGGGTCGCCCCCTGTAAACCAGGGCAATATGCAGCGCATACTCATCAGTTTTTTTGATAAAGTCTTTGGTCCCATCCAGGGGATCAATAATCCATACCCAATCTTTATCCACTCGACCGCTGCCGGTTTTATTCAGGAATTCCTGATAGGTTTCCTCGCTAAGATAGCCAAAGTCAGTGGTGCCTAACTGCCCCTTTAGCTGTTCCAAAATATAGGAATTAGACGCCAAGTCTGCAGCAGTAACAGGGCCCTCCTTTGAGTTATCTACTGATAAATCAGATCTGCGGTAATAGTCGCGCAAAATATCAGCAGCTCCCCAGCCCGTACTAATCGCTATGTCAGCAATATTGTCTAAGGATATCATAGGTACACTAAAAGATCTTATCCATTGAACTTCAGGTCCCTTAAGCAACAGGAAGTATAGGGATCTTTGGAACAAAAAACATAGGGACTGAAATCCTTGTAACCTGAGTTTGGCAGATGCATAAAACTTGAGCTCTCCGTCCCCTCTTAAGAAGAGAGGACGAAGGGAGGTTTTACGTCAAATTTAAGTTTTGGGATTATTGAATTTGAAATTTAATTGATAATAGCTTTTACGATTGGCTAGTCAATAATGTGAGTTTAAACCAGAAAACACTTTCTTTGAATCGCAGCTTTAAGAAGCCTACGATATTCTTTATCGTCAACCATAATGGCACCAAATCGCTCTAAATGGGGGTTCATCATTTGAGCGTCAAACAATAGGAACTCGCGCTGTCTTAAATGTTCGACGAGCTTCACCATGGCCACTTTTGAACCTTCAGGAATTTGGTAAAACATAGACTCGCCAATAAACGCTCCTCCCAAGGAAATTCCTAATATCCCCCCTGCCAGTTTATCTTCTTGCCAAGTTTCAAAACTGTGAGCAATACCCGCTTGGTATAGCTCCCAATAAATGCGTTTTAAGTCAGTGGAAATCCAGGTGCTGTCTCGATCTGCACAGCCTTCCACAACTGCTTGGAACGCTCGATCAATTTGAACGGTGAATCGATTTTGATTTAAAACACGACGTAGGGATTTGGGATATCGAAATCGTTCGTCTAGGGGAATTAAGGTGCGATCGCGACTAGAGTACCAGCTTAGTTGGCTACCATCATTTTCTGCCATTAAAAAGTAGCCTTGGGCATAACCATCCACAATTGATGACAGGTTGTACATGGCGTTGCGATCACTAGAATCAATATCTGTAAGCTACTGCTACAGGTAGCCTTTGGTCTCTTTGTTAGCTGTTATTTGCTGAGCTTGATTTTCTTATTTCACTTTAGGTTATCGCTGTGTCCTTTTTAAGTATTGTTGGGCGATCGCCTTGAATATTTATAGACGCGAGGCTGGGCACTTTTATGACTTTTACAAATTCAATTTTGAGCATTTTTACGTATTTTTTACGTTTTTCCCGAGCCTTTAAGTCAACCCCTTGAAATTTTACAGAAAATTCGTTTTGGTATAGAAAGTAAAGTTTACGAAACAGGAAAAATTTTCGAGCGATCTAATTCAAACGATCTAATTCAAACGATCTAAGAGCTTGTTCTGGTTTTTTCTCGGATTTCTGGCCGTAAGTCTAAGGACCCTTACTATGACTCAACCCGTTTCGCCCATTATTTTAGCCCCCGTGGAAAATTGGTCCCAGGAACGGGAGTGGCTCCAGGCGACCCTGTTGCGGTGGCTTGATGCGGAATATTTGCCGGAGTCCGCAAATCAGGCGATCGCCCAGCAGGCGGCCCAGGCATATATTCGTCAGCGTATGGAGGGGGAGGACAGTTTGGACGGGGTAAATTTGGCGGTGTTGGCGGAGATGCAGGGGTTCGACTTTTCCCAAAGTTTTTACGGGGAGTTTGCGATCGCTAATATTGTCAGTGAAATCCTAATGGACCGTATGGGCATTGAACCGTGCTGTGGACTGATACGTCCCATTTGAAGGGTCAAGAGCTAGAACGTCGAGATCTAGAGCGTCAAGCACTGAAACATCGAGGGCTAAAGCGCCGAGTATTAAAGCACCGAGAATTCTGCGTCAAATTCTGCCCATTCGTCTTCTTCGCCCCCTCGCCCTTGGCTGCGATCGCCGTCAGGCAAATCGTCACGCGATCGCAGCACCGTCGCCTCTTCGCCAGTGTCCTGATCCGTCCCCTTCGCCGTTAACTCCGCCTCAATTTCTTCGTCAGAAATAGGAGCTACCTGTGGCAGCGGCGACACGTCAATGGTTTCGCCGTTCTCCAGTCCATCTATTACTTCACCCGCCTCTTCAGCTGGTTCAAGGTCTAGGGTTTGCGCCTCCGGTGTGTCGTCTAGTTGCAAGGGCGATCGCGTCTCTTCCAGCTCTCCTTCAAGCTCAAGCCCAGGCTTAATATCGGGCTCAATATGGGGCTCAATGTGGGGATCAACCTCCACGGGAGCAATTTCCACGGGAGCAATCTTCACCTGGGCGATCGCTTCCGATTCTTCCCCTAAGCCTGCGTCCGCCGATTGGGCATCCTCGGCATCGCCATCCTCAGCTAGCTCGGCAGTTTCTGGAGGCTGCTCTAAAGTAAGGGTACTTTTGGGCGATGTCTCGTCAGAGTCTAGGAGGTTTGAGTCGGCGGGGTCGGTGGGATTGCTGGGAAGCTCGTCGGCGTTGGCGGGCGATCGCGGCACTCGGGTAAAGGTGAGGTGGGACTCATCGCCGGTTGTCGCCACCGCTACGGCGATTTCGTCCCCATCCCCAAAGGCGTTTTCCAGAATTTTAGTGGCGATGGGATTTTCCAGCTCTTTTTGGATAGCCCGCTTCAACGGACGGGCACCGTAAACCGGGTCATAGCCCACGTCCGCCAGGTACGTTTGGGCATCTTCCGACAGCTCGACGGTCATGCCTTGGTTGGCTAATAGCCGCTCCACTCGCTTCATTTGAATGGCAACAATTTGGCGGATTTCTGCCCTGGACAGGGGATCGAACAAAATAATGTCGTCCATGCGGTTCAGGAACTCGGGGCGGAAATGCTTTTGTAATGCGCCCGTCACGCGATCATGCATCCTCTGGCGAGCAGCCTGTTGCGCCCATTCCTCCTCCGTGTCCTCGCCAACGCACTCCAAAATATACTGGGAGCCAATATTGCTGGTCATCACAATAATGGTGTTGCTGAAATCCACCACATGTCCCTGTCCGTCGGTCAGTCGCCCGTCGTCTAGCACCTGGAGCAGCACGTTAAACACGTCTGGATGAGCCTTTTCCACCTCGTCAAACAGCAGCACTGAATAGGGATGACGGCGCACCGCGTCGGTCAACTGTCCCCCCGCCTCGTAGCCCACGTATCCTGGAGGGGCTCCAATAAGGCGAAATACATTTTGCTTTTCCATATATTCGGACATATCCAGCCGAATCATGGTGTCGTCGCTGTCGAACAGCTGGGCTGCTAATGCCCGTGCTAGCTCGGTTTTACCCACTCCCGTGGGTCCCATAAATAGGAAGGAGCCAATGGGACGACCGGGATCGCTCATACCCGCCCGCGATCGCCGAATGGCCGCCGCCACCGCCGTCACTGCCTCTTGCTGTCCGATCACTTTTTGGTGCAAATGACTTTCCAACTTCAGCAGCTTTTGCCGCTCCGACTCCATTAGCCGAGTCACGGGAATCCCTGTCCACCGTGCCACCACCTCAGCAATATCGCCGTCGGTCACTTCCTCCCGCAGCATGGGATTTTCACTGTTGCGCTGTAGCTCATTCAGCTCATCTTCTTTTTGTTTCCACTCCTCCTGTACCTGCTCCATGCGCCCGTATTTCAACTGGGCCGCCAAATTCAGGTCGTAGTCTCGCTCCGCCTGGGCAATTTGCTTTTGCAGTTGATTCCCCTCTTCCTTCAGGCTGGTGATGGCGTCCAGCAGTTCCTTTTCCGCCTGCCACTGTCCATCCAGTTCCCCGTGGCTTTCCTTTAGGGTGGCGATTTCCGATTCGATTTTCTCTAGGCGATCACCCGAATGGGCCGACTCGTCATCCTCTAAAGACAGCCGCTCCATTTCTAGCTGGCGTAACCGGCGATCGATAATTTCCAACTCCGCCGGCTTGGAGGTGATTTCCATCTTTAGCTTGGCGGCCGCTTCGTCCATCAGGTCGATCGCCTTATCGGGAAGGCAGCGATCGGCAATGTAGCGATCCGCCAAACTTGCTGCTGACACCAGCGCTCCATCGGTGATTTGGACGCCATGGTGCACCTCGTAGCGACTTTTTAGCCCGCGCAAAATTGACACGGTGTTGTCAATGCTAGGCTCCTCCACCAACACCTGTTGAAACCGCCGTTCCAGGGCCGGATCCTTTTCCACGTGCTGACGAAATTCATCCGTCGTTGTCGCCCCAATACAGCGCAACTCCCCCCGCGCCAACATCGGCTTCAGCAAATTCCCCGCATCCATGGCGCTGCCTTGACCGGAGCCGGTTCCCATAATGGTGTGCAGCTCGTCGATAAACAGCACGATCGCCCCGTCGGATGAGGTCACTTCCTTTAGCACCGCCCGCAGCCGCTCCTCAAACTCCCCTCGGAATTTCGCGCCCGCAATTAGGCTGCCCATATCCAAAGAAATCAACTGGCGATTTTTCAACGATTCCGGCACGTCGCCGTTTACGATGCGCTGGGCTAGCCCTTCCACTACGGCGGTTTTACCCACCCCCGGCTCCCCAATCAACACCGGATTATTTTTCTGACGCCGGGACAGCACCTGGATGGTGCGGCGAATTTCCTCGTCTCGCCCAATCACCGGATCCAGCTTGCCTTCTTTCGCCTGGTCCGTTAAATCGCAGCCAAATCGTTCCAGGGCTTCGTAACTGGACTCGGGGGTTTGGCTACTTACCTTTTGGCTACCGCGCACCCCACGCACTGCCTTTTCCAAAGCCTGGGGATCCACACGGAAGGTTCGCAGCGATCGCCGCCCAATGCGCTCATCTTCCGCAAACCCCAGCAAAATATGCTCAACGGAAATATAATCATCGCCCCAAGACTGGCGCGCCTCTTCCGCCCGGTCCAGCAAGGTATCCAGATTACGCCCCAGATACAGTTGCTCTGGATCTTCCGCCTTGGGACGCTGGTTGCCAAAATCCGTAAGCTGTTCAGCAAAGCGCTCAGGATCCACCTGCAACCGCTCAAGAATCGTGTGGGCTAACCCTTGCTGGTCCAGCAGGGCGATCATCACGTGTTCCACCTCCAGATTTTGCTGCCCCATCCGCCGCGCAATATCCTGGGAATTAACGATCGCGTCCCAAGCTTTATCGGTGAACTGATTCGGATCGGTGGGCTGCATGGGCTGGGCTTAAGTGCTTAACGTGGAGAATGGATGGAAAACGGGGTAAACGATATTTAATGGTGGCAAAAAATGCTGGCAAACATAACGGCAACACCGTTTGAAACAAGATTTGAAACGATATCTAAATTATTGCCGCTATGCCGTTGAAGTTTATCGAAATATAGGGGCGTAGGATAAGGGGATATTAAGGGTAGATCCAGGGCGGGAATAAAGTGGCTTAGCGCTGGTGGATAACCGGGGTGTTCCCATTATCCACGAGGTGGTGCCTTCCGGGCAGGTGATGGAAACCGTGCAGGATTGGGCGTCGCGTTTTTCCATCGAAACGGTCGTGATGGGCGATCGCACCAGCTCCCAGGAATGGCTTGCCCAATGGACTGAGAAGCTGGGAAATATTGCAACCTTGCCCGCGCCACAATTAATTGATGAGCATAACAGTACCTTAGAAGCGCGATCCGTGTACTGGGAACTGTATCCGCCCAAGGGGCTAAGGCGATTGATTCCGGAAGGACTGCGAGTGCCCCCTCGGGCGATCGATGATTTAGCGGCGATTGTGCTGGTGCGACGGTACTTAGGGCGTTCCATCAATTAAATGTTAGAGGTTAAACGCCAGAAGCCAAATGTCAGAAGCTAAATGTCAGAAGCTAAATGCGTTGGGAAGTGCGCGCCCTTCGACACAAAAAATACTAGGGGCTAAATCCCTTGCCGCCGCTGAGTTTGAAATTTAATTGATAACAGCCCCTAGGACCGGTGAATGGGCGATCGCAACTATTCAGACTCCGATTCAGTCAAATCCCATCCTATGCCCATGCAAGTTAGCTCAAAGCCACTTATCGACTTACTGCTCCCAGGGGATCCCAACGATCCTCAACTTAGGCACGCTGACCCATCTGACCAGATTTTTGTGTGTCCGCCGGATCTGGGCACTGGCTATGTTCAGCACATTGATCTAACGGAAGATTGCACCCTGGCAATTTTGGATTACACCCTGTGTCGAGATTTATTGATAGATATGGTGGGGCAGGGCGATCGCATTGAAGTGGAATTTCACTTGGCTGGCCCCCGGAGTGGGCATAGTCTCTACGTGCCTGCGTTTCGACTGCGGCAGGTGGGGCTAAAGCGATCCCAGCGACGCTTTTTCAAAGTCGAAATATTTTTCCGGCGCAAAGCGTTGCTAGATTACGTCCAGCGCTTTTTGGAGCGCTTGTTGCCCCAAGCACAAATGGCAGTGGAGCAGACCTTGCAAGCGGTTCATCGTCATCAGGTCGGCAGCCGTGCACCGGCGATGGATAAGGAGATGCTAAGGCGTGTGTTCCATACCAATGCGGCGCTGCCCAGTGGCGATACGTTGCCACTCAACCCCAGCATGGATCAACTGCTAAGCGAAGCTGCTCACAATGAGTTATTAGCCTTAGAGTATGCGATGTGTTGCCCGATCACGGCGGAAATGGGGCAGCGACTCGATCAAATTTTGCACTGTCCTCACCGCGGTGAAGCCCGTTTGGAGCACCTGAAGCGTAATGCTTTGGAATTGGCAGACCTACGCCTCGAGGCGGTTTCGTCTTTGCCCTTAAAAGAGACCAATTTGGGCTGTGCTTGGCAGGCGGCAGCCCTATTGCGATCGCAGCTGGTTAATCCCCCCTCATTAGAATCCCTAGCTCGCCAAGTGGGAACGAACCGACTGACCCTAACCCGAAGCTTTCGGACGCTGTACCGGACGACCCCCTTCGGCTATTTGCGGGATTGTCGGCTAACACGAGCACGCCGCTTACTGATGACTTCAGAATTATCGATTACGGAGGTTGCTGCCGCTGTGGGCTACAGCAGCCGTAGCCGCTTTGCGACTGCTTTCCGCAAGCGTACGGGATTAAATCCAAAAGCCTTCCAAATGCGTATTGGATAACCTACCAAGAAAAGCGTCTTTAAGTAGCATTGACCCGTCCCTTCTCCCCAAGAAAAAGGGGCGTAAAAACGATGACGGTAAAGTGAAAAATTCAGAAGCCCCTCTCCCTGAGGGTGAGGAGTTTGGGGTAAGGGCAACGGGGATTTTGCGTGAGTTCTGGGGGTTTGACGACACGTTTTGCGCTGTTAAAATGTTGCATTTGGGGCGCGAAATGGATGTTCATGAGCTTTTTCGTCCTCTAGGGTCTTGCTAGGAAACTTTGTCATTAAGTAGGCTTGCCTCTTCGATTCGGTCATCAGCTTATTCCGCTGACTGGTCAGAGTCGTTGTGCGCTTGCGTTGAAATGGTGTGGAGGATTGTTATGGGATCGTTGTTAAAAGGTCGGGCTGTACTGAGCCACCTAGTGCTTACATCAAGGCTGAGTTGGTTGGCGCTGTTGGTGTGGGCTAATTTGGGTGTGGTTGCGGAAGGGGCGATCGCCGCATCGGAAGCCCCTCAGCGCTCCTCGGCCGCACAGGCAAGTGACTCTCAGAGTGATTCTCGATACGCCCAAGTCACTTTGCTGCGGGTGGAAATCACCGATATTCGTGTTGAAACGACGGAAGCCGGTGCGGAGCTGGTGATTACGGCGACGGACGAGTTGGCTGCCAGCACCACCACCACTTTAGGCAACGCGACCATTGTTGAAATCCCTGGCGCTGCCTTATCGGAGGAGTTTCAGTCCGCCGGTCCCGTTGATGGAATTGCGTTTATTGAAGCCACTGAAACCACCGATGGGCAGGTGCGGATTTCGATTACGGGGACCGATGCGCCTCCCGCGATCGCTACCAGAGTCACCCCAACCGGCATTGTGCTGGGCATGACTCCAAGTATTGCTACAGGCGACGGCACCGACGATGCCATTCGCCTAGAAGTCACCGGTGAACAGGACAGTTACACCGTAGACAATGCCACAACCGGTACTCGTACCAATACACCGCTGTTTGAAGTACCCCAATCCATTCAGGTCATTCCCCGAATCATCCTGGAGCAACAGCAGGCCACCAGCCTGAATGAGGTGCTGCGCAACTCACCGGGCGTTATCCAAGGCAACACTTTTGGAGGCTCGCGCGATAATTTTACGATTCGTGGTTTTGAAAATGCGACAATTTTGCGCGATGGCTTTCAGTCTCGTCAGGATAGTTTTCGTGAAACGGTCAACGTGGAGCGAGTGGAAGTTTTAAAGGGACCGGCGGCGATTCTCTTCGGGAATATTGAGCCCGGCGGGGCAATTAACCTGGTGTCAGAACAGCCGGAGGACGAGTTTGCCGTTGAGGTGGCGACCCAGGTGGGGAGCTACGGATTGATTCGACCCACCTTTGACGTGACGGGACCTGTGAACAGTAGCGGTAGCATTCGTTATCGCCTCAATGGGGTCTATGAACATTCAGATGGGTTTCGAGGGTTTGAAACCGATTTGGAGCGCTATTTTGTGGCTTTTGGAAGGGTAGCCCATATTTGTCTCCCAGCGCTTCAATGATGACTGGCAACTGCGCAACCGTTTTCGCTATACCTATGGGGACTTTCTCACCCTTCGCGCCGAGCTGTTTGGTTCCGTTGCACCCTCTGGGGACGCAAACCGTCGATTTTTCTCCAACGACAACCGAGAGTCCACCTATGAGCTGCAAACGGAACTCCAGGGTGAATTTAGCACCGGCTCTATCAATCACACCCTGTTGGCGGCGGTGGATTTTTTCTTGACGGACGCTGAGGGGGAAACGACGATCCAGCCCACTTTGCCCACCAGCCTTTTCAATTCGGAGATTACGACCCCCCCTCGCCCGGACTTGCCCCTTGGCGCGGTTGCCTCATCTTCAGCGGCGCGCCAAAGTCGGATTGGACTCCTGCTTCAGGATCAAATTGAGATATTACCCGGGCTAAATATTTTGCTGGGGGGACGTGTGGACTTTTTGAACGAAGAGGTGGAATCAAGACAGTTCAACAGGGCGGAGGAACGTTCAGAAACTGCGTTTACACCCCGTGTGGGCATTGTGTACGAGCTTGTGGATGAACTGGCCTTCTACGCTAGCTATAGCCAGTCTTTCCAACCCAATACCCTCACCTCCACAACCATAGACGGGGAGTTCCTTGAACCTGAGCGAGGGGAGCAGTTTGAGCTGGGGGTTAAGGCAAATTTGCTGGACGGGCGACTGACAGCAAATCTTGCGTATTTCAACACCACCTTAACGAATGTGGCAGAGAGCGATCCAGACAATCCTGGTTTCGTGGTGCCGATTGGTCGTCAAAGGAGCCGCGGGATTGAGCTGGGGGTTAATGGCGAGATTTTGCCAGGCTGGAACCTGTTGGCAGGGGTGAGTTTGCTGGACTCCAGAATTGAGGACAGCTCCCGTTTTGCCGATGGCAACGGTGTGCGTAATGTGCCTGACGTAACGGCAAATTTGTGGACAAGCTATGAAATTCAGTCCG
>ERZ1740065.949-NODE-949-length-16702-cov-4.849102_pt1 | contig 16702 bp, 12 predicted proteins | sample MGYA00581738_ERZ1740065 | MGnify/ENA primary metagenome ERZ1740065 (study PRJEB43018, sample SAMN04849749) | marine metagenome | isolation source: floating plastic debris | place: Pacific Ocean | collected 2008-09-01 | study: EMG produced TPA metagenomics assembly...
CAAAATACACAAAGCACTGGTGAGCGGCGCGTACCCGCCCCCAGCAATACCCTACCCCCAGCCGTCGCCCCGGTGCCGGCAGCAACAAAAAATAAAACCAACAGCAGCTTGACGGAGGAAACATGGAGCTATCCAACTACCCCAACCGCTCCTCCCCAACTACTCCCGGCGCCCCCAAAACCCGTAAGCACTACTGATCAAGCAGCCACTACCGCCACGCCCCACCCCCCTCCACAAACGACTCCGGTGCCCCCGCGCCCCGGAAGTCCCCTGGCGCCCTTACCGCGGCAGCGTACGATTCCCCTCCTGGCTCTGCCAAGGGTCCCGATCAGTCCCACACTGAAATTGCTCCCGCCCCCCAAACGACAACGGGATCCCCGAAAACTGTACCCGGACGTAATCGAAAACTATTAAAACCAAACGCGATGACAAACCTAATAAAGATACCCACCCTCTTTTTCACCCTGTGCTGCCTGTTCCTGGCGCCCCCCACCGAGGCCCAGCAGGCTGGCCCCCAGAGTCGCTGGGTCGTCGGCGCCCACGTCGGCTTTCCCCTCATCCTGGACCAAGGCAGCTACCTAGACGAGGAAACCGATGCTTTTTTTGTCGATGGCCTGGTCCACTTTCGCCTTTTTCGCCGGTTGGGGTTTACCGCCAACCTTGTCCACAGCCGACAGCAAAGCAACTGTAGTATTTCCGTCAGACCTAGCGCTCTCCGACCTACGATATTGATTAACCGAGATATTTTCATCTACTATACCCACCTCACCGTCGGTCCCAAATTCAACTTCCGTCTGGGACAGGGCGACCTGGGCTTGGGAATACGATTTGGGGCATTTCTACGACAGCCTCACGTTCGTGCCGTTTCGACCAATAACCGGGCGTACAACGTAAAATACCGCTACGAACAAACCTCAGCTACGGCCCTGAGTCTGGACTATACTTACTGGCCGCAAGCTAAATTTGGCTTTTTCTCCGGTCTGGAAATCATGACGGAAGGAAATCTGGCCGTTGGTCGAGTGTCATCGGGGGAGGCCGTTAATGCCCCTCTAGAGACGGTTTACTCCGACACCGATCTGAACGTTTTGGACGCACTTGGCCCCAACTTAACCTCTACCAATTGGGTCAACCTGAAATTTGGTTTGGTGTACCGACTAAACTGAGCTTTTTTGCCTTAAAAATCAAAGACCTATGAAATATACTTATTATCTGCTCCTACTGAGCTTGTTTTACGGCTTAGGGCCAGCCTCCGGTACGGCTCAGACCGCCGAACGGAAATGGCAAATGGGCTTGGGCTTTGGTGTCCTGGCCAGTGTCAACAGTAGTGATCCGCTACAAGTGGGACCGGGAGCCCAGGCGGGCTTGTGGTTCGCACGACGGCTCCATCCCCATCACGCCTTACAGCTATCACTGGTTTACCAGGAAATCAGTGGCTACCCCTTCCGACAAGTGACCGCCCGGGAGGCCTTTTATCCCAACGAATACCAACAGGTGATCGAAAGCAATACACTATCCGGCTTGTCCTACCTCAAAACCGACCTGAGCTGGATTTATCGGTGGTCTAAACAAAGCCCTTGGACGTTTGGGTTGGGTGTACAGGTAGCCTACCTGACCGATTGGCGGGCTGGCCAGGAAGAATTAGCCTACGTCATCAATAGTACGCTAAAAGTCACCGAAACCTCCTTGGGAGGTGGCCAAACCTCAGCGGCTACCCGTCACATAGGAAACCGTTTTGTTAGTTCGGACGAATTCCATCGTTTTGACTTGGGTGGTCAAGTACACGTGACCTATCGCTTGACCAAGGGCCTCCGACTTCGGACTGGTGTTTGTCAGGGGTTGAGGGAAGTACTGGTCGGCGACCTGTTTGCCGATCATCAGGACTATCGCGTGCGTTACCTCTCCCTGGGTTTACAAATTCGATTGCACTAAAAAATAAAAACCATCATGAAAACTTACCTTCACTGCTTGTTCCTACTGCTCCTTTGCTCGGCCTGCCATCCAACGGATGAGCTCGAACTATTGGTCGAACAAGACCTTACTCCACTTTTTGTTAGTGGACAAATCAAAGGACCCGATGAAGCTGCTTTTTCGGATTTTAGGATTGACTTTAGTACCATCGATGCGCTCACCCAAACCTCCTCCTGGCATGGCAACGTTTCCGAAGGCGAACTGGGCAGTACCTACCTCTTCCGGCATTTCGATACTTCCCTACCCTTTATCAGCTCCGACTTTGGTTTGCAGTTTTGGTCCGCCACTCTCCCCAGTGACCGCGACTGGACCCCGGAGGAATTAGACGCCTTCTTTAGCATCGGCACTCAGTTTGACTTTGGACAGGGGCCAGGCAAAGTAGAAATATCGCTCCATCTGCCATTAGGTGGTCCCTACCAACGCGAACTCTCCCGCCCCTCCTTCTTAGCTGATCCCCAGGGCAGCTTAGAAATCGTATCCGTGAGCGACTACGAGTACCAACTCCTCTTGGGAGGGGCCGTACCGCGGAGCTTTGGCAAACTCATCCAGGCCCGCTTCTCCGGGCAAATCGGCCTCTACGATCAGGAGGCGGACTATTGGGATGGTGACCCCAATTTTTTCCAAACCGATGAGGTCGTCGAACTGCGGGATTGCGAGTTGGTCTTTTACTTGGAATACGGCCGCGATTGAGCCGGGGGATGAGCGGGGCAGCCCATTTTTAATCTATTTTTTTGATATATTTGCCTTTACACGAGTAGCTTACCGCCTCACTGATCAAAGTAAAGTGCATGTCATCCTCGTTTCCGGGTATCACCAGGCTGTTCCTTTTGTTATTGCTTGGCCAACAGATGGCCGCACAAAGCTACCACGCCAGTACGCGTAGGATTGGGCAAGCGGATGGACTTTCCAACTACCGGGTCCTGTCCTTCTTATCCGATACCGACGGGATGTGGATTGGCACCCAAGACGGACTGAACTTTTTTGATGGCTACGAATGGCGCTACTGGACCAAGGGCAAGGGACATTTTAGGGATGGTCCCGTCCATTTTTTGCTCAAGGACCAGGCGGGTTATTGCTGGATTTTTCACAACAAGAAACCTACAAATCGCAACCGAATCACTTCGATTGACTTGTTGTCGCCCGGCCGGGACAGCAGCTTCGAGGTCTACCAAAAGCCCGGGGCAGCCCTTCCCTTTCGGGTCGAAGCCATCCAACACTTTTTTGGCGATGCACAACAGCGGCTCTACTTCGTTGTCGATCAGGAGGTCTGGATTTATTCCGAGCGGGAACAATTCCGCCGCCTCTCCCTAGCTCCGGGTTTTGTCCCACAGCACCGCTTCGCAGACGGAACCTTTGTCGGCAGCTGGCAACTAAAAGTGACTCTAGCAAGCGCTCGGGGGAGCGGGTGGAAGTACTCGATTACGCCCTCGACGGTACCCCCTTCCAGGTCCTGGGGGCACACGAGCACTTTTGGGTCTGGCAGTACGGCAAACGCTGTGTGAGCTACCGACGCGAAAGCGAAAATGCCCCCCACCAAGCCCAGGTCCTCGCCCTGCAGGAAGACCGCCTCTCCGCTTTTGCGCTACTCTGCTACCATCCCGAAAAAAAGGAAATCTGGATCAGAAAAGGCGATACCACCTACCTGATCAATCGGCAAGAGGAGGTCCGGTACGCCTTCCCCCAAACTGCCCGCTGCGTCGCCCTGGACCGGGACGACAACTATTGGTTTGGCCAGTACGAAGTGGACCTCCTGCGCTTGCAAAAACAACGCTTCCGCCGACTGCTCCAAAAGGATCAGGCCCGCGCACCCCACGACAAAAGTCACCAGTGTCGGGGAATCTTCGAACGGTCGGGACAAGTCTACGTGGGTACCTACCAGGGTGTGCGGCGGATCGACCTGGCCGGAGGGGAAGTCTCGTCCTTACCGACTGGAAAAGAGGCCCTGTTTTGCCTACTGGAAGATCAGAAGAAACGCTTCTGGCTGGCCCACAACGATTTGATCCAACTGGATCCGACCCAGCAGAGGGTGGTCCAGCGCTTGGAAATACCCAGCCGTACCTGGTCGATTTTTGAAGATCGGAACAAACAGCTTTGGCTGGGCAACGAGCGCGGACTTTGCTTTCTGCGGGACGGACGCATCCAGCCCTTGGAACAGTACAACGAATTTACGAACCTGGCCAAAGCGCTGGTTTTGTTTTTCTTCGAAGACCGCGCTGGCCAAGTCTGGATCGGCAGCAACGACGGCCTTTACCAACTCGATCTCAGCAAAGGCATCACGGCGGGTTACGGCCGCCGACAAAGCGCTCCTCAGCAGCTCCCGGCCCAGAACTTTCAGCACATGTACCAGGATGCTGATGGCAGCTACTGGTTGGCGACCGGAGATGCGGGCCTGCTCCATTGGAACCCCAACACTAAGGCCCTGACCCAGTACGATAAAAAGTGGGGGATGCTGACCGATAACACCTACTCGGTCTACGAGGATGACTTCGGCTACCTGTGGATGAGCAGCTTCAATGGTTTGATCCGCTTTCACAAGGCGACCGAAACCGTACAGTTTTTCCACGAGGAAGACGGCATCACCTACAATGAATTCAACCGCATTTCGCATTATCAGGCGGAGGATGGCCAATTGTTTTTCGGTAGCCAAAACGGCATCACCGCCCTTCAGCCCCGCGACTTTTTGGTAGACCACACCCAAGGTCCCGAATTCCGCCTCCGAGTTGAGCACATCTCGGTCATCGGCAAAAATATCCGCAGGGATTACTGGGCCGACGGCTCCCCCATCGACCTCACCGCTCTGCCCGCCCGTACCAGTAGCATCGACTTGGAGCTTCGCGGATCCAATTCCTTCTGGTCCGGCAACGTGGCCCTACACCACGCCCTGGAACGCCTCGATGGTCGGGTACCCCTCAGCTCGCGGGAAAAGGTAACCTACAACCACCACATCGAACTCTTCGAAATGCTACCCGGCCGCTACCGCCTCCGGGTAAGGGCCACTCAGAAAAACGGCAAGCAGCTGGGCGAGGAGCTGGAAATCGCCCTCTACATTCGCCCTCCCATTTACCAAACCACCTGGTTCTGGGCCCTCGTCCTGCCGCTCCTGCTGCTCGGCATCGTCGGTTTTATCCGCTGGCGCACCGCCCGACTCAAAGCGCAAAAAGTCGCGCTGGAAGCACTCGTGACGGAGCGGACCAGCCAAATTTTAAAAAAACAACGGACCATTGATAACCAGGTCCAGCTCATCGAATCGATGAAAACCCTCCTCAGCGAGCGCGAAGAGGCTTGGCTGGAGCGCTTCCGATCGATCGTCCTCGAACGCTTATCCGACCCCGGCTTCTACCTCCCCGACGTGATCAACGAGATGCAGATCAGCCGCACCGCCTTTTACGAGAAAGTAAAAAGCCTCACCCATATGACCCCCAATCAGTACATTCAGGAGTTGCGCCTCCGCCGGGCCAAGGAACTGCTCGAAGGGGGACAGGTCGGCACCGTCAAGGAAGTCGACCAGGCGGTAGGGATCAAGGAGGCCAAATACTTCTACAAACGCTATAAGGAACGCTACGGGATTTTGCCCTCCGCTTACCTCCGAGAACTGGGCGATTAGCCCTTTGGGGCCCTCTTTCAAGCCTGTTTTGGATAATTCCCCCCCTAAATTGGACAATTCTCCCCCCCCGTAGCTATTGGCTTTACCCCCGAATTTGAGCTTATTTGCATAGTCGTTATTGCCCAGACTCCCTCCAACTTCCAAAGGACAACTGGCAATGATTTTCAAGAGAGATCAATAGATATCCCCCGCAAAACTATATCCAAACCTCTTGCGGGGAAGCCCCCGGGCAAGGTGACTGAGCCAACTCGTACGTCGAAGATGTACCAGGATTGGTAGGCCCGGGGCCCATTCCTCCTCAAACCTAAAACACCTAATATTGATGCGCATACCGATAAGAAAAAGCAAAAGTTCAGTCCTAACGCTCTTCCTCGTCCTGGCTTTCCTGTTCCAATACAGCACTGCGCTTTCCCAAGTCTTCAACGAAACCCTGGGCAGTGAATCCGGTGGTTCCACAACGGGAAACAACATCACCATTGGCGTCCGTAATGTGCTGCTCGGCGACTTCGCCGGGGATGCGCTGAACAACGAATCGGGGAGCGTCCTGATTGGCTACCGAGCCAGCTTGGTAATCAACACCAGCCAACAGGTCTTCATCGGCAAAGATGCGGGCTTCGACAATATCACGGGAAGCGACAATACTTTCGCGGGCAACGGCGTCGGATTCAATAACCTCAGCGGCTCGGGAAATACCTTTATTGGAGGACCCGGCGATGATTTTTTGGAAAACACCATTTACGATCGCTTTGCCGTCGGAACTGGCGCCGCCGGCAACGACAACGAGAGTGGAAACTTCAATACCTGTATCGGGGCCGCCGCAGGTGCTGACTTCGCGAGTGCCAATGCCAATACCTTCGTGGGTTACTCGGCAGGTGGCCAAACCGAAAATGCGGGGGAATGTACCTTTGTGGGCGCCTTCGCGGGTTGGGACAACAACCGCACCAACCGTACCGACAATGCCCTGCGCAACAACTACTTTGGCTTCGCTGCGGGTGGTACCAATCGGGAGGGCAGCGATAACATCGGCATCGGTCACGACGCTGATTTTCGACATCACCAAGGATTGGGAAAGGTATTTTCGCGCCAAGGACGAGGCCATCAATCAGCTGTTTGTTCGGCTGGGCATTCTTCAAATCAAAGGGGGGCGGGTATATCAAACCCAGCAAGCCCTGGTGGCACTGGGTTATCGCAATCCACTGGGATTTTGGCGACGCCACTGGCCCCGGGCCCGGGCCGAACGCACGGCCGGGGAAGCCCTCTTCGCCTTTCCACGGGAATGTCCCGAATCGGCTCAGGCTGGCACCAATATTGAGGGAAAAGGCCTGACGGCTGCACCCAGCGCCCCTCCCAAGCACTAAGCCCGAAATATTTCTCGACCTATTCTCCACAATTGTGGTAGGGTAAGGACCGCTTTGGTCTTTATAATACCAATTGCACGCAACATCCATTAAACCACTACGAAATGATTGATACCCTAAATCAGATTATCGAAGACGGGCACCAACGAAAGTTAATTCACCACTTTGGCTACGCCGGGGCCGATTTGCCCCACAGCTCCATCGTCATTGAAGATAAAGAATTGACCAACTTTGGCTCCTGTTCTTACCTGAACTTGGAAAACCACGATCAACTCAAACGGGGCGTCATCGATGCCGTCACTCAGTACGGCACCCAATTCTCTTCCTCCCGTACCTACGTCTCCATCGACCTGTACGCGGAACTCGAAGCTGCGCTGCGCCGCATTTTTGAAAAGCCCTTGATCGTGTCGGCCAGTACGACGCACGGCCACCTGGCCGCCATCCCGGTACTGGTCGGTAGCAAGGATGCCGTCATCCTCGACCTGCAGGTGCATTCCAGCATCCAGATGACGGTCCAGCAACTCAAAGCGAAAAACATTCCCATCCACATCGTCAAACACAACTGTGTAGAATCGCTGGAGTATAAGATCAAGAAGTTGAACAACAGCTACGAAAAAATTTGGTACTTCGCCGATGGCGTCTACTCGATGTACGGCGACTACGCTCCTTTTGAGGAACTGAACCGCCTGCTCGACCAGTACGACAAGTTTCACCTCTACATCGACGATGCCCACGGAATGGGCTGGACGGGGAAAAACGGCTGTGGCATCGTTCGCTCCAAGATGGGGCACCACGATAAGATGGTACTGGCCGTTTCGCTCAACAAGTCCTTCGCGGCGGCGGGTGGCTGCCTCATTTTCCCCAACCCGGCCTGGGAGAAAAAGGTGCGCAATTGTGGGTCCACCTATATGTTTTGCGGGCCCATCCAGCCACCGATGTTGGGGGCGGCCATTGCTTCGGCCCGGCTCCACCTCTCGGAAGAAATCCTTCCGATGCAGGGCCAGCTAAAATCCCTGATCGACCACACCAACGCAACGATCCAAGCCCTGGGGCTACCCCAATTCCATCCGACGGATAGTCCGGTATTCTTTATCCCGGTGGGACTGCCCAAGATTTGCTACGACATGCTGGGCAAGATGAAGGAACGGGGGTTTTACCTCAACTGTGCCTCCTTCCCCGCGGTCCCGATGCGGCGAAGTGGCATCCGTTTTCTAGTCAGCGCCGCCCTTAGTCGGGCGCAAATCACGGCCATGCTGGAGGCCTTGGCCGAGGTATACGTCGACACCATCTACCAGCACGAATCCAATTTTGCGCAGGTGGCCAAAAATTTTCGGATTCCGCCTTTTGAGGTACACAGCCCCCACCACAACCAGAGTGGCAAGGACCCGGACGACTCCCCGCTACGGGTCATCCTCCGGGAGTCCATTCGGGACTGTGACCGCGGGGAGTGGGAATCGATCTTTGGCGACTCGGGGACGCTCCACTACGATAATATCGCCACCGTAGAGCGAACCTTTAGCCAACAAGAACTACCGGAAAACAACTGGACCTTTTCCTACCTCACCGTCAAAAACAAACGCGGAGCGGTGGTGCTCAAAACCTTTATCACCACGGCCCTCACCAAAGACGATATGTTTGCCCCCGCTTACGTTTCCGAGAAGGTGGAGCGGGAGCGGCAATTGGGGCTAAAGTACTACCTGACTTCCAAGACCGTCATTACGGGTTCGCTGATCACCAAGGGCAATCACGTCTACCTCAATTTTGAGGAGGAGCATTGGAAAAAGGCCCTGCGCATCCTGACGGATTATCTGGTCGAACTGTCGGATCGGACGGGGGCCAGCCGCATTATGATCCGGGATTTTTACGGCATTCAGTGCCCAGACTTTGAGAAAACCTTATTCGAGCTGGGTTTTTCCCGACTACTACTGCTCAACAATATGGTCCTGAATACCCTCAATTGGAGCAACACCGAGGAGTACCTCCGGGGGCTGACCAAAAAACGCCGCTACGATGTCCGACGGGAGATTTTAAAACTGGAATCCAACTTCATCACCCGCTACGACAAACCCGATTCCGAACGGACCCTTCGCAGCTACTACCAGCTGTACGAGCGGGTGCACGAGAAGTCGCGTGATTTGAATGTCTTCAAGCTGCCCTACAGCTATTTTCAGGCGATGAACGAAGATCCCAACTACGATTTTATTCAGTTGTACCTACGGGGAGAAAACGCAACGGACGGAACGGCCACCGATCCCGTCCTGGTGGGGGTCATGTTTAGCCATCGCAAGGGAGACACCTACCATGCCCTGATCGTGGGCTTGGATTACGAATACGTCCGCCACTACAATACCTACAAACAAATTCTGTATCAAACCCTCAAGCGTGCCAAGCAGTTGGCTTGTAAGCAGCTGGATTTGGCCTTTACGGCGGAGTCCCAGAAGCGGAAGTTGGGGGCCCAAGCCCAGGAGGTATTTACCTACGTGCAGGCGAAGGAACATTTCACACATCGCTTGCTAGAGGCGATCTAGGTTTTGTCTTACAACCAGTTGTTGCGGATCGCGATTTCGGAGGCTTCGACTTTGGAGTGGACCGCCAATTTCTGGTAGATGTTTTCGATGTGGCTACGCACCGTATTGGGGGAGATGATGAGCTCGGTGGCGACCACTTGGTAGCTTTTGCCGCGGGCGAGGTGGAGTAGGATTTCGGTTTCTCGCTTGGTGAGTTGGTAATCGGCTGGGGTCTTGGAGGGGGCGGGGCGGCTCCGGAGAAATTCCAGGGTCTTGCCCGCCACTAGAGGCGACATGACCAAGCGGCCTTCCAGTACGGCCTGGATGGATCGGACGATCTCCCGGGGGGGTTCGTCTTTGAGGAGGTAACCATCGGCACCGGCTTTGATGGCGGCAAAGATCTTATCGTCCCGCTCGAAAACCGTCAGCATGATGATCCTGACCTTGGGAAAGAGTTGCTTGATCTGGCGGGTAGCCTCAATCCCATCCATTTTTCGCATTTCGATATCCATCAAGATAACCGCTGGCTTTTCCGGGAGGGTGGTCATTTTGTGGACCGCCACCTCCCCATCGTTGGCGGTAAATACAACTTGAATCTCAGTATCGAAAGTAGCAAAAATCTCCTCCAGATTGTCGCGGATGGATCGCTGATCGTCGGTGATGGCAATTTTAATCATCGGGGATATTTTTGACAAAGGTGTCACTATTTCTCTGACTTCGCAATCGGTCATTTGCCCCAAACGCCAATCGGTGGCACTGGGCCCGGGGTTTATTGGGTCATCTGCCCTATGGAAGGGCCTGGCCAAGCTCCTTACTTTTGATTGAAAAAATCAGATGAGGAAGTTACTATTGCTCCTCCTAGTCTTTACCCTGGCTAGCAGCATCCCATTGTCCGCCCAGGTCACTGCTGCGCAAGTTTGGGGTGCTTGGGAATTGGTCAAGCTCGAACAAAACGGTCGGGCCTTGGACACTGACGAGATCGGTTCGATCTTACGACTCCATAATGATGGTTCCCTTATCGAAACGGGGGAGCGGGTGGTCCGCCGGGAAAAGCGCTACGAGATCCGGGAGAACCAATTGGTCGTCCAACCGGGCACCTATGCGGAGGAGGTCTACCGCCTTGCAAAAGTTCGTAAAAACAAGTTGGTACTGGCCGTAAACCAGAATGGGCAATCGGCCACCATGTATTTCAAACGCCACCGGGGCGAGTGATGCGCTGAAAGGTGGAAAGGACCATCAGAGCCGGATGGTAATCTCCGTACCCACCACGGAGTGGAGCTCGAAAGTCGCGCCAATTTGCTCCGCGCGTTGGCGCATGTTGTACAAGCCGTACTGTTCTTCTCCTCCATTGGCTGGTCCCAAGCCCACCCCATCGTCCCGAATGGTCATCACCAAATCACCACGGCACGCCAGATGCACGACAAAGGTTTGGGCTTGGGAATGCTTGAGCATGTTCTGGGTGGCTTCCTGAACGATCCGGAGCAGATTGAGGACTTCGGTGGGGCTCAAAAGACGTTCCGTGACCAGCTCCCGTTCCAGACGCCAAGCCATGGTGTCGCCCAGAAAATACCGTAGGAAAGCCTCCAATTTTCGCGCAAATTCGGTCACCGTAAATTGGTTTTTGTTGATGGCCCAGATGGTGTCGCGCAGAAGGTGGATGGGGGACTTGGTAAAACTACGCGTACTTGCCACCCGGCGGACCCCCTTCGAAGTTTGCCCCCGTTCCAACTGCAGGGAGAGCAAATCCAAATCGGTGATGATCCGGGTGAGGTGGGCCCCAACGCTGTCGTGGAGGTCGCGCGAGATGCGCTCGCGCTCGTGCTGGATTTTTTGTTGGATACGAATCTGTTGTAACTGCTTCTCGTACTGACGGCGATTGTACCAGAATAGGCTCCCGGCGATTAGCCCCAGCCCCAACATTCCCAGCAACAGGCGAAACCACCAGGTCTCGTGAAAAGGCGGCAGCACCACGATGGCCAACTCGACGGGCTTTCCCCAGTAGCCTTTGCCGTTGGCCGCCTTGACGCGAAAAGTGTAGCGACCAGCGGGCAGATTATTGTAAGTCGCGTAGCGCTCGCGGGCACTGCGCTCTACCCAGCCCTCGTCGTAGCCCCGGAGTTGGAAAGCGTAGCGAGCCCCCTGGGGATGACGAAAGTCCAGTCCCGAAAAACGCAGGGTAAAAATCCGCTGCTCGGGGCCCAGGCGGATCTGGCTCGTATTGGCAATGTTTTGTGTCAGTACTCCTTCGGCGGTGGGGACTACCGACCGGTAGTTGAGCTCCAAGTCCGTAAGGACCACTCGGGGTCCCAGCGTATCGACCCGCAAGTCAGTGGGCGAAAAAATATTGAGGCCCTTGGGATTGGCGAAGCAGATTTCACCCGTAGGCGATTGAGCGTGGGCCAGCATGGAAAAATCGTCAAAATTAAAGCCATCGTTGCGATCAAAATTCAGAAAGCTTTGCCGTTGGGGATCAAAACAACTCACCCCATCATCGGTATCCAACCACAGCCGCCCCCGGTCATCGGGATAAGCTGCCCAAACGTTGTCGTTGGCCAGGCCATCCGTTTGCTGGAAAGCGCGAAAGGTTTCGGTACGCCAATCGAAGGCATTCAAACCACCGCCCATCGTCGGCATCCACAGCAGGGTATCCGTGGGGAGTAGGAAAGTCATCTGATGATTGCTGGGATGCTCGGGCAAGCCCCGACTTTGTTCGTACTGATCGTAGTCCAGCGTCGCCAGGTTGATGCGAAATAAACCACTGCGGTGGCTGACCCACAGCTGGTCCGCGTGTCCACCCATGGCGATGGCGTAGTTGATGGGGGCGAGCTTTTGGAGATCGCGAAACGCTCCCCGATCAAGGTCGTAACAACGCAGGGCGTTGACCGCTCCGATCCACAACTGGTTGCGAAGGGTATCTTCGACCAGCGCGCGGACGTAGTCCACTTCTTCGGGAATGGGCAGACGGGACCAGGTCCTTGACGCCGCTTGGTAGTGCAAGACCTGCCCATCGAGGGTCCCTAGCCACAGCCCACCTTCCCGCGCCGGGGCCATGGCGACGACGTGATCGGTGGGGGAGCAGTAGGGCAGTGGGTGCTGGCGATTGTAGAGGGTCTTTTGGGTCAAGGAGGCCTCACTCCTGCCCGCCGTAAAGCGCGGCCACTCCCGAAATTCGAGGTGTAGGAGGCCTTCGCTGGTGGCGATCCAGAGCCCCCGGTGCTGGTCGAAGTGTAGGCTGCGTACGTTGTCGTTGGGGAGGGAAAAGGGGGCGTCGGAGCGGCTATTGATCCGGAGGATTTGCTGGTGAAGCGGATCGGTAACGTTGATGCCCTGTCCGGTACCGATCCAGATGAGGCCCTGCCGATCCTGGCACCAGCTGAGGGTCAGGTCATTGGTCAGGCTGTGGGGCTGTTGGGCCTTGCTCCTCAACTGTTGGACGAGTTGCCCATCCTCGACGAGGAAGACCCCCACTTCCGTACCGATCCAAGTCCGCCCCTCGCGGTCGCGACGGATGAAGGAAATAAAGTGACCTTTCAGCTCCGGCAGGTCGCGGTGGGCGCACATTGGAGTATCCCGCCATTCGTAGATGCCGCCCTTGGTACCGATGAGCAGTTGCCCATCGAGGTTGGTGAGGTGAAAAATCGTTTCCGCAAAATGCCCGTGGGCGACTAGGCGATCGCCCTGCTTTTGATAAAGGGTTTGGTTTTGCCCCACCCAAAGTTGGTCCGCAGCGTCAAAGCAAAAGGTGTTGTGGGTGAGGTGGTCCCCCGGGAGGGGATAAAAGCGAAGGTCGCGCTGGTCCCAGTCGACAACTTCGTAGATTCCGTAGAAGTTGTTCACCCAGATGTGGCCATCGGCACTCTGGTGGATGTCGTACTTAAACTGGTTGTAACCGTAGTAGCTCGTGGAGTCGGGGAGAAAGCGTTCGAAGGTTTCGGTACGGGGGGAGAAACGGTTGAATCCGCTGCGGGTGGATACCCAGAGGTAGCCGTCGCGGTCTTCCAGTAGGGCTTCGACCAGGTTATTGGACAACGAGTGGGGCTTGTCTTTTTCGTGGCGAAAGACCTTGAACTCGTAGCCGTCGTAACGCACCAAGCCGTTTTGGGTGCCGATCCAGATAAAGCCTTGTCGATCTTGGAGGATGGCCTGTCCCGTATTTTCGGGCAAGCCCTCATCGGCAGTCAGGTGGCGAAAGCGCATTTGCTGCCCCATGGTCGGTAGCGCGAGGATCAGCAGGTAAGCCAATAGGGTCATTTTCCAGCTCCACATCGGACAAAAATAGGGCATTTGCCGGATACCTCCCCCGTCCGGTAGCAAGCATCTTTGTGAAAACCTCAATGCGTATTTGTTTCTAACCCTTAAACTCAAAAAAATGCCGAATCTAAAATGGTCCATCAGTTTGCTGCTGCTGTGTGTTTCGCTAGCGCTCTCCGCCCAATCGGCCGACGCCCCCACCACGCCACCAGCGACGGAGAATCCATTTTTGAAGACCGCCTTCCAACGCGCCCTCAAAATCGCCGTACTCACCTTCCCCGGTGACTTTGCGAGTATCGTGGGGAGTGAGCGCGCAAAAACTTCAAACGCCATGGAAGCCATCCTGGGCAGCGACCGGACCGACTACGATGCCTACGTCGATTTATACGACGCGGCGGATGTTCTGGTACGCGAAGAAAAGGGCCAGCGGGCCTTTCTCGTCCTCTACGAAGAAATGGAGGTCGAGCCGGCCAAACGGGCGTACGAGGATTTGAAGGCGGCCATCGCCACGAGTGAACTGGCCTGTGGCAAAGTGGTCGTTTCTTCCGAGCGAAAAACGTCCGATGACGAGGTGGTTTTTTACCTACTCGAGTATACCCAAAACCCCTTGTACGCCCTGACCGGCACCAACGATTACGAGAACATTGCGATTCGGATCAGCCTGAGAGAGGAGATGGGCAAAAGTATTAAAACGGGAGAGATGGGTGCATTTTATACCCTCAAGTTTGAGGTGACCAAGCAGTAAGCAGCTCCCCATTTACCTTCTACCTAAGCCTTAGTACGATGAATTATTTTCCCTACTTATTGGTCCTCTTACTCGGGGCTACGCCGCCGCCCACCGTGGCCCAAACCATGGGTTTGGTAGCTGGCTATCAGGCCCTTTTCGGACCCGCTGAGGGTTTGAACACGATCGTCGACCGCTACAATTCCAGTTCCAGTCGGGACCTGCGCGAGCCACTGTCCGACTTTCGCCAACTGCGGGGTTGGTCGATCCGCTTGCTGTACAGCAAGGATGAGGTGCGGATGCGCAAGCTGCTTTTCGACTTTGGTTTTGACCACCGGGCGCAGCGTCGGGAGGCGGTAGAAGTGGCTCCGATCACCGGCGAGGCTACGGACCGGCAGCTGCGCCTGGCGCTCCACACGGGGAATGTTGGTGTTCACCTGCCCCTGTTCGTCAAAAACAGCTGGTTTGGCTACGGCGGGCTGCGGGCCCAGGCGGGGGTCCTGTCGGTGGGGGACCGGTCGGACGATGGGGATTGGCAGCGGCTCCAGCGTAGCTTTTACGGTGATTTGGAAGTGGTGGTACGGCTGGTCACCAATCTCACGAGAACCCTGGGCAGTGGCACCAACAAGAGCGGGTGGGTGCTCTCCATCGAACCTTACTACACGATTGGTGCTGACGTATTTGACGGGCAAACCCACAATCTGAGCGAGGCGGATCGGGTCTTTAACCCCAACCTTATTTCCAGTAGTCCTGCGGAGCTGCCCCTGAATTTGCGGGGGCTGGGGTTACGGGTCAGTATTGGTTTTTTGATTTCGCTGCCGCGCAGTTCGTTTACTCCGTAGGGGGGATGAGGGGCGGGATATTTGGAGCAGGCCGTGGTGTACATTCGTTGGTTCGTTTCGTCTACCGTAACGCTCAGTGAAAACGGATGGTCCTAAGATTCGTTGTGTATTAGGTGCTTGAACCTACTTTTTGAAATGGTCCTCTAACAATTGGTCTAAGCTTTCATAAATTGGTATATTATATTTTTCACATACCACATCTATATTTCCTTTTCTCCAAAATCCTTTTGGACAGCAGACCAATAATTTTCCACTGTTCGCATACAACCCTAATTCTAGCATCGATACAGGCGATTTAGTATTTGGATCTAAGTACATGATGATCTTGTGAGCAAGATCTAGACCTCTTAATTCCCAGTTTACTTGTTGATAAAAGACTGGGTTTTCGAAGTCTTGCTCCCATGATGAATCCCAATTATCTCTCCTTGGATTAAGTATGGTATATTCATTCAGGTCTTCGAAATAGTTTTCTGCTTTTGCTTGCCAATCTTCCGAATTTCCCATTTCAATGGTACCGGCTAAAAAGACTAACTTGTTCCTTTTATGATTCTTGAGTATACTTTTAGGTGGTTTTATTACTTTCATGATGATTATATTGTTCCCTGGATTACTTTACTGATAAGAGAAAGCCGCTTTAAAAGTACCCATTTACTTCTCAGTCATAAAAACTATTGGCTTGTATGCATTCAGGGATATGAAAATCTGTATCTACCCAGGTATCAAAGTGTTAAAATTGCGATTCTAGCAAAGTTGAATTTATAGAATTCATACTCATTTGAGGAGTAAAATGCGATGAAAACAGCTTAAAAACGCCCTAAAATATCAAAAATGTAATCAATAAATATGATGTTGTAAGAGGTTATTTTGATTGAGGGCTTCTCACATGTTTAAGTAGCTGATTGCTCGTTGGTTCAGACACCTGAGTAGTTACGAAAATCTTCTTGCCGAAATTTTAGTATCTCTCGCCAATCCCCCAATTCTGCATTACAGTATAGTATACGAGTACTATCACCATAAGGCCAGGGGTCACCATTCTGGGTAGCGTGAAAAATGACCTCATTGTACTAAGAGATAAATGGTAGGCCCTTTTCCGTTAGCGTTGCCCACTTTGTACTTCCACTGCGGAGATTTATCCCATAGTTGTCTTGAGCTGAACACACAATCAAAGTATTGTCGAATAGTCGAAAGTCTGAGACCGATTGTCCCAAAACGGGATTGATGTATTCACTCCACTCCCACAAGGGACTACCATCAGTAGCGCTGACCAAGCGAATGGTCTCGTCCTCTAATTTTTCAATGGAAGAGGTGCTGTATAAAATTCCGTCATCAATGATTGTGGTGTACCTACCACCATATTCTGCACTGTCCAAACCCAGGGGAATCTGCCAAATCACCAGATTATCATCTGGTGCCGGTTCGGTTGGAATGACCGGTAGATCATCTTCCTT
>ERZ1740065.952-NODE-952-length-16676-cov-4.589315_pt1 | contig 16676 bp, 15 predicted proteins | sample MGYA00581738_ERZ1740065 | MGnify/ENA primary metagenome ERZ1740065 (study PRJEB43018, sample SAMN04849749) | marine metagenome | isolation source: floating plastic debris | place: Pacific Ocean | collected 2008-09-01 | study: EMG produced TPA metagenomics assembly...
TAAGGGCTGAAACCCTTACGGCTCTTGACTTAGGGATCCAATTGATGACATCCCCTAATTGTCCGCAGTCAGTTGCAATCAATGCACCCGACTCGCAGGCTTACACCTATCGCTCTACTCCGCGCCGCCAGAAGCTTGCGCCCGAGCACGGGCTCGCTTCAACGCTTGGTCTGCCTTAATTCGCTCTTGGGAAATGCCACTGGGAACCGCGTCTAAGGCTTTCTGAGCCTCAGATAGCGCCGCTTTGGCTTCATTCTGATCAATATCGCTGCCCCGCTCGGCACCGTTAACCAGAACCACCACCTCGTCATTTTCCACCTCAGCGTTACCACCCATCAGGGCGATCGCCGTCCACTGGGACTGACCGTCGCGCACCCGCATCACCCCCGTATCCAAGGCGGTTAGCAAGGGAGCGTGGGCAGGCAAAATACCCACCTGGCCGGTGGTGCTAGGCAACACCACTTCATCGGCGGGTGCATCCCAGACCGTACTGTCCGGCGCAATAACTTTAACCGTCAAACTCATGGGTCAACCAACCTTAAAACAGCAACACTAAATACCAGCAAGATAAATATCAAAGCGCCCAGCTCCTTCATTTCTTCTCAGGAGGGGCGCTTAAGGCGTGTGGTTTATCCTTTCGCTTTTAGCTTTTCACCCTTGGCGATCGCCTCGTTAATATCGCCCACCAGGTAGAAAGACTGCTCAGGAAACTCGTCTAGCTCTCCGTTCAGGATCATATTGAAGCCCTTGATGGTGTCCTCCAAGGAAACATACTTACCAGGAGAACCGGTGAACACCTCAGCCACAAAGAAAGGCTGGGACAAGAAACGCTCCACCTTACGAGCCCGAGCCACAATCAAGCGGTCTCCCTCAGACAGCTCGTCCAGACCCAGAATCGCAATAATATCCTGAAGCTCCTTGTAACGTTGCAAGGTGGACTGCACAGCCCGCGCGGTGTCGTAGTGGCTGTCGCCCACAACGTCCGGCTGAAGCATGGTAGAGGTGGAGTTCAAAGGATCCACAGCGGGATAAATCCCCTTGGACGCCAAACCACGAGACAACACGGTGGTTCCATCCAAGTGGGCAAAGGTGGTTGCCGGTGCCGGGTCAGTCAAGTCATCCGCAGGGACGTAAACCGCCTGAATAGAAGTAATAGAACCTTCGGTGGTGGACGTAATACGCTCTTGCAGGTCACCCACGTCGGTACCCAAAGTGGGTTGGTATCCCACAGCGGAGGGCATACGACCCAACAGTGCAGACACCTCGGAGCCAGCCTGTACAAAGCGGAAAATGTTGTCGATGAAGAGCAACACGTCCTGCTTGTTCACATCACGGAAGTACTCCGCCATGGTCAAAGCGGACAAACCCACGCGCATGCGAGCTCCGGGGGGCTCATTCATCTGACCATATACCAACGCAATCTTCGACTCGTTGAGATTTTCAGCGTTGATTACGTTGGACTCAATCATCTCGTTGTAGAGGTCATTCCCTTCACGGGTGCGCTCCCCTACACCACCAAAGACTGATACACCGCCGTGCTGGGTGGCGATGTTGTTAATCAGCTCCATCATAATTACGGTTTTGCCCACGCCGGCCCCACCGAAGAGACCGATTTTTCCACCGCGACGGTAGGGGGTTAACAGGTCAATCACCTTGATGCCTGTTTCAAAAACGGAGGGCTTGGTTTCCAGATCCGTTAGCTTAGGCGCGGGACGGTGAATGGGGAAGGTTTCTTCCGCGTCCACGGGGCCCCTTTCGTCCACAGGCTCACCGAGCACGTTAAAAATTCGACCCAAGGTGGCTTTACCCACGGGGACGCTGATAGGGGAGCCGGTATCAACCACTTCCATTCCGCGAATCAAACCGTCGGTGGTGCTCATGGACACCGCTCGTACCTGGTTATCTCCCAATAGCTGCTGCACTTCGCAGGTTACGGAGACGTTTTGACCGGCGCGGTTGGTACCTTCAACTTTCAGGGCGTTGTAGATCCGAGGTAGTGAACCGCTGGGGAATTTCACGTCAATTACCGGGCCGATAATTTTGGTGATGTTGCCGATATTTTGTTTCTCTGTGGTGGTGACCATGCTTGAGCCTGTAGTTATGAGCCTGTGATTAAATGTCCAGAGTTTTCTAGAGTTTGTTGTTTAACTCGCTCCCCTTGGTAACGGTCGATGCCGATAGCAACCGAGAGGTAAGTGGCTAGTTTAAACCTGCCCGAGGGATCGCCCGTCTAGAAAACCTACGTTTAGAAGCCTGCAGAGCGCTAGCAGCGGAACGAGACTTTGGAGACAGTGGGGCGAACCTGAAATTGTGAGGTTTGAAGCTGTGTGACACAGAGCAAAAAATTCTGTCGCCTTTGCTTCACTCTCGGCTATTCAGGCAATAGCCAGTACAAGATTATCACCGAAGGGCTGACCCACCACGGACAGAGAAAATTTCCCTGGGTTTCTTGCTGTGAATTGTCTTGGGGACGTTCCTGACTGTGGGCGCAAAATGACCATGAAACGTAAAATTTGACAACGAAGTCGGTGGCTTTGACCTATGGGATCCCGTTCAAGCGGTTAAGATCGATACTAATTATGCGACGGTGCAGAGCAACTCCAGGAAGGCGTGTGATGTGCGGTTATTTGGGGCAGGTGCCGAAGGATCAGGGACTGGGAATGGTGTATGACAACCTGGCTAGGCGATAGGATTTATTGGTGGTGATCGCTGTAGAAAAAAGCGGTGATGCAACGGTAACAGCGTGGTCAATTTAGCTGGGTGCCTGGGTACTTTAGATTTGAAGATCGATTTGTAGACTATACAAAGTGGAGCTTACAATCCATGGCTGTGGCAAAAGTTGAAGTGTCTTCGTTAAACGGACAACAGGTTAAGGAAGTACCGGTTAAAGAGGCTCCGGAAGAGCTGTCCCTTGCCCCAGCGTCTGCCACAGTGCAGCGTCCATGGGGATCGTTCACTACCTTGGAAGAGGGGACGGGGTACAAAATTAAGCGCATTGAGGTGAACCCGGGACACCGGTTGAGCTTACAGATGCATCACCATCGCAGTGAGCACTGGATTGTGGTGTCGGGGACGGCACTGGTGGAGTGTGGCGAGAAAGAAATTATGCTGTGCAGCAATCAGTCTACCTATGTGCCCCAATGTACCAATCATCGCCTAACAAACCCTGGCGTGATTCCTTTGGTTTTGATTGAGGTTCAAAATGGTCAGTATCTGGGTGAAGACGATATTGTTCGTTTTGAAGATGATTATGCCCGCGCTAAGTAAGGGGCGGCTGAGTGGGCGATCGCTGCTGGGGGTATTGCTCGAGTTGACGAGGATTTTAGTTGACGGGCATGATGACAAGCATCCGTTCAGTCATCAAAGCTAGTAAGTCATCAAAACTAGTAAGTCATCAAAATTAGCCGTTGAAGGGGCGACTCAGTCGCCTCTTTTTAGGGGTCGCAGTTTCAGGGAGTTGAGCGTTGGTTAAATTTAGTGCTGCGGCGATCGCCGAGTTACAGCGGTGGCGGCGAGCCCAGGAACAGGCAGACTCTACCACCCATTGGACCGTAACCTTGAGCAAGGTCAGCGGTAGTTGCCATAAATGGGCCTACGACTTACAACTTTCTCCTTCCCTTGAAGACGCGATCGCCCCAGACGCTCCAAAAACAGACCCCCTAGATCAGAACTTACAACTGTCGGTGCCAGAGCACAGTCAACCATGGTGTAGAGAACTGACCGTCGATTATTCAGAAGATTTAATCGGTGGTGGATTTCGATTTGTTAACCCCCATGCCGTCAAAACCTGTAGCTGCGGCGTTTGCTTCGACCTAGACTAAGCATGCATCGCCTTCCTGACTGGCAGGCTTGCCCTCTGCGAACCGAACTTACACAGTTGGCAGAACCACCCCACCGAGCCCCTGGTTATTGACAAAGGAAAAAACCGATTGATATCATCCAAGACCGTTGCAAAATTTTCGTTGCTTTATCCGTCTCTCCGACGTTGCCGCTAAATTTTGCCGACCAAAGTAAAATTATTTCACCCTTACCATTGCGGTAGCCCATGCCCACGATTCAGCAGCTTATTCGGTCCGAGCGGAAAAAAGCTAAGAAAAAAACCAAGTCTCCAGCCTTAAAGAGCTGCCCCCAGCGCCGGGGCGTTTGTACCCGTGTGTACACCACCACCCCGAAAAAGCCCAACTCAGCTTTGCGCAAGGTGGCTCGTGTGCGTCTCACCTCTGGCTTTGAAGTGACGGCCTACATTCCCGGCATTGGTCACAACCTTCAGGAGCACTCTGTGGTCATGATTCGTGGTGGTCGTGTCAAGGATCTACCTGGTGTGCGCTACCACATCGTTCGGGGAACCCTAGACACGGCTGGTGTTAAGGATCGTCGCCAGAGTCGTTCTAAGTACGGTGCCAAGCGTCCGAAATAGTAGACAGCATAGTAGAAGCCATTGTTTACTTCTCGGCGCATTCCAGCCCCTCTTTTGCATTCCATCAACCTCGTCGTTACTTAACCCCCTCGTAAATGTCTCGCCGTTCATCCGCCCAAAAGCGCACCGTTCCCCCCGACGCGGTTTATAGCAGCCGCCTGGTCAGCATGACCATTCGCCGCATTATGAGACAAGGCAAGAAGTCTGTGGCTTCTCGCATTGTTTATGATGCGTTCAAAATTATTAATGAGCGCACCGGCTCTGACCCCCTAGAGATCTTCGAGCAAGCCGTTAAAAATACCACTCCCCTAGTGGAGGTAAAAGCTCGCCGGGTGGGTGGCGCCACCTATCAGGTGCCCATGGAAGTCCGCGCTGGTCGGGGTACGGCCCTGGCCCTGCGATGGTTGATTCAGTTTTCCCGCCAGCGCCCCGGTAAGAGCATGGTGATGCGCTTTGCCAATGAGGTTATGGACGCCTCTAACGAAACGGGCAATGCGATTCGTAAGCGGGAAGAAACCCACCGGATGGCTGAAGCGAACAAGGCATTTGCCCACTATCGTTATTAAGGCTAGGGCGTGTCATCAATTAATCTCCAGAAGCCTTATGCAGTGGGGAGTATGCGCCCTTTGAAAACAAACAGGTCTAGGGGCTGAAACCCCTACGGCTCTTGACTTAGGGATTCAATTGATGACAGCCCCTAGCTAAAGCGAGACAGGGTTATTGCCAGCGATGCATTCTGGCTTTTGCCTGGCTGCGAGGTCATAGGCGCGAATAGGTTTCTAACGATTCGCCTACCTGTTGAGTCAGGGGGCGAATCGTTGTGATTGCCTGAGCGCAGCGCCCTGTGGATTTTTTATGGTGGTAAATGGGTTTTGATTTGCTGACAAAGGTATCTTAGGGGTGACTTTGGGCGGCTGGGATTGTTTGTATAACAATCTGTATAACAAATAGCGATAGGCAGATAGGAGATCGTTATGGGACGAGTAACCCCCCTGGAACGGGTTCGCAATATTGGTATTGCAGCCCATATCGATGCGGGAAAAACCACGACGACGGAGCGGATTTTGTTCTACTCCGGTGTGGTGCACAAAATGGGTGAGGTCCATGACGGGACGGCGGTGACGGACTGGATGGACCAGGAGCGGGAGCGAGGGATTACCATCACTGCCGCTGCTATCAGCACTGAATGGCGCGATCGCCGCATCAATATCATTGACACTCCCGGACACGTGGATTTCACCATTGAGGTGGAGCGGTCCATGCGGGTGCTGGACGGGGTGATTGCGGTGTTTTGCTCCGTGGGTGGTGTTCAGCCCCAGTCAGAAACCGTATGGCGGCAGGCGAATCGCTACAACGTGCCTCGCATTGTGTTTGTGAACAAAATGGACCGCACCGGGGCGAATTTTTTAAAGGTGCACGACCAAATTCGCGATCGCTTTAAAAGCAACGCCGTCCCCATCCAGCTTCCCATTGGAGCTGAGGACGATTTCCGGGGCATTGTGGACCTGGTGACCATGCGAGCGCACCTGTACACCAACGACCTGGGCACTGATATTCAGGAGACCGACATTCCCGACGAAGTGGCCGAGCAGGCGGAGGAGTATCGTCTGATGTTGGTGGAAGCGGTGTCGGAAACGGACGACGCCCTGGTGGAGAAATTTTTGGAAGGGGAAGCCTTAACGGAGGCGGAAATTCGTGACGCCCTGCGTAAAAGCACCATTGACGGCACCATTGTGCCCGTGCTTTGTGGCTCTGCTTTTAAGAACAAAGGGGTGCAGCTGCTGCTGGATGCGGTGGTGGATTATTTGCCTGCGCCCATCGATGTGCCGGCGATCGAGGGGACGCTACCGGACAGTGAAGAGGCAGTGAGGCGGGAAGCGGATGATGAGGCTCCGGCGTCGGCGTTGGCATTCAAGCTGATGGCGGATCCCTTTGGGCGCCTTACCTTTATTCGGGTCTATTCCGGCGTCATTAAGAAGGGAGCCTATTTGCTGAATGCCAGTAAGGGAAAGAAGGAAAAGCTGGCGCGACTTATTGTGATGAAGGCGGATGAGCGGCAGGAAGTGGATGAGCTGCGGGCAGGGGATTTAGGAGCAGCTTTGGGGCTGCGAGCCACCACCACCGGCGACACCATTTGCGATCCCAAGTCGCCGGTGGTTCTGGAATCGCTCTACATTCCTGAGCCGGTGATCTCCGTTGCCGTGGAGCCTAAGACGAAGCAGGATATGGACAAGCTGTCTAAGGCGCTGCAATCCCTTTCTGAGGAGGATCCTACGTTCCAGGTTTCTGTGGACCCCGAAAGTAACCAGACGGTGATTGCGGGGATGGGAGAACTGCATCTGGAAATTTTGGTGGACCGGATGCTGCGGGAATTTAAGGTGCAGGCTAACATCGGCAATCCCCAGGTGGCCTATCGAGAAACGGTGCGCCAGGCAACTAAGGCAGAGGACAAATTTATTCGCCAGAGCGGAGGCAAAGGGCAGTACGGGCACGTGGTGATTGAGCTGGAGCCGGGCGATCGCGACAGCGGCTTCACCTTTGAATCTAAAATTTCAGGGGGCGTCATTCCCGGCGAATTTATTGGTCCAGCGGAACAGGGGATGCGAGAGGCCTGCGAATCAGGTATCATTGCAGGCTATCCCCTCATCGACGTGAAGGTGACTTTGGTCGATGGTTCCTACCACGAAGTCGATTCTTCGGAAATGGCTTTTAAAATTGCCGGATCCATGGCAATGCGAAAAGCCGCGATGCAGGCGGACCCCGTCCTTCTTGAGCCCATGATGAAAGTTGAGGTCGAAGTTCCCGACGATTACCTCGGGGACGTCATTGGTGACCTGAACTCCCGTCGCGGCCAAATTGAGGGGACGGGCTCCGAAGAAGGATTGGCCAAGGTCAATGCTAAAGTACCTTTGGCCACCATGTTCGGGTATGCCACCGACATTCGGTCAAAAACCCAAGGTCGGGGTATATTCTCGATGGAGTTTAGCCGGTATGATGAGATTCCTCAGAATGTGGCTGAAGCTCTCATCGCGAAGAGTAAAGGGTTCGCATAGCAAAAACAAGACACGTAGATAACTCATGGCACGCGAAAAGTTCGAGCGCAATAAACCCCACGTCAATATTGGCACCATCGGTCACGTGGACCACGGCAAAACCACATTGACGGCTGCTATCAGCATGGCATTGTCCCTAAAAGGGCAGGCCGAAGCTGCTAACTATGAAGATATTGACAATGCTCCCGAGGAGAAAGCTCGGGGTATTACTATCAATACCTCCCACGTTGAGTATGAGACCGATGGTCGTCACTACGCCCACGTGGACTGCCCGGGGCACGCTGACTATGTGAAATACATGATCACCGGTGCCGCTCAAATGGACGGCGGCATTTTGGTGGTAGCGGCGGCTGATGGGCCTATGCCCCAGACCCGTGAGCACATCCTGTTGGCGAAGCAGGTAAACGTGCCAAACTTGGTTGTTTTCATGAACAAGGAAGACCAGGTGGATGATGAGGAATTGCTGGAGTTGGTAGAGCTAGAAGTGCGCGAACTTCTGAGTGACTACGATTTCCCTGGCGATGATATTCCTATTATCATTGGTTCTGCACTGCAGGCGGTTGAAGATATCACCGCTGGCAAAGGTGAAACCGAGTGGGTCCAAAAGATTTACAAGCTGATGGATGAGGTGGATGCTTATATCCCCGAGCCTGTCCGTGACGTAGACCAAGAATTCCTAATGGCGGTTGAGGACGTGTTCTCCATCACCGGTCGTGGTACCGTTGCCACCGGTCGTATTGAGCGCGGTGTGGTTAAGGTGGGCGATGTGGTGGAAATCGTCGGGATTAAGGACACTCGCGAAACCACTGTTACCGGTATTGAGATGTTCCGTAAGAGCCTGGAAGAGGGTCAAGCGGGCGATAATGCTGGTATTCTGCTGCGTGGTATCCAGAAGGATGACATTGAGCGCGGCATGGTGCTAGCGAAAAAGGGGGCTATCACCCCTCACACTAAGTTCGAGGCTGAGGTTTACGTGCTACGAAGGATGAGGGGGGGCGTCACACTCCTTTCTTCGGTGGTTATCGTCCTCAGTTCTACATTCGGACCACCGATGTGACCGGTGCTATCACTAAGTACACCGACCAAGATGGCGGTGATATGGAGATGGTTATGCCTGGTGACAATGTGAAGATGGACGTTGAGCTGATTCAGCCTGTGGCGATTGAGCAAGGGATGCGTTTCGCTATCCGTGAGGGTGGTCGGACCATCGGCGCTGGCGTTGTCTCTAAGATTACTGCCTAGCCCAGCGGATGAATTTGATGATGGGGATGTCCAACAATATGACATCCCCATTCCTTTGAGCGGTAGAATCCTGGATGACTTTGGTTTAGTTGCCATAAGATTGATTGTCTCAAGGTTGTCAAGTTCGACAAGAAGGGCAAGTGCGAGAGCAGTTTTGACCTAGGAAAAAGTTGGGTCGTTTTCCTGGGGGCCTGAATAGACCCAGTTTGAACCTTGAAAATTTAATGGTGTTTTGACCATGGCTACGATTCAACAGCAGAAAATTCGGATTAAGCTGCAAGCGTTTGATCGCAAATTGCTGGATACGTCCTGCGAAAAGATTGTGGAGACTGCGAATCGCACCAGTGCGTCGGCGGTTGGACCGATTCCCTTGCCGACGAAGCGTCGTATTTATTGTGTGCTGCGATCGCCCCACGTGAACAAAGATTCTCGGGAACATTTTGAAACCCGCACCCACCGCCGCCTTGTGGATATTTATCAGCCCTCGTCCAAGACCATTGATGCGCTGATGAAGTTGGATCTACCTGCCGGTGTGGACATTGAGGTGAAGCTGTAAAGTTTTGACGTGGGCGCGGTATTTTTGGGGTTTTGGGCGGACAGAGGATGATAAATCCAGAGTATAAATACCCGCCGCCTAGGGCGTGTCATCAATTAAGAGCCAGAAGCCTTATACAGTGGGGAGTACACGCCCTTTTAAAACAAAAAAGACTAGGGGCTGAAACCGTTACAACGAGAGGCTTTGAGGTTTAAATGATGACAGCCCCTAGTCCCAAGCTCAATAGCGCTAGATTGCGTAATTTGAAAAGTCGATCACTATAAAATTGATCATTAAACTGTTGTCTCAAGGCTGCCGCTGTCTAAAGGATTCAAGGCTTCAAGGCTTTGCACGAGCTGAGCGTGGGCTATGTGGTAGATGGCATTGCCGCCTTTTTTATCGCCCTGGGTGTCAGGGTTCTTCAGGGATTTTTTTAGAATTCCAATGTTAGCTCCTGGGCAGCAGTGTTGCAGCGTGTGGGCGGTAAATCGCGATCGCAATGCCTCAACGTGTTTCAACTGTCGCGTCCAGTGGAAGGTTTTAGGGTGGCGCTGGGGACGTAAATTGCCGTCGGGGGTGGGTAGCAGGTGGCGACCGCTAAACAGGGTGCCGCCATAGCGATTGAGGTACACACAGCTTGATCCGGGAGAGTAGCCGGGGGTCCAAATTACTTGGAGATCGGGGGCGATCGCCAGTTCCCGGTGAAAGGTTTTCAGCTCCAGCCCCGGCAATAAATAGGCTTCTTGCTCTTGGATCACCACCTGACATTTAAAGGCGTTTTGAATTTCCCGAACGGTTTTTAAGGTGGCAATGCCGTCACGATTGGTAATGATTAACCAGCCAATACCTCCCCGCTCCCGCAATAGGGCTTCCATGCCCTCATCCCAAGGTGGACAGTCAATTAAGCAGTTATCAGCTAAACCGTTTATCTGGGGCAGATCGTCGTCCTGGGGTAAACCATCCTGTACACAATGTTGCGAGAAGGGGGAATCATTGCGATCGCGATCATTGCCCTGAGGATCGCCGGTTTCGGGGGGGCGATCGCTCCACGGACCGCCACCATTCGGCTGTGGATTTGGGATCGGTGAAGGGATCGCTTCAACCCCACCGGCGCGATTCCCTAAAATAAGATAGGACGTTCCCCCGAGGGTTGCCCGGTTTGGGGAAAAAGCAAACACTGATTCAAAAGCAGCTTGGGGTTGTTTGGGCATAGGTATGATTTTTTGGCTTTTGTTGGTGGGATTAATGGCCTACTGGGTTGTTAAGCAAAGCGTAGGCGGTTTCACCAAAACATCGGTGTGGGTGCTGTGGTTAGTGATGATGACTCCAGCGCTGATTTGGACCACGTGGTTTTTGGTGTACGGCAACGATCGCCCGTTGCCTGCAGCCTTGGCGGTGGTGCCATTTTTGGTGTGTCCAGTGCTGTACGCGGCGTTGGTGCAGTGGGGGCGATCGCCAGGGGACTCCAACGGCAAAGCTGGGGAGGATGCCAGGCAAAATACCGGCGAAAGCACTCAAGATCCTAATCAGGAGGACAGCAGCCCAGATCAAACGTCGCCCCAACGGGACGGTACGCCCACCGGATCGTTTAATAAGCCGCCCACTTTTTCCACCATTCGTGAAGCCCTCGAAGGCAAGCTGGACACCAAAATACCGCGATTATTAGACCAACAGGAAGAACAGCGCTTAGAATCCTGTTTTTCCTGGTCCACGTTTTACCTGCGCCAGGTGGAATATCGTCCCCAGGTGGCCATTTGTCACGGTCAACTGCGCACCAATGCGGAAGCGGCCTACGATACTATCGGCAAAAAGCTAGCCCAAACTTTTAGCGATCGCTTTTTACTGCTCCTCCAGGAGGGGCGTCACGGAAAACCATTTTTTGCGATCGTTCCTAACCCCTACGCCAAAAATCTGTCCCCTAAATATGACCTCACCAATTTGAAAGAGGGGGTTAAACGTATGGGCGACAAAACGGTTGAAAATACGGTGGGCAACCAATTCGCCGTCGCCTCCCCTGACGATGCCGCCGTGCAACAGCAAGGACGATGGTTTGTAAAATATCAGTTCCTGATTGCGCCCCTGTTGTTGATGTTTACCCTGTTTACCACCACGGTGATGGGGGCAGAAATTGTCAATAACCAGGTGGGGCTGCGGCGGGATTGGGAGTTTCTCCAGCGCGGCGTGCCCTACAGTGTGGCGCTAATAGCCATTTTCCTTGCCCACGAAGGTAGCCATTACCTGATGGCACTGCGACACCGGATTCCCGCAGTGTTGCCCTATTTTATTCCCGCCCCATTTTTTCTCGGCACTTTGGGAGCGTTTGCTCAGCTGCGAGGGCCGATCCCCCATCGCAAAGCGTTGCTGGATATTAGCGTGGTGGGCACATTGCTGGGACTGTTGGTGGCGTTGCCCGTCTTGTGCGCTGGGCTCAGTCTATCCACCTTGGTGCCGTTGGAGAATACTGCGCGGGTGCTGAATGTGTTTAATGTGAATGCCCTAGACCCGCGTAGCTCCCTGTTGTTATTGCTGCTCAGCAAGTTAGCTTTGCCTAGCTTCCCCGCCCCGTCCCAAGGCTTGGCGTTGCAACCGTTGGCGATCGCTGGCTATGTGGGGCTATGGTTTACCACCTTAAAGTTGTTGCCCATTGGCTCCCTCAGCGGCGGGCGCATTATCCACGCCATGGTGGGGCAGCGCGTGGGGGCCATTGTGGGACAGGTAACCCGCTTGGTGTTGCTGATTTTGTCCCTGGTGCGCACGGAGTTTTTGCTGGTGGCGCTGATGTTATTTTTTGTCCCCGCTGGCGATCGCCCCGCATTGAATGACGTTTCCCCCCTGGATAACGGGCGAGATTTTATGGGGCTGGTCACCCTGGCGATCGCGGCTCTGGTACTGCTCCCTGCCCCTAGCCTGCTGGTGAACTGGATAATTTAAGGGCAAGGTGGTGATCTAAGTCACCACCAAGGCGTGCTACCCGTCAGAAAGGATACGGTAATCCGTCAATGGTCAGGGCGAGTTCGGTCATAAAAATTACCGGCAAAGGTCATGGGATAGACGGATCCTCGACACGGTAAACCTAGGGAAAAACAGGGATATTGAGATTGTCAGCGAAACGGCTTCCGGTTTTAAGTCACTGGGGCACCGCTAGCTCGCACTGTCGATCACTCTAGACTCCTTAGAATCATGACTCAGCACTCTCCCCGCACCGCTTCTTCCTTGATGTCCTCCGCCCTGTTAATCCCCTCTGCCAGCTACGAATGCCACAGCTGGACTGGTTTCAGCCGTGAACTGGAGCAGGACATCACCACTCCCGCCCCTGTGGATGCTGACCCAGCCTCTTCGCGCTCATTCCGTCGCGATCGCCCCAGCTCCCTAATGATGGCCGCCGGTATCCTAACCGCCGTTCTTCTAGGTAGCGCCTCAGTCGTTTACACCCAGCAAGCTGCCACCGCTGTGCTCAGCGAAGCCAGTGCCGATTTCGCATACCGCAACTAGGGACTGCCTTAGGGCGTGTCATCGATCAAGCTCCAGAAGCTTTACACGGCGGGGCATAAATGCCCTTTGAAGCAAAAAACGCTAGGGGTTAAAACCCTCGCAGCTATTGGATTTGGGCGTTGATCGATGACAGCCTCCAGTGACGGCTGAGCTGAAATCTGAGCTCGTAACAATGTCTGGAGAAAATTCTGGGGAAAAGTGCTTATCGGTCACAAACCCAGGGAAAGGCGGCGCTGGGTCACAGTACACTAGATAAGGAGTCGCAAGCAGTCGCTGAGCTTCGTTTTATTTAATCGCCACACCTCAGCACTCAAACTTCCGTTGCCTTGCCTTTTCGACAAACCTAACCCCACGCGCCATGTCTTTCGAGATTAATCGCGGATTATTCGCCTTAGATATTGTTGACCACCACGCCGTGTTGGGCATCCCCCTCACCAGTGCCAGTCGAGGCATTCGTAAGCGCTACCTTCGCATTGCCCCTCGCCTTCATCCGGACACCTGTGACGCAGCGACCTCCGAGGGGAAAGAATATGCAAAGGACCTAATGTCAAAGCTGGTTAATCCGGCAAATGCCACGTTGTCTAACGACAGCAAGCGGGCGGAGCATGATGCGGTGCTGCGGGTCATTCAAGGGCGACTGGCGGAAAAGCCCTCTTCGATTCCCTTGCGCAGTTCTATGGCGGATCAGCTTCGCAAGGCGGCGGATTTACAGGGCACCTATAATAAGCTGATTGAGCAGGTGGCCAAGATTCAGTATGGGGACTTAAGGAAGACGCTGGCAGCGATCGCCACCATTAGCGAATTGAACCTGATCTATCTTGCCCGCAGCAGCAAAGCCGTTAATACTCCCCGATCCGCCACCAGCGCCCCCCCACGTCCCGCCGCGCCCTCGTCGCCACCTCAAAGGAAACCTCGCCCAGGCGCTTCCACAAGCGACAGTTCAGAAAACTCCACCAGCTCTGCCACCAGTGCCAGAGTTAGCTTTAACGAGCGAGCCCTTCAGCGGGCAACGGAATTGGTGAATAAGGGACAGCTCTCCATGGCAGTTCAGGAGCTGAAAGATGCCCTCAAGCGGGACGGCAATAACGCTGGCTCTCATGCCCTTCTGGGAAAGGTGTATTTGCAGCAAAATCAAACCACCTTGGCGAAGGTGCACTTAAACCGAGCCTTGGCTCTGGAGCCGGGACATCCCATTGCGGCGGCGGCTAAGCAAAAGTTAGAAAGGCTTGCTGGAGCTAGCGGCACAACCCCTAGCTCTCGATCTAAAGGCAAAAGCTCTGGTAGCAAAAATAAGTCTGATAACGGCGGGCTGTTTGGTGGGCTATTTGGCGGACGGAAGAAGTAGAAAGGCTGGCGGCTTGGGGAGCGTCTATTGCGTCTGTCTTTGGATTTTCTCCACCGGGGTTTAGGGCGTGTTATCGCTTAAACTCCAGAAGCTTTACGCAGTGGGAAGTACATGCCCTTTTAAATAATCATTAGATCCTGAAACCTTTGCAGCTATTGAGCTTGAGGTTTAATTTATAACAGCCCTTAAGTGCTGCGGACGGTTTCGCGGATTCGGTAAATGGGACGCTTCTGGGATTCGTGGTAAGTGCGCATTTGCAGTTCTGCCAATAAACCAAAGCAGAAAAATTGCAGGCCGCTCAGCAATAAGACGATCGCCAATAACAATAATGGGCGATCGCCAATACTCGCCCCGAAAAATAGTTTTAGCACCGATAGGTATCCTCCTGCGATCGCCCCCAGCGCCAGCAAAATCAACCCCCAAGCCCCAAAAACGTGCATCGGTCGGGTCAAAAACTTTTTCATAAACCAAATGGTCAGCAGATCCATCATGACCCGCACCGTACGCCCCAGTCCGTATTTGCTCTGCCCAAACTGTCGCGCATGGTGGCGCACCGGCATTTCCGCAATGCGCGCGCCCTCCATATAGGCCAGGGCAATCAAAAACCGGTGTAGCTCCCCGTATAAATTTAAATCCGCCACCAGCTCTGCTCGGTACGCTTTAAGGGAGCAGCCATAATCTCGCACCCGCACCCCAGTCACCCGGCGGATAATCCAGTTGGCTATTTTTGAGGGCAACAGTCGCGTAAGAGACGCATCATGACGCTAGTCGCGCCAACCGGTCACCACATCAAATCCTTCATCCAACTTGGTTAGCAAGGCTGGAATATCCGCCGGATCGTTTTGTAAATCCGCATCCAAGGTGACAATAATTTCCCCTCGCGCCTGATCGAACCCCGCAGCCATGGCCGCCGTTTGCCCATAGTTTTTACGCAAAATTACTGCCACCAGCTCCCCCTGAAAGCTGGCTTGTTCTTGCAGCCATTGGGTGGAGCCGTCCTTGGACCCGTCGTCTACGCAAATGACTTCGTAGGTTAATCCTGTTCTTTCCAGGCTGGTGGCGATCGCCGGGAGCAAATGAGGCAGACTATCCACCTCGTTATAAATAGGAGCAATAACCGAAATTTGCGGAGACACTTAAGGCAAACCTAAGAGCAAAATGGATAAAAGCAAAATGGATAAAAGCAAAATGAATAGGAATGGGACCGGGACGATCAGTAACTTGAGGATCTTGCAATCCAATTCATCCTGAACGTCGCGAGCGTTTTACACTGAAGCGTGCAATGGGTAGACAGCCCCAAGCGGTTAAACTGTACTGCATTTTACCGTCTTTTTGTTGCTTCTCCCCTATGGCACCGCCCTTTTGCCTTGTTATGTCCCGGATAAAACCATGAGCTATCAACCGCCTTTGGGGGCTAAAGATCTTCTGCCGATTGATGTTGTGCAGCGGCACTGGATTGAAACCAAACTGCAAGAGGTGTTTCAACAGTGGGGCTACCACTGGATTATGACGTCCACTTTGGAGCGGGTGGATACCTTGGTGGCCGGCGGTGCGGTGCGGCGAGAAACGGTGATTCAAATTCAAGATAGCGAGGACGGCAACTTGGGATTGCGGCCGGAGCTAACGGCATCGATCGCCCGCACCGCCGTTACCCGTATGGCAGGGGTCACCCATCCCCAGCGCCTGTGTTACAGCGCCACAGTATTTCGCGAGCCCGCGCCGGGAGCCTCCAGCCGTCAGCGGGAATTTTTCCAAACCGGCGTTGAATTATTGGGCACTGGCGGTACCCTCTCGGATGCTGAGGTGCTGCTGTTGCTAGCGGACTCCCTGGAGGCATTGTCTTTGGATAACTGGCATTTGCTGCTGGGGGAGGCGGGGTTAACGCGATCGCTCCTGGCCGACTTCCCGGCTTCCATGCAAAAGCCGGTACGCCGTGCCTTGGGCAAACTGGATCGCCTGGCCATTGAAGGGTTGGAGTTATCGCCGGAATTGCGCGATCGCGCCTTGGCATTGTTCGATCTGCGAGGGGAGCCCAAAGCGGTGCTCAGCAAAGTGGGTAACTGGAATTTAAACCCTACCCAAACCCGCCGCCTGAATGACCTGAAAACGTTAATTGACCTGTTGGAAAACTGCGGAAAAGCTCGAGGTCAAACGTTACCCATCACCCTTGACCTTAGCCTGGTGCCAAATTTCAACTACTACACCGGTATTGTTTTTGACGTGGTTAGCAGCGCCCAAACCGGCCACCTGCTGCTCGCCCAGGGAGGACGTTACGACCAGCTTCTGGGGCTGTATCATACCCAGGACATCACCTATCCTGGCATCGGTTTTTCTTTTAATGTGGAACCTTTACACCAGGTGCTTTTAAAAACCGACCACCTACCCAGCACCATTCCCGTCAGTGATTGCCTGGTGGTACCGCGATCATCCCAAGCCCAAGGTGCTGCCTTCGCCTATGCCCACAACCGTCGCCTGAAAGAACCCCAGAGCCGAATTGAACTTCAACTGACGAACGAATCAGCACCGGTACTGCGCGATCGCGCACAACCGCGGCGCATCAACCAGCTTGCTTGGATTGATCAGGCCGGTACT
>ERZ1740065.954-NODE-954-length-16669-cov-5.944324_pt1 | contig 16669 bp, 12 predicted proteins | sample MGYA00581738_ERZ1740065 | MGnify/ENA primary metagenome ERZ1740065 (study PRJEB43018, sample SAMN04849749) | marine metagenome | isolation source: floating plastic debris | place: Pacific Ocean | collected 2008-09-01 | study: EMG produced TPA metagenomics assembly...
CCGCGCGTGTCGGCTTCGGGGCCGTCTCGCCCGCCCGGCTAGTCCTGGTGTTCGCCCCCCCTTTCCTGGCGCGCCGGCCGGCCGGCCCCCCGGCCTTTCTCCTACTGGGCATTGCGATACAGCTGGGGAATCGGCAGACGCGACTGGCAAACTGAGCTGGAAGTCGGCGCCAAAATACGCCTTTCTTAGAAAATGGTTGTACCTTCAATAGGAACCCAACCTATTGAAAATGCCTAGCAATTTTTACCTCCACTTTTTAATTGCCCTCGTGCCGATGGTCATTGGTGCCGCTTATTACCACCCCAAGGTAGTGGGCAGTGCTTGGATGCGGGTCAATGGCTTTACCGAAGCCTCCCTCCAGGAAGCCAATATGGCCCTGATCTTTGGCCTGGCTTATCTCTTTTCCCTGATGCTCTCCTTCTTCTACACCAGTTTGGTCATTCACCAGGCCAGCATCACCTCGCTGTTCGTTCCCGAAATTATCGAGGCGGAGGACAATCCCATCAAGACCGAAATCATGGCCCTACTGGCCAATTATGGCGATCGACACCGCAATTTTGGCCACGGTGCCGTCCACGGGATCTTCACCGCCATCTTCTTTGCTCTGCCCATCATCGCCATCAATGCGCTTTTCGAACGCCGTAGCCGGACTTACATCCTGATCCACTTTGGCTACTGGCTCCTCACCTTGATCCTCATGGGTGGCTTGCTCTGTGCCACCTTGCGTTTTAGCTGGGAGGTCTAAGTCACCCGAGGGCCACAACAGTTGTTCACCTAAATAAAAATCCCCCACTCACCAATGGAAGTCAACTACGCAAAAGTCTTTGAGTACATCAATACCCTCGCCTTCTTTGCCTGGCTACTACTGCTCATCGCCCCTTATTGGAAATGGACCCCGCGCCTGCTCATCGGTGGAGTCGTTACGCTCTTCGCCGCACTCTACGTCTACGGACTTAGCCAATCTTTGAGTTTTGAAGATCTGGAAAACTTCACCAATCTCGAAGGCCTCATGGGCTTGTTTACCAGCCCCCAAGCCGTAGTTGTGGGCTGGCTGCACTACCTGGCCTTCGATCTCATGGTCGGCTGCTTCATCGTTGCCAATGCCGCCCGGCACCAGATCAATCGCTACCTGCTGATCCCCTGTTTGCTCTTCACCTTTATGATGGGCCCTACTGGCTTGCTGCTCTACCTCTTGCTGCGTTGGGCCATCACCAAGGAGTATTTTGCGGCCTATCATTGAGTCTCCAAGTACAACCGTGGATACTCCCCCAAGAGTAAGTACCCTACTGCTATTTTAATTCATTGATCGCGGAGGCCCCACCGCCTTTTCGTAAAAAAATAAGTACCATGCAAGTCGGAAGACGCTACACCTTTTTTCAAACCATCAACTGGACCCGAAAGTCCATCCTCTCCTTTTTGATCTTCGACAGCTTTGTCGTCGGACTTTATTATGTTACCCAGTGGACCTGGTTGCCCATCCCCTGGCAACCCCTTTCCCTGATCGGTATTGCCGTCGCTTTCTACTTGGGATTTAAAAATAACTCGTCCTACGATCGACTCTGGGAGGCGCGTAAAATTTGGGGCGGTATCGTCAATGCTTCGCGGTCGTTTACCGTAATGGCCCGCGATTTTATCAACAACGACCGAACCGAACGGGCACATCCCGAAGGGGAATTGCGCCAACTGCGGCTGCGCGTCGTACACCGGCACGTCGCCTGGCTACACGCCCTAGCCCTGGAATTGCGCAAGCTCAAAGCCTGGGAACACGTCGCCAATAATGACCGGGCCATGCGAACCGTTTTGGGCATGGACTACCACGACGACAAACTCGACACCATCAAGGATTACCTCTCCCCAGAGGACTTTGCCTACGTCATGACCAAGGGCAACCGCTCCTCCCACCTCCTCAGTCAGCAATCCGCCGACCTGATGAAATTGCGGCGGGCGGGCTTGATCGACCATTTTCGACACCTGGAAATGCAAAAGATGATTACGGAGTTTTATACCCTCCAAGGCAAAGCCGAACGCATCAAAAATTTCCCCTTCCCCCGTCAGTACGCCACGTTCAATTTCTTCTTCGTCGTACTCTTCGTCTTCCTCCTTCCTTTCGGTATGCTGAGTGTTTTTGTCAACCCCAGCCAAAGCCACCTCATCTGGTTTACCATCCCCTTTACCGTGGTCGTCTCCTGGGTTTTCTGGACCATGGAAATGATTGGTGACTACAGCGAAAATCCCTTTGAAGGACTGTACAATGATGTTCCCATCACCTCGATGGCCCGCGGTATCGAAATCGACATCCGGCAAATGCTCGACGAAACCGAACTTCCCCCTTCTATCCAACCGACCAGCCACCTAAAAATACTCGTCTAAACGCCAATGCCCCGAGTGTCGACGACACTCGGGGCATTCCTTTGGCTCCTGGAAGCCAGCTCAAGATTATCGCTTCAGTAAGGAGTAAGTATCAACGATTACTCCGTCCCGCTTCAACACCACCCAGTAAGTCCCCGCCAGCAGCTCACTCGCTAGGTCTACCCGCAAGTTGTGGGCCCCTACTACTTGCTCACCGTTGAACAATACCGCCTGACGCTGTCCCAAAACGTTGAGCAGTTCGATCTCCACCTCACCCGCTGCTTCCAACTGGTAGGCGATATTGAAGTGTTGGGTAAAGGGATTGGGATACACCCCTTCGAGGTAAATGTTGCGCGCCCGCTGGTTCGTCACCAATTGGTCGGCAGCCGCATTAGCCGTCGTCGGAGTGTTCACACTGAAGAGGGTAACCGTTCCGCTGACCTCATTGGCCGTTACGACCAGAGCCGCCCCGGTCGGGCTATCAGCCGCGGGAATGTAGATGATGTCTTCCACGCCCAAATCGCCGGTTTCACGAGTCTCGGGGGCGGCAGCAAAATTCCGGTTGTTGACGTAGTCGACAAAAAAGGGTGCCGTCGGATCGGAAATATTGTAGGTAAAAATACCCCCCATCCGCTCCAAACCGATAAAGGCGTAGACCGCCCCATCGATGGTAGCGATGTTGACCGCCTCGGGCTCCGGCCCCTTGTCGTCGCTACGGTTCTTAAAGGAATCGTTGTCGTCATTGGTGCTGTTGAAATGCTCGGGATCCAGTTGGGCCAAGCGCCGCTCGAACTCACTGCCGCTGTCGTACACCAGGTTGCCGTTCTCATCCCAAATCGAAAAAGAGCGCGCACCGTAAGCATAGATCAATTCGTTCATGCCATCCTGATCGATGTCGCCATTGGCCAGGGTGGTGTTCAGCCGACCGAGATTTTCGTCTTCTTGCATGGCGGCGGCATTGGGAAAAACCTCGGGATCCAAGACCAGATCCGCAATGCGGTCTTCCTCGGAATAGCCATCGTAATCGCGGCTGTCCCCTTCGTTGGCCGTTACGATGTAGGACTTGCCGTCCACCACGTACGTGGCGATGGCGTCGGGCTGGTACATGCCCAGTACGCGGTGGGGACGGATGTCGATTTCGGCGGAGCGATTGCTGGCGTCCATGCCGTAGTTGCCTTGGAAGGATAAAAATGCGAGGGAGCTCTGATCCGATACACCCGCACCGGCCAGTCCGAAGTCATTGTCGTTGAGTACGGCCAGGTCGCCGTTGGGGAGGAGGGCCAAACCCTCGGGTTTGTCGCTGGGCAGGTAACCCACCGAGGGCAAGTTGACGACCTTGGTCTTGTATACCGGACGGATGCCCGCCGCGGCCAACTCGTCGGCCGTCATCATCTCCAGGGTCTTGTCGTCAGCACCCGTCGAAGTGGTCTTGGTAGAGAGGGGCGTACCCAAAATATTCGTCGCACCGTCGAGGCGAACTTCGAAAACGTACTTTTTACCCGTATTGCCGCTGGCGGGAGTCGAGGAATCCCGCTCCAGGAAGTAGAAAGTACCGTTGCCCGCGTAGACGGCATCGCCAATCTTATCGACTCGCGACAGGCCAATGCCCGCATCGCGGTTGCGCTCCAGGAGGTAAACAAATTCCTGGACGGGCTGGCCCGTCGTACGATCCACGCCGATCATCCGGATCACATCCGACTGATTGCGTACCGTAGCACGATCGGGGTTCTCGATGGGCGATTGAATCACGGCGTAGATGAGGTCTTCGTCGTAGTCGTAAGCGATGGCTTCAAAACCCCGGTTTGCCCGGCGCTGGTTGTAGACCGCGGGTAGGGTCTCGCGACCGTAAAAGCCGGGGGCTTGGGGCGTGGTGCCCAGTAAGGAAGTTCCTTCGGGCACCAAACGCGCGATCAAAGTACCATTGGCGTCGAAGTGGTAGATCGCGGGTCGGTACTCATCGCAAAGCCAAAAGTGGAAATCGGGCGTACGGATGACGCCTTCAAAGTCCCCACCGAAGGCATCAAAATCCAGGGCGTGGTAATCAACGCCACCGACGGAGAAGTCGACATTGGGGTATACGCTAGCGTCGGTACGGGTGACGGGCGTCTCGTCGAAGCCCGGAATGTTGCCCCGGCCGGAGATGGGGGTGCCATCGGCTTGCCGGAGGAAGACTTGGTTGGCATCGGGAAAAAATTGATCGAGCGCCACGATGTAATTGAGCTTGACCAAACGCGACTGGTAGTCGGGCAGTTTGAAGGGGCGCAGGTTGGTTACTGAACCTGCATCCGCCGCGCTTACGGTAGACTCGTTGGGTCCACGATCGGGGACGGCCCAGAAAGACCACCGTCCAGGGGTGGAGGTCAGGGGATCGTAGCAGAGCCCGGAGAATCCCCCGAGTTCCACGGTGGGATTGTCAAATAGCGGCTTCCCCAAATCGAAAGCGCTCCACCAGGGAATCTCATTGAGCGGGTATTCCTTGACCGCAATGCCTCCCTTGGCGTGGTCCTTATAGCCCAGGGGCAGCACGTCGAGTACTGCGGCGGCTTCGATGTCTACCACGACGATGGCGTTGTTCTCCTGGCAGGAGACGTAGGCGATCGCATCGTCTCCCGAGAGGCCAATGTATTCAGGTTCCAAATCCTGGGCCACGGTCTGCTGCCCATCGTTGCCAAAAATCCGGACGCCGCGATTGCGCAAGGACATCTTCCGGTCGTTCCAATCGGTAAAAGCCACCTGCTTGACGGTGGCGTTGACCGCCCCAGCCGCAACATCCACAATGGTTACCGAACCCTCCGGGTCGATCAGGTAGTCATCATCGGGCTCCCCTTCGTTGGCAACGATCACTTTTTGGCCATCGCTGGTGAAGGTCAGCATATCGGGGAGGGCGCCGGTGGGTACATCGTTGAGGTAATTGCCATCGGTATCGAAGAAGACGACCCGGCCAGCAGCTTGGGCATCGTCATTTTCGATGGCGACGGCGACCAGGCCGTTGTTGACGGCGACGCTGTTGGCGGCGGCTCCGTAGGGCCTACAGTCGAGGGAATTGACCAGGGCCGGGGCGAGGGGATCACTGATGTCGATTACGTCGACGGTGGCGGCATCAGAATTGACGAAAAAGATGCGCTGGCCATCGCGATCGTAGGCCGTAATTTCGGCGGCGCCTTCATCAAAAACGTCGGTAAAATAGGTGGCGAGGGGTTGGAGGGAAACGTCCTGGGCAAACGGGGAAAAAGAACACAAGCAAGCAGCGAGTAATAGCAAGTAGCGGGGGTAGCATTTAATCATGGGGACAATTGTTTTTTTTGTATAAAATAATTCCCCAATGATCGTCAAGTAGTATTACGTAGATATTAAGCCAAGTTTAACCAAACTAAAACTGTGGTGCCCCATCCCCCGAAAAAGGAGCTTCCTACCCGCTTTCGGGTAGCTTAGAAGGCAAGAACCTGCCCCTGCCGTGCCGTCTCGCTGGACGGAAGAATTTCACAATTGTCCCACAAGCCCGTCCGTAGGGTCTCGGCGTAGGCCCGCGGCAATCCCCGCTCCAGCATCTCCGCACCTGCTTGCTGGAAGTCGTATTCCAGGGCCCGATGCTGGTAGACCACCTCTCCCTCCCGTAGGTCCAACTCCAAATACCAAACCCGTGGGCTACCATCGTTGGCCGGCATCCCAATCACCCCCGGATTGAGCCAGGTACGGCCGTCCTTTTCCTCGGCAAAGGGCAAGCCACAGTGCCCCGCGATGATCAGGTCCGCATCGCCATCGTCAAAGTTACGGGCCTTGCCCGACCAGTCAGTAGACGCAAAAATAAATTCCGAGGTGTAGTGGTACGAACCGTGGAGCACCAGCACCCGCTTCCCGCCGTATTCAAAGCGCAAGAACTCGGGCAGCCCCCGCATCCACTCCAGCGCCCCTTCGCTCAACTGGCCCTGGGCGTAGGGGTACCACTGGCGCGAGAAAGTATCACAACGCCCCCCATCCACAAAATCGCAGGCACAATCCGCCTGTCCTTCCCCCAGTTGAATTTCTACATTCCCCGCAATGCTGTGTACCCCCCATTCGCGCAGACTTTGTACACATTCCTCAGGACGGGCGCAATAGGCAACGGTATCGCCGGTACAGATGATTTGAGCGGGCACCCAACCCGCTTCCCGAGCGCGCTGGCGCAGCGCCACCAGGGCTTGCCAATTGCTGTAAACCCCACCAAAGGCTAGCAGCGGGCCCGTCAATTCTCCCAGGTCACGGATTCGTACATCAGTCATTTTTCCTACGATTTGAAGCGATCAAAAATAAACCAAAACTAAAGACTGTTCCCACTACATTGGCCGACAATAGGTCACCGTACTTTCCTTCAAAAAAGACCAAGGACTCCGGCCAGTAGCCCAGAGCTAGGGTCACGCCCACCAGTAGTCCCGTTCCAACCGCCAGATGAAAAGCCAGCGGTGGCGCCTGCCGTTTCCACAGGATAAACACCGGAGCCAAGCCCAGCACCATCGTCCCGCTGATGGTCGTTGCGGAGAGTACCGTTGGATTGAGAAAGACGGGTAAGGTCCCCAAGAGGGCAAAGATCGTCATCGTCCAACGCCCCTTGGCTACGCTCAGTACCGCTACGCCCCCCAGGTCCTTGGCCAGAAGTTTGGCCCCCGAGGTAAAAGCGGAATCCAGCGTGGAAGCCGCTGAGGTAATCATGATAAAATTCATGAGCAACATCGCCCCCAAGCCCAGTAGCTTGCTGACCTCCACCGCCGCCGGTCCCGATAGTCCCAACAAACGCGCGTGTACCCCCACCACACTGAACAACAGGATGCAACAAAACCCAATACCGCTGGCCCAGATAAAACTGCGGAGCGTCGTACGCGGATCGCTCAAAAAGCCGCGATCGGTGAGCACCGCATCGTGGAACGGATAGCTAAAGATTTGAATCAGGGCAACGAAGAAAAAGTTTAAACCCGTCGCCATGGTCCACTCCCCACTGTTCAGATATTCGCTAAGGCCATAGTCGCCACTCGGGAGTACCAGCGCCAGAATCACGAAGAGCAGTACCCCAAAAAACACCATCTGAATGGCATCGGTGAGGATCGAACTGCCCATCCCCCCCTTGAGTGTGTAGAGGAGGGTCAGACTGGTAAAAACCACTATCGCGATGTAATAGGGCTGGGTCCCCACCTCGCCAAAGTAGCTGCCGATGACGATGGTATTGGACCACACCTCATTGAACAAGCGAAAGCCCACCAGCAAGGAAAAAAGATACACCGCCGCCCGTCCGTACCGACGGTCCAGAAAGTGGTGCAGGCTGTGAAATCCCCCCTCGGTCCGCAACTGGTAGATGACCAAGCCCGCAATCAGGAAAGACCCGTAATACAGGGCGTAGGAGACGCCCCCCACCACCCCAAAAGCCAGGCTGAGGTTGGCCGCATTGGTGATGGACTTGGCAAAGATCCAGGAGATGACCAAGCTGCTGGTGAGCACGAGCGCACTGGGCCGACGTCCCCCCGTCGACTGGGCTTCAAAGAAAGCGGATACGCTACGCGCCCGGGGCGCCAAGCCCAGAAAGAGCCCTCCAAAGGTTAGCAGCAACAGCCATTGCCAAAAATCAACGTTGGTGGGCACGGGGCAATTGGTTAAGCGGAAAGGCAATCATTCCTTGGTCAAGTTGAATTTTCCGTTTAGTCTACGTCCCACCACACGGGGGCATTGACGCTATTGCCGTTGGTGGCGGTAGCACGGAGGTAATTTGCGTTGTTCAAAGCCTCTTCGTCAGCCGGATAGGGCAGGCGCACCGGAATTCGGTCGTCGTTGAGGCTGGCCGCTACCGTTCGCAGCTGCGGGAAGCCCGTCCGGCGGTATTCGATCCAGCCTTCGTATCCGTTGAGAAGATTGGCAATCCACTTTTGGGTGAGGATCTGCTCCAGTGGATCGGCGCCGTTGGCGCCGTAGGCGGCGGGGCCGGTGCTCAGGTAATCGGCGGGCAGTTCGGTTTGCCAGTAGGCGAAGGCCAATTCTACCCCCGTCTCGTACCAAGCTTGGGCATCCGCCGGGAGGAGACCGCGTTCGGCGGCTTCGGCCAGGAGGAAAGCCGTTTCCCAGGCCGTCATAAAATTGGCGTCGAGGCTGCCGGTGGCTTCGCGAAAGATGCGTCCCGTCAGTGAGAAGTCGGCGACCGAGATGGAGGTTTGCGAGGCGTCGGGGCCGTTGAGGAGGCCGCGGAAGGCGGTGGGGTCATTGGCGGTGGGGCGGAAGAAGGTCGACAGGCGGGGATCGTTTAGGTCTTGGAGCAAGTCTTCCGTGGTGGCGGAGAGAATAAAGAGGTTAAAATCGCCGGCCCGAAGGTTGGCCATCCGAAAGTTATTGGGCTGGCGATCCGTAAAGTCGAAGGTGGCATTATCGGCGTTGGTCTGAATAAAATCGCCCGACTCATAAATGGCTTGCAGGGGGGTGGCGACCTCAATCCGATCCGATAAGCGGAGCAGTGCCTTGATCCGTAGCGACTGAGCGAAGCGAACCCATCCCCGGAGATCTCCCCCAAAGAGGATATCCCCCCGGAGGCTGGCCGTCCCCTCGTAGGCGGCAATGGCCGCCAGGCCCTTTTCCAAATTATCCAAAATCCCCTCCGGCTCGGTATAAATCGACTCCTGCGAGTCGTAGGCCGCCGTCACCAGCCCTTCACCACCGCGCAGGGCCTCCCGGTAGGGTACGTCGCCGTACATATCCGTCAGTGCCGCACTCAGGTAGGCCTTGAGGATCAAGGCCGGACCCTCGTAAACGGCCGCCGCCGGATTATTGCGCGCTTCGGCCAGCAGGATCTCGTTGTCGCGCAGGTTGCGGTAAAGCGTGGGCCAGGGATTGCCGCCGAATTGCGGCTCGGTCAGGCTGTGGCGGTCAAAGAGGTTGAAGTCGATGGCGGTAAAGTACTGGCCCAGCAGGTTACCCGCCACGAAACCTTCGTAAGCCATTTCGTCGCCGTAGTCGTAAATCACCTGGCGCAACAGGAGCTCGGCTTCCACCCGCACCGGCGCATTGGGATTGGTATTGAGGGCTTCAAAATCTTGGGTGCAGCTCCCCAGTACGAGGAGGCCCGCGAGGAACAAAGTATATTTTATCGTGGTCATTTTAGTCGGATTATGAATTTAAAATTGAACGGCTACCTTGATGCCCACACTGCGGGAAGTCGCGTAGGACATGTCCTCTATCCCACTCACAAATTGCGTCCCCTGCACCGCCAATTGTTCGGGGTCAAAATGGGGGATTTCGCTAAAGGCAAAGAGGTTGCGACCGATGAGCGAGATGCGCAGTTGGCGCCCTCCGGAGAAGAAGCCCACCGCCCTGCGGAAGGTATAGGCCAGCGACAGTTCGCGCAGCTTAAAGTAGGTCGCGTTGTAGGTGTTGTTTTCCTCGTGGTTGCGGTCGTAAAATTGGCGGTAGTAGCTCTCGGGGCTCACCGCCGTCGTGTTGGGCTCCCAAACGGGGTTCTCCACCGAGCCAACGTTGACCACCCCATCCGCCACGATCCCCTCCGCGGGTCGGTCCTCCGTCTCGATCAGTTGTCCGCCCACGCCCGCCAGGGCTTGGGTCCGCGACACCAGGATGCCGCCCTGCCGCCAGTCGAATAAAAAGTGGAGGTCCCAGTTTCTGTAGTGGAGTTGGTTGGTCCAGCCCAGGATAAAATCGGGATTGTAATTGCCCAATTTGATCAATTCGTTGTCGACGATAAAGCGGCCATCCGCGTCGATGACGAAGTCGCCGTTCTCGTTTTTGAGGTAACCCGTTCCGTAGAGGTCTCCAATCCGACCACCTTCCTCCACCTGTACCCACACCGTTTGGTTGACATTGTCGTACACCCGCGAATAGGCCAGGGTCAGTCGCCCTTCGATCTCGTCGGGCAGGTCTTCGACGGTGGTGACGTTGCGGCTAAAGTTAAACCCGCTGTACCAAGAAAACTTGGGTCCGACAAAGGGACGTACCCCCGCTACGATCTCCAGCCCCCGCGAACGTACCTCACTCCCGTTGACGACCTGCTGATTGAAGCCGGAAGAAATTGCTACGGGGAGGGCGATGATTTGGTTTTGGGACAGGGCATCGTAGTAAGTCAGGTCGAATTGCAAGCGGTCGTCCCAAAAGCGCAGGTCTCCCCCCACTTCGATGGCGCTGGTCTTTTCGGGTTGCAGGCTACCGTTGGCGATGATGTCCTGCGCGCTGAAGGTGGGTTGGGAATTGAAGGGCGTTTGCGCCACGAAGACTCCCGAGGTTTGGTAGGGATCGGTATCGTTGCCCACCTGGGCCCAATTCGCCCGAACCTGGAGAAAAGAAATGGACTGGGGCAGCTGCAGGCTATTCGATACGACCCAGCTGGCCGATGCCGAGGGGTAGAAAAAGGAAGCACCATCCGCGGAGGTGGGCGTCGCCAAGGCACTCGACCAATCATTGCGGCCGGTGAGTTCGAAAAACAGTTGGTTTTTGATGCCGAGTTTGGCCACGGCAAAAACGCTGTTGATCCGTTTGCGACCGTCGAAGGAGAAGGCTTCGATGGGAGCCGCCGCATTGGCCAGGGAAAAGATGCCGGGTTGGGCCAGGGCCACAGTTTGCGTTTGGCGGGAGCGGGCCCACTGGTCAAAGCGGTTGCCCCCCAGCGAAAAGTCGAGCTCAAAACCCTGCCACGCGTCGCGAAAGTGGAGGAGCACATCGGTGTTTTGCTCGCGGTAACCGACGTCGTGCTCGGCGTAGGCGCCATTGCGGAAGCGATTGGAACTAAAGTGCCGCCGAAAGGTCCGATCCTCGTTCGACAGGTCCAGCCCGGTACGGGCCGTGAGGCTCCATTGGTCGTTGAAGGTGTAGCGGGCCGAAAAGTTGCCAAAGAGGCGATCGCGTTGGAAAGCGTTGCGGTTTTCGAGCAGGATGAAGTAGGGATTGTCGAAGAAGGTATAGTTAAAGGAATACTGTTGGACACCTTCCAAACCCGGCTGCCAGTAGTCGCGGAGCACGTCGGTATCGAGCGAACGGGGACCCCAGGCCACCAGGGAGTAGTTGACGTTTTCCGAACCGTAACCGCCCGCCGGACGGTTGTCGCTCTGGGTACGGACGTACTGAATGGAGCTGTTGAATTCCAGCTTGGTCAGCGGGCGAAACTGGAGACGGGCCGTCAAGTTTTGGCGTTCCAGATCGGTACCGGGAATGATGGATACGTTGCGAAAATCGCTGAGGGAAATGCGGTAGTGGCCCCGCTCGTAGGCGCCGTCGAGGGCGAGGTTATTGCTGATGGTATGGCCAGTTCGGTAAAAGTCGGAGAGGTTATCGGGATGCGCGACGAAGGGCGTAGCCACAATGGGCGCTCCCCCGTGGACCGCCACGTCACCACCCCGTACGGTACGGCCATCCGCCAGCCTCACGGGACTGTCGAATTGCGCAATCTGCACCCCCCGATCCAAAGCGGGGCCCCAACTGTAGGTGATGTTGTCGTTGGTCCCACCCCCCAGGCCATCCACAAACTCAAAGACACCAGAATTGCCCTGCCCGTAACGGTTCTGAAATTGGGGCAATTGAAAGTGCGTTTCGACCGAAAAACTGCTGTTTAAAGATACTACAATTCAGCTCGTCCGCTCACCCGTTTTGGTAGTGATGAGGATAACGCCATTGGAAGCACGGGTACCGTAAAGGGCGGCGGCACTCGGCCCCTTGAGGACGGATACGCTTTCGATGTCATCGATGTTGACATCCATGGCGCCATTGCCAAAGTCAACTTCCTGGAAACCCGCAGCTGCCTCGTTGGTAAAATTGAGGATGCTGTTGTTGTTGATCGGCATGCCGTCGACGATAAATAGGGGATTGTTGTTGGTAAAGGAAGCTTCCCCACGAATGGTAATCTTGGAGGTAGAGCCGATGCCCGTCGCACCCTGATTGACGGTGACCCCGGCCACCTTGCCCGCCAGACTCTGCACCAAATTGGCCGATTTGACTTCGTTGAGTTCCTGCGCTTCAATTTGTTGGACGGCATAGCCCAGTTGCTTTGACGAACGCTCCAGCCCCAGTGAGGTGACCACTACCTCATCCAGTATGGCATCCGCCGTACGCAGCGCAATGTCGATCTGGACTTGTCCAGCAAGTGGTAGCTCCACCGTTTGGTAGCCGATGTATTGGACGGACAGCACCGCCGCGGTAGAGCTGACTTGTAGTTCGAATTGGCCGGCAGCATCGCTCGCGGTTCCCCGGGTACTCCCCCGCTCGGCGATGGTGGCCCCCACCAGGTATTCCCCGGTGGCAGCATCCACGATGCTTCCCTTGACCGTCACCTGGGCTTGGAGGCCGATGGCGAGCAGGAGGGCAAGCGGGAGGGTGAAAAGTATTTTTGATAACATGGATTTGATATTTACGGCGACCGCCCCCATTGGAGGGTACGGAGCGACTGCATCCGATAGGACGAGACGCAGCTCCAAACGACGGGGGCTTGGTCAGTGGATTCGAGAATAAAGGGGCCTCCTCCGGCGGGACATACCGCGGGGAGGCATTTAGAGGGGCCGTAGGAAAGGGGGCGCTCGTCCGGGGATGGCCGTCCAGCCCCAGTCGCGAAGGGGAATGGCGCGCGCGGGTGGCGGCGAGGGAGCGAGCGGAGTCGCGAGGTCTTGAAGCAGCAAGTACAGCGGATGGCATTCCGAGAGCTCGGTGAGGAGCCGGTGCAAGGCCTCGGCATCGTCGATGTCGCGGTAGGTAGCGAGCTGCCGACTGGCCACGTCGCGGGCTTGGAGATAGTCTTGAAAGTTGGCGCCCAAGCGGGGGCTTTCCCAATCCAGGGCGGCAAAGGCCGCGGCATCAAAATGGTGGCGGTGGAGTGCGATGAGGTAGAGGCCGCCGTCGCGGGCGGGTCCGAGTACGGCACGGTGGGCTTGGCAATCGCGGGCGGCAGCGCGGAGCGTTGCCGCTTGCAACTGGGGGCAGTCGTTGCCGATGATGACGAGCTTATCGTAGCCGTGGGCAAAGCAACGGGCTACGGCATTGGCCAGGCGTTCGCCAAATTGTCGGCCCCGTTGTTGGGAGCGGTAGGCCGTGTGGAGGGGCAGTCCGCTTTGCCGAGCGACGCGCTGGGCGTGGCGGAGCAACTGACGGGCCAGGGTCAGGTTTTTGTCGCGCGCACCGGGTACCAAGTCCTTGTGGGCCGCCTCTTGTCGGGGCGTCCGGGTAAATAGCAGGATGGCAGTATTGAACTCGATGGCGGTACGGCTTGGTATCAAATGGCCCCAATATGGGATAATTCTTCGACTGGACGTTTAATAACGCGAATTTATCTCATTCCGAGGTCTTTTTTCGGACAAAATCACCGCGACCGGGATGGGCCCGGTGCGAGCTAGCTATCGCTTTTTAAAGCCAAAATGGTTTGCTATCTTCACCAGCAGTACGAAAGTAACAATCGGTAAAAACCACCATGGGTATTCCACACTGGCTCAATCGCCCCTATCCCCTCGTAGAAAGGCCGCAGGACAAGGCCCGGCTCGTGCTGGCCTTTGCCCTCTTTACCTACTGCTTTTTACTCCTGTACCAACCCTTCGGTGCCGCCGAAATCCGCTCCCACCGCAGCTGGTTCTTACTCGGTTTTGCCGCCTCCGTAGCCCTCGTCCTTAGTTTCAATTACTTTCTCCTGCCCCGGCTGTTCCGCCCCCTTTTCCAAGCCGACCGCTGGCAAGTCAAAAAGGAAATCTTTTACATCAGCTGGAGCTTTTGCCTAATCGCCGCGCTAAACTACGGCTACAATTCCACCGTCGGCAAAGACATCGCCCCCCAGTACAACCTGCTGCAATTTCTGGGCATTACCTTATCGGTAGGCATTTTTCCCCTGCTGGGACAAATCTTCTTGACCGAACGCTACCTCAACCGGCGCAACCGCCAAGTAGCGGCCGCCCTACGCCAACAAAAGACCCCAACCACAACCTCGTCCGAGCCCCGCTCACGCCTGTCGATCCACGCCGACACCCTACGCTCGGGTCCCCTGGAGCTGGCCCTCCAGGATTTTATCTACGCCACCGCCGACGGCAATTACACCACCGTATTCTACTGGCGTGACGGGCAAGTCCAAAAACGCCTGCTCCGCCTCTCACTCAAAAACGTCGCCCAACAACTGGCCGATTTTGAGGACATCATCCGCTGCCACCGCTCCTACGTCGTCAACAAGCGCCAGATCGAGGACATCAGCGGCAACGCCCGCTCGCTCAACCTCCGGATGGCCGATGGGACGGCCTCCATTCCCGTATCGCGCACCTTCCCCCGCGAGGACTTGCTTTGAGTACCGCCACGAGCGCTCTGCCGTGCCAGCACTAGCTTCCCATCCACCCCATTTGCCGCCCGTTGGGCCCTAAAAATGGCCTGCTTTCCCCGCGGACCCTATCTTGAGCGGTATTCCTCACCTTTCGCTTTTTGAATCGGTTTAAAATCTAGCACCATGAGTTTTTCCAAGCGTGAAATGCAACGTCTACGAACCCAATACGGCCCCTGGGCGCTGGTGACGGGAGCCTCCTCCGGGATTGGTAAAGAAATTGGCGAACGGCTGGCCGAAGCCGGATTAAACTTACTCCTCACCGCCCGGCGGCAGGCGGTACTCGACGGGCTGGCCAACGAATGGCGGGCGCATTACGGGGTGGAGATCGAGACCATCACCGCCGATATGAGTCAGGCAACGGAAATTGAGGCCCTACTCCAAGCCAGCCGGAAGCGGGACATTGGCCTGGTGGTGGTGGCGGCGGGCTTTGGCACCTCCGGAGCGTTTCTCCAAGCCGACCTATCCGAAGAACGGAACATGCTAGCGGTCAACTGCGCGGCCCTCCTGAGCGTGACCCACCATTTTACCCAGCGACTTACTCCACGCGGGCGGGGCGGTATCATCTTACTCAGCTCGATGGTGGGTTTTCAGGGCGTGCCCTTCGCCGCCCACTACGCCGCGACCAAGGCCTACGTCCAATCGCTGGGTGAAGCCCTAGCCGTGGAGCTAAAACCCCACGGGGTCGACGTACTGGCGGCCGCTCCCGGTCCGGTCGCCAGTGGTTTTGCCCAGCGCGCCAACATGCGGATGGACCGCACCCTCAGCCCCGCCGAGGTGGGGGTTCCCATTCTCAAAGCCCTGGGGCGCCAGTCGACGGTATTGCCCGGTTGGCTCACCAAGCTGTTGGTGGGGTCGCTGCGAACGGTACCCCGCTGGGCCAAAGTACGCATCATGAAAATGGTGATGGGGGGCATGACCAAACATCAGATCAAGGGAGGCTGAGGACGGGTGGCCCCGGAGCCAATCGAGCCGGTGGAGGGGGGCAGCAAGTCCTCCGGGAAGTGGAGCAGGTCGATGCCCCAGACCAGCGGTAGGAAGTAGTAGACCAGGGCGGCGAGGAGGAGGATGGAGCAGAGGTTCATCCGTAGCCCGACGCGCATCATCGTGGGGATGGTCAGGTAGCCCGACCCAAAGACAACGGCGTTGGGAGGGGTAGCCACGGGCAGCATAAAGGCACAGGAAGCCGCCAGGGTGGTCGCCACCATCAGTCCGTAGGGGTGGACGCCAATGCTGAGGGCGAGGGCGGCCAGAATGGGCAGGAGCATGGAAGCCGTCGCCACGTTGGAGGTGATTTCGGTGAGGAAGTTGACGGCGGCGGTGAGGAGCAGGAGGAGGAGAAAAAAGGGCACCCGATCAAGGAGGCTCAGTTGGTGGCCAATCCAGCTGGCCAGCCCCGTATTTTTAAAACCCGCCGCTAGCGCCAGTCCCCCTCCGAAGAGCAAGAGGATGCCCCAGGGAATGTTTTCGGCACTGGTCCAGTCGAGCAAATGGTCTCCCGGCCGGTTTTTGGCGGGAATCAGAAAGAGCAACAGGGCGCCCGCAATGGCGATGACGGTATAGTTGATGCCCGGAATCCAGGCTTGTAGAAAATAGGAACGGGAGATCCAGGCCAGCGCTACCAGTACAAAAACGCCGAGCACCAGGGTCTCTTCGTAGCTCATCCGCCCCAGGGCCGCCAACTGGCGGCGAATCTCCCCACTGGCAGCCCCGGCGTTTTTTCCCTTGGGCAGGACAAAGGCAATTTTTACCAAATACCACCAGGCCAGCAGCAGTAGCAAACTGGCGATCGGCAAACCAAACCGCAGCCATTCGGCGAAGCCAATTTCGCGACCGTACAATTCGGCTACGACCCCAGTAAAGATGATATTGGTCGGCGTACCGATAATGGTGGCCATCCCCCCAATCGAACAGCCATAGGCGATGCCCAACATGCGGGCCGGCCCCAGCTGGCCTCCCGAACCCCCGGCGGCCCCCAGCGTTGACAGCAGCCGGGGCACGCCCGCCCCACGGGGCGACGGAAGACCC
>ERZ1740065.955-NODE-955-length-16669-cov-5.273625_pt1 | contig 16669 bp, 8 predicted proteins | sample MGYA00581738_ERZ1740065 | MGnify/ENA primary metagenome ERZ1740065 (study PRJEB43018, sample SAMN04849749) | marine metagenome | isolation source: floating plastic debris | place: Pacific Ocean | collected 2008-09-01 | study: EMG produced TPA metagenomics assembly...
CGATACAGTTTGCGGTCCGAAGACACCTAGCGAGCCCACCCAAACGATGACGGATTACGAGACCCACGGCAGCGACATCTCCCACTACCTGGCCCAGATCCAATGGGACCGCATCGCCCAGCAGAATATCCATTTTGCCTTTGTCAAAGCCTCCGAAGGGGAAAGTTTACACGACTCCTTGTATTGCCACAATTGGGCGGAGCTTGCCCGAGTAGGCATCAAACGGGGGGCTTATCACTTTTTTCATCCCTCTCTCTCCATCGAAAAGCAGGTCCAAAATTTTTGCGAACAGGTAGACCTCCAGGCCGGAGATCTGCCGCCGGTACTCGACGTGGAGGTAACCGGTGGCCGCAGCGCCGCCAGTATCGTGGCCGGGGTGCGCTACTGGCTGACGGCCATCGAAGCGCATTATCAGATCCGGCCGATTCTTTATTCCAATTACAACTTCTACCGCCGCTACCTCGCCGAAGCCTTCCCCGACCACCCCGTTTGGATCGCCCGTTACAGCTCCCGCGTTCCCGACTTGCCCCGTGGCCAAAACTGGGCTTTTTGGCAGTATGGCAACCGTGGCCAGATCCAGGGGATCGACGGTGATGTCGATTTCAACGTCTTTCGAGGCAGTCGCAGTGACCTGGAAAAATTGTGCTTGAGACCCCACCCACCTACGCTACTCTCCTACAGATTCAACCAGTAATTCAGCTTGAAAACGAGGGCTCGATTGTCCTGCCGAAAGTCGGTGGTGGCGTAATTGCTCGTGTACACGATAAACAGGTCGGAGAGCGGATGGAAACGCCAGTTGAACCGGCCATTGATGTTGAAATTTTGCCTTTGGGTATTGTACTGTAGAAAAGCGGTAAGGAAAAGGCTGCGGTTGAGCGACCATTCGACCTTGGCCCCCAGCAAGCTAAAATCGGCACTGCCGAAGGGGCTGGGAAAGCGGTGGAGTTTTTGATAATTGTAGTCGATGCCCAGTACGAGAAACTGGAAGTGACGGTAGTTTAGAGCCCCGGAGAGCTCCAACTTGCGGCCGGTAAAGGTACCGCCGTAGTTGGCCTCCGCGCTGCCGTAAAAGGCATTGCGCTTGCCCGATTCGTAGCGCACCTTGAGACGGCGATTGTGGTAGGTGGCTTGGGGAAAGGCCTTGTTGAGGCCGTCGAGTTGGAAGGGAAAGAGCAGCAACTGGCTAAAGTCGATCACGCCCAGGCTCAGTTGGCCTTGGTTGAGCCAGCGGAGATGCCATTCCCAGCGGACTTTGTGTTCTTGGTAGCGAATTCGAGGATTGGCATACACTTGCATCTAGACCTCTCTGCCCCAAAAGTCGACCGTCGTGCTCCTACGGGGAAAAAAGCGGTAATAAGCGTGGACGCGGGTTTCGAGGTACGCTACCCGGATGCTGGTGTCCCGGGCTTCGTCGCTGTGGTACAGCCGGGGGACAAAGCCCATGTCCGGGAGGTAATCTTCTCCCACCGCATCGATCCCCGCAAATGCGCTAAAGGTCTTAGTCCGGTAGCGCACCTTACTGCTCCAGGCTAGGGGTTGTGCTCCGGCTTGTGGATTGGGATTGCTGCTCCAGTGGGCAAAAGCCTTTCCGGTCAACTTGCTGTCGGCCGAACGGTAGTCGAACTCCAGCCCACCGATCCGCGTGTAATCCTGCTGGTCCAGCTCAAAATCCTGTACCAATTGGCGGTTGCTCACGAAGGCAGTCAGGCTAGATCCCGAGAATAGGCTTTTCTGGATCAGGGCTACCAAGTAGTTTTGCCCCCGCATTTCCTCCACCGCATCTTCGCGGGTCTGGACGTTCATCAAGCCCACTTTCCAGGTTTTATCCAATTTACCGCTCAGTCGCCCTCCGAAGAGGATGGGAACGGGCTGCTGGTTGAGGCTGCCGATCCGACGGGAGAAAAAGGGACGGATTCGGCTATTGCCCAGGTGGCTAAACAGGTCGCTATTTTCCAAAAAGAACAAACGCCGCTCGGGGAAGAACAGCTCAAAGCGGTTGAGATTAATGACTTGCTGATCGACCTCAACCTGAGAGAAATCGGGGTTGACGGTGAGGTCGAGGTGGAGGGCTGATCCGATGCCGATTTTGGCATCCAAGCCGGCGAAGGCACGGGGGGGGGTACTGGCCTCGGGGCTGATTTTTTCGGCCTTCATCGCGGCGTAGGGCACGATGGCGATGTTGTGCTGGATGGGCGGCGGCGCTTGATCCCAGATCAGCTCGCCCATGAGGGTGAGGGTACTGAGGGTGTTGCCCCGATCGATGGGGGCCCAGGTAGATATCTCGTTGGGGCCGACGGCGTGCCGGGCAAAGTTGACGCGCCAGCGGCGTTGGTTTTTCTTAAAGCGGAGGGATTTGAAGGGAATGGCCATCTCTACCGACCAACCGTCGATCCGGCGGTAAACTTCCGCGTGCCAACGACTGTCCCAGGTCAGGTCGACTTCTTTGACACCGCCGTCCGGGATGATGCCATCGCGCTGGACACCGTAGGGATTGACCCCGAAGGCCAGGCCACTGGTGGCATCGCCAAAAGCATCGAGGTAGACATCGAAGGCATCGTTTTCGCCAAATTCGAAATCTCGTTTGAGTGACTGTACCACAAAGGAGCCGCCGTGGGGCAGTTGACAGTCGGCGGCGATGTAAAGGAAGCGATCGTCGAACAGGAGCCGGACCTGGGTTTGGTAGGTCGCCGGGCCGGAATTGGAAGGAAAATACCGTTGGAAGGTGGTGATCAGCTCGGCGGACTGCCAGGCATCTTCCTGAATGTGCCCGTCGATGAAGATGTGCTCACTAGTCGAGTGGATACTCGTCTGACCGTACTGAGCGTAAAGCGAGCATTGACCGAGGAGCAAGAGACAAAGTCCTTTGAACAGACTTGAGGATCGAATCTTCAAAAACGGTTTTCGATTTGGATTGTTACCAGCAGTACCACCCCTCTCATCGGAGCCTTCCTCCACGGCCCCCTAAGCTTGAGATCAGCCCCGGCTGGCGGCGGTAGCCCTAGAACGGAGCAAGGGCCATCGCGGCGGAGCGGATCGTGATTGGGGGGAAATTACTCGGAAGATCACGAGCGAGGCGGTTTGTGGCTCGGTATTTATACATAATGATTTTAGCAAAAATGACGCCAATGAAGAAAAATAATTTCAGGTATTTCTTAACTTTCACCGTATGAGCGAAGGGATCATTCAGCGCAGTGAATCTTTTGTGCAAGAATTGCTGGGGCGAGAACTACAGGCGGCCCATCACTTCCACAACTGGATCCATACCAACGAGGTGCGTCAGCAAGCCCTGACCATTGGTCGCCGGGTGGGGCTGTCGGCGGCCGATTTGGAGGTACTCGAACTGGCGGCCCTCTTCCACGACGTGGGCTACATCGAGGCCTACGACGGCCACGAAGCCGTCAGCCAAGGCATCGCCGAGCGCTTCCTGATCGAGCAGGGCTACCCCGAAGCCCGCTGCCAACGCATCACCGCTGCCATCGCCGCCACCCGCTACGACTGCGAACCCCGCAATCCCCTCGAAGCCATCCTCCGCGATGCCGACCTCAGCAACCTGGCGAGTGAGCAATACCTGGACAAGCTCGCCCTCCTCCGCGCCGAATGGGAACACTTCCGGGGGGAGGTGTACGACGCCGAAGAATGGCGCAAACTCACCCGCCGCTTTTTCAAAAACCACCAATACCACACCTCGGTAGCCCGCGACTTGTTTGGCCCGGGCAAACGCGCTAATTTTGACCGGATGAAATCGCCCGATAAGAAGACCAAGAAAAATAAAAAGAAGAAGACCCCGGATCGCGACTTGATCCCCCTAGCGGACAGCAAAAGCGTTCAGGTCATGTTTAAGACGGCCTCGCGCAATCACATTGACCTCACCAACCTGGCCGACAACAAGGCCAACATCATGCTCAGCATCAACGCGATCATCATTACCATCACCATTCCACTAATGCCCACCTACCTCGAACAGGACATGACCCTACTGATTCCCGCGACCACCCTGCTGCTGACCTGCGTCGTTTCGGTGATTTTCGCCACGCTGGCCACCCGGCCCATCAGCATGAAAGGCGTGACTTCCGCCGAGCAAATCCGGTCGGGGAAGAGCAATCTGTTTTTCTTCGGCAATTTTTACCGCATGAATATTCAGGAATACACGACGGGCATGAAGGAGGTCATCAATAACGAAGAGGTACTGGAGGATTCCGCCATCCGCGACTTGTACTTCCTCGGAGCGGCCCTGGGCAACAAGTACAAGCTGCTGCGCAACTGCTACACCATTTTTATGGTGGGCATCACCAGTACGGTACTGATCTTCGCCCTGATCAAAATGCTCAACGGGGTTTAGGAGGGATCCGGTTCACCCCCCCTAATCCACGAATGATCCTAGAGGTCGAGCAAGAGGCTGACCGGATCTTCCAACAGTTTTTTCACCTTTACCAAGAACGTTACCGAGCTGCTGCCGTCGATCACGCGGTGATCGTAGGAGAGGGCGAGGTACAGCATGGGGCGAATTTCGACCTGACCGGCCACGGCTACGGGTCGTTGTTGGATGGTGTGCATCCCCAGGATGGCCGACTGGGGCTCGTTGAGGATGGGGGTACTCATCATGGAGCCAAAGACGCCCCCGTTGGTAATCGTAAAGGTTCCTCCGCTCATTTCCTCCAGGCTGAGGGTACCGTTACGGGCTTTACCGGCCAATTCCTTGATTTTGTATTCGATCTCGTGGAATCCGAGGGACTCGACGTTGTGGACGGGCGGGACGACCAGTCCGTTGGGGGTGGAGATGGCGATGGAAATGTCGGCGTAGTCGTGGTAGACGAGGTAGTCCTCCCCTTCGAGTTGGGCGTTGACCTCCGGCATTTCCATGAGGATTTTGGCGCAGGCCTTGGCGAAGAGGGACATAAAGCCCAGCTTGATGCCATACTTCTCTACGAAGCGTTCTTGGTATTTTTTGCGTAGGGCCATGATGGCACTGAGGTCCACCTCGTTGAAGGTGGTGAGCATGGCGGTGCCGTTTTTGGCCGATACCAGGCGTCGGGCGATGGTCCGACGCATCCGGCTCATCTTTTTGCGTTCGCTGTTGCGGCTAAAGTGGGCACTGGGGCTGCTGACCACGGGCGCCGGTGCTTCGGGAGCGGGTGGCGCGGGGGCCGCCGGTGTTGGGGCGGCGGGTCGGGCGGCTGCTTCGAGGGCATCGGCTTTGGTGATTCGACCGTCCCGACCGCTGCCTTGGACCTCCTCGGGGCGAATGCCATTTTCCTGGAGGATTTTGCCGGCGGCGGGGGAGGGATGCCCCGTGGCGTAGCTGGTGGTGGCGGGGGCAGGCTCCTGGGCCGCTACGGGCTCGGTGGCGGGGGGAGTGCTTTCTGCAGTGGTGGCGGGAGCCGTGGGGGTACTGGCTTCCGCACCAGCCGTTACACTCGTATCGATCTTAGCCACCAGCGCACCGATTTCCAAATCGTCGTCTTCCTTGGCCACGTGGATGATTTTACCAGCGGCTTCGGCGGGAAATTCTAGGGTGGCCTTGTCGGATTCAAATTCGCAGATGGGCTCGTCCAATTCTACGTAATCTCCGTCTGCTTTCAGCCATTGCGACAGGGTGACTTCAGTGATGGATTCCCCGATGGTGGGCACCCGCATTTCAACGATACTCATTGGTTTGGTTTTTTAAGATTTGCCGTGTTTTTGTCTGCTCCAAATTTAGAACAAATTATTGATTTTTCAGCTTTTGATAGGCAAAGCGGTAAATTCTCCCCGGTCCGTCGCGACCCTCGTTGGAGACGTAAAGCGTTCCGTCCTCCTCAAAGGCCAAACCCTCGGGTTGGGGATGGATGCGCTTGTCCAATTTTTCGAGGTGCAAGAGCTGGCCCCGTGGGGACACAACGAACAAAACCTTACCCTTGGAAGAACTGACGTAATAGTTGCCGGTATGGGGATGAATCGCAATGGCCGAGGGATAACACTTGAGTTTTTCGGGATTGCTTTCTTTAATCTCCCCATCTTTATCAACCTTTAGGAGGGGGGGATGGTTTTTGAAGTACTCCAAAATATCCTCCCGGTTGATCGCCATCACGGGAACGGTGTCGAGCTGGTGGGTTTGGAGGGGAAAACGGTAGACCGCCCGGGTAAAGCGCTTTTGGTCCGATGGGTCCGAATTATCCGTTTGAGGTTCCCCCTTGCAGGCCAGGAGCAGGGCGTGCTGTCGGCGGTCGTAAGCCAAACCCTCCACGTCGTATTCCTTGGTGAGGGGCGTACTGTACTTGACGACGCTCTGCTCGGCGTGGCCAAATTTTTTGATGTGGTAAATCTTGCTCGAACTCTTGACGATGTATACGTCTTCTCCCACTACTTCAATCCCTTCGTAATCTCCGTCCTTGCCAAACGACAATTCGCGCAACACCTCCCCGCTGTCCTTGTCGATAAAGAATACGATCCCCTGTTCGTCCTGAATGACCGCCAATTGGTCGAGCGGGGTTCCGGTGAGGGAGAGGCCCGAAATTTCGACCAGTTTCTCGGGCAGTTCGAAGGTTTGTTCGGGCTGATTCATCCGGTAGGGGAAGTGATAATTTTCTGATCCACTGACGGAAACGGCAGTGGGAACCTGGGGCTGGGCCAGGGCGGTGGAGCCGGGCAGCAGTAGGCCAAAAGTACTGAGGAGGAGGGGTAGTATGAGGGAGGGAACGGAGTGGAGCGGTGATTTTTTCATATTTCCAATAACGTTGAACGAGCGGGCGTGTTGCACAAAGCCCGCAAAAGCTAGGGATGCCAGGGGGCTCAGGACTGGAGTACTTCGATCCGTTGGTGGAAGCGGTACATCGGGCTGTGGGCGTAGAGCGCTTGGTAGAGCTGGAGGGCCTCCCGTCGGTAGCTTGCGGCTGGGGTTTCGATTTGGTACAGTTCGAAAAGGATGTCGGCGCGTTCGGCGGAGTCGAGGTCGGTGTCGAGGAGGGGCAGGAGGATGGCGTGGGCTGCCTCGGAATCGTTTTCTGCCGCCCGGAGCCGCGCCCGGAGCAGCCGCGCCTGGAACAGCAGCTCGGGGTTGCCCAATTTTTCGGCAATTTGATTGCACTCCGGCTGGAGTTCGCGGACGTCATCGAGCTTGGCCATGCGGAGCAGGACCTCGCTTTTTTCCACTAAGCTAAAGCCGAGTACGAGCTGATTTTTGATCCGCCTAGCAATGTCGATGGCCCGATCGTAATAGTGAATGGCCTGGGGATGATCCGCCAAAAAGGTGTAGAGGTCCCCCAAATTGTTGACCACCTTGGCGACGCCCTTTTGGTAGTTGAGCTCTTCGCTGAGCTGTAGGGCGCGCTCCAAATAATCCCGAGCCAAATCGAATTCCCCTTCGATGACCCGCAGTTCTCCGAGTAGACTCAGGGCGATGGCGATCCCCTGTTTGTCCCCCATTTCTTCACAAATCTTGAGGTCGGTCAAAAAGTTTTCCAGGGCCGCCGCATAATCCCCCTGCTGCTGGTAAACGCTGCCCATACAGCCGATCGCGATGGCGGTGAGTTGCTTATTGCCCAATTCCTCGCTGTAGGTCAGCCCCTTTTCGTAATAGTGCAGGGCATCGGCGTAGTCGCCCTTTTCGAAGTACACGATACCCAGGTTGGTATACAAGGTGGCCAGGCCCGGTTTGTCGTTCCGGCTTTCAAAGACCACCAACTCATCGAGCAGGCACTGGATGCCGGCCTCGTAAGCTCCCCGATTCATGTAAGCCAAGCCCTGGTGCGCCACGATGCTGGCCGGCGAATTGGGCAGGCGGTGCTGGCGACTGAGTGCCAGGCTCTTTTCGTAGTAGTCGTTGGCCAAAGAATAGGCCCCCTGGCGGAAGTACAGATGACCCAGATTGCCGTAGATCTTGGCAATGCCCAATAGGTTGTCGATGTTTTCAAAAATCTCCTGCGCCAACTCAAAGTACTGATGGGCCTGGGTGTAACTCCCCCGCAGCATACTCAGCCGCCCAATCCGGTTGTAGGCCCTTCCGTTCAGGAGTTGGTCTTCGATTTTCTGGGCGAGTTGGAGGGCTTTTTGGAGGCTCGCCTCGCAGGCTTCCCACTCGCCAATCAGCTCCAGCACCTTGGCCTGTTGGAGGATGATCCGCGCGCGTTCGGCGGGATCGTGGATCCGCGGGATCAGCTTTTGATAAAATTGGAGGGCAGCGCTGTTCTGAAAGTTTTCCTGAGCGTGGTGCGCGGCCTTTTCCAGGTATTCCCGCGTTTTTTCCCCCCGCTGCGCCTGCTCGTAGTGAAAGGCCAGGTCGACGTACTTTTCCGGCAAATTGTTGGCGTACAAGCGCTCGATGGCCTCGGCAATCAAGCCGTGGAGTTCGCGGAGGCGGGCCCCCATCTGCATGCTATACACCGCCTCGCGGAGGAGCGAATGTCGAAAAATATAGCGCAATTCGTTCATCGCCAACCAAATCTGCACCTTCTCGGCCGACTGGATCTGCTCGCGGAGCACGGTGGCGCTGTTGCCATTGTATTTGGAAAACTCTTTGTTCCCCTTCATGATTTCGGTCAGAATGGGAATGTCGAACTCCCGGCCGATCACCGCGGCGGCCTTTACCGTCTCCTTGACCAAGGTCGACAGGCGGTCGATGCGCGCCATCAGTACGGCATTGATCGAGCCCGATACCTTGATGTTGGCATCTATGATGGTCCACTTGCCTTCTTCTTTTTTGAGCAATTGGCTCTCGGTAAAGTATTCGAGGACCTGTTCGAGGTAAAAGGGATTGCCGTTGGTGGTCCGCTGGAGCAACTGGAGCAATTCGATGCTGAGGGGGGCGCCCAAGCGGGCCTCGGCAAAGGTGCGGAGGCTGTGGGTATCGAGGATATTGAGGTCGATTTCCAGACGGGGAATGCGGTTGCGCTCCAGGAGTTCGGGTTCGAAGAGCAGGGGCTTGCTGCCGTCGTCCAGGTAGCGGGAGGTGATGAGCAGCAAAATGGGATAGGCGAGGATGCGCTGGATAAAGTTTTTCAAAAATTCGCGCGAGCTGTTGTCGAACCAGTGTCCATCTTCGAGTTCGATGACGACGGGTTGGAGCAGGGATTCGCCGATGAAGAGGGCCGAGAGGGCGGCCAGGGTATTTTGGTAGCGCCCCTTGGCATCGAGCTGGCTCCACAGCGAATCGGCGTAGGGAATGCCGATCAGGGCGGCCAGAATGGGTTGGGTGCGTTGTAACTCCTTGTGGATCTGTTGAGCATCGGGCTGTTGGATCGTTGCGAGGCGCTGGAGTAGGTAGTCGTGCTGCCGTTCGAAATGCTCGCGTTTGAGCTTACTGGAGAGGTCCTGCGACTGCTGGAAGTAATCCTTTAAAAAACCGGTAAAGGGATTGAAGGGCTTGCGGAGGATTTGATCGGCGGGGCAGGTAAACCAATTGATCTGGTGCTGGGATTGGAGGGCTTTTTTGGTCTCGTAAGCCAGCCGGCTCTTGCCGATGCCCGCCTCGCCGTAGAGGCAGACGATGCCGGCGAAGCGTCGGTCGAAAATGGGCTGGGCAAAACCGGTGAGCAGTTCGCGTTCTTCGCGGCGGCCCACCATTTGTCCGGTAAAGGCGGTAGTACCTTCCTGGCTGCGTCCTTCCAATTCGTAGGTGGGAATGTTGCCGCGGATGCCCTTGTAGCGGGTATCGCCGATCGGGGCAAAGCTAAAATTGCGGACCCGCGCCACTTCTTCATCCACCCGAATGTGCCCCCAATCCGCCTGCGTCATCAGGCGTGCCGCCAGGTTGACCCGGTTGCCCACCGCGGCGTACTGGCTGCGTTCGATCCCTCCCACGAGCCCGGTAAAGGCCAAACCCGAGGAGATGCCGGCCCGAAATTGAAGGGGGCTGCTCTGGCGCAGTCCCGCCGTTTCTTCCTGTAGGGCGGTGACGAACTCCAGGGCCCGGTCGATATTGTTTTCGTAAGACACCGGCGCCCCAAAAAAGATGACCATCATGCCCCCCTTGTCGCCAAAGTCGATTTCTTTAAAGTAGCCCGAAAACTTGTCGACCAGGTCGAGTACCGGCCCGGCGAAGCGGTCGAGGGCATCGTGATTGTCGACGCCGATAAAGGTGATGAAGAGCGAGATGACCTGGCGGAATTCTCCCCGTTCGTCAAAGTTGAGGATGGCGGGGGGATAAAACTCGGCGAGCAGCTTGGCCTCGCGGGCGCGTTGCGCCAAGTCGGGATAGGAGGGGAGGAGGGGGGGCGTCGATGGCGGCAATTTTTCGATCAATCGGTAATATTTTTCCCGTACCACCTGAACCACGGGGGCTTTTTCCGAGTTAATCCGTCCGTACAGGTGCTGATCAAATATAATTCCCCGCTCCGCGTCGACCTCGTCGGCTTGGGTGGGATTGTCGATGGCGGGGCCGCGGAAGTAAAACGCTTTGAGTTGCCGCCCCACAATTCCCCACTGTACAGCGCCGTAGGACAAGCGAATTTTGATGCCGATGCGAAAGTCGCCAAACCGGGTTTTTTTCAAGCCTTCCTCGTTAAAGTACGCTTCGAGGGCTTGCCCCGCTTGCAGGAGCATCCGCGCGTCGACTCCGGGCGTTCCTTCGGGAAAAATGGCGGTGATGGCATCGCCCGCGAAATAGGGAATAAAGCCGTTGTGCCGGTAGACGTGCTCCACCATGGAGCCAAAAATGCTGTTGAGGATGAGGGAAAGTTCTTCGGCGCCGTCGGTCCCCTTACTCATCAGCGTCTCGGTAAGGGGGGTAAAACCCGAAAGGTCGATGTACATCGTATAGGCCGAGAATTGCCCCACGGTGCGCCCCTGGAGATACTGTTGTTGAATAAACTTTGGAATAAGGTTACTAACTTCCGCCATGCAACTCGGGTTAAGTAGTTCGCTGAGAGGATCAAGATGACCCTAATGTCATCCAGCTGACCCTCTCCATTTGTCCCTCAGCGGGAAAATTACAAAATTCTACCCCCTAATGCCTCAGAAAACGCGCCGAAATTTCTGGTGCCACCGACGAGCTCACAAAAATAGGGGGCGAGGTGCAACGAATCCGAGCGTTCGGAGTAAGCCTAAAGGCGACCATTAATCCGTACCGTACCGCTGGAAAGCAGGATACTGCCTTCCTACCGTTTTTAAAATTTTTACCCGATGAAGCAGCTTTGGCTCACGATTTTGATGATCTACGTATGGGGAAATGGCTTGGCCCAGTTGGCCCCCCAAAAAGTGCTGACCGCTCCGCGGATCGACGAAACCATCCGCATCGATGCCGTCCTGGATGAGGCCATCTGGCAAAACGCCAGCCCCGTCGGCAGCTTTACCCAGCTCGAACCCGCCCCCGGCCAGCCCTCCCGTCAGGAAGTTTCCGTCCGCATCGCCTACGACGACAAAGCCCTCTACATCGGTGCCGAACTCTTCGACAGCGCCCCCGATAGCATCATGCGCCAGTTTACCGAACGCGACCAGATTGGAGTGGTCGACTATTTTGGACTCCTGATCGATGCTTACCAGGATGGTCAAAATGGCCTGGGCTTTTTTGTGACGGCCTCCGGGGTACAGGTCGACATCAAATATTCGGCCGCCGCGTCCGGTGGAGGGGGTGGCCTGGCCATCCTGAGGGGCGATCGCAATTGGGACGCCGTTTGGGACAGCCAGACCCGAATTACGGATCGGGGCTGGGTGGTCGAACTCAAGATCCCCTACTCCGCCCTCCGCTTTCCCAACGTCGAGGAGCAGCGCTGGAACCTCAACTTCGCCCGGATGATCCGTCGCTACCGCGAGCAGTCGTTTTGGAATGAGGTCAAACCCGAAGAGGCGGGCCTGCTCCGCCAGTCGGGCGAGCTGGTGGGCATCCGCGAGATCTTCTCTCCGGTGCGGCTATCGGCGACGCCCTTCGTGGCGGCCTACGCCGAAAATTACTACGACCGCAACGAGAATCCGCGTAGCAGTTGGGTGCGTTCCATCAGCGGGGGGATGGACATCAAGTACGGGATCAACGATGCCTTTACCCTCGACGTGACCCTCATCCCCGATTTTGGGGAAGCCCGTTCCGACAATCAGGTACTCAACCTGTCGCCCTTTGAGGTGCGTTTTGACGAAAACCGTCCCTTTTTTACCGAGGGCATCGAATTGTTTAACAAGGGCAATCTGTTCTATTCCCGTCGGATTGGGGGCCGTCCCCTCCGTGCGGGGGAGGTGGAAGACCAACTGGCCACCGAGTTGGATGCCAATGGGGAGGAGGTGGTCCTGGAAGAAATCGTATCCAATCCTCAGATCACTCAATTGATCAATGCTTCTAAGGTATCGGGACGAACGGTCAAGGGCCTGGGCCTGGGGGTGTTCAACGCGACGGCGGCGCAGACCAATGCGCTGATTCGGAATCTGGAGACCGGAGCGGAACGGGAGTGGCAAACCAGTCCGCTTACGAATTACAACGTGCTGGTACTTGACCAAAACCTCAAGTACAACTCCTTCGTCACGCTGATCAACACCAACGTGATGCGCAGCGGTGCCACCTACGACGCCAACGTGACCGGGCTGACTTTTGATTTGAAGAATCGGGCCAATTCCTATTCCCTGAGTGGCAAGGGGGCACTGAGTCAATTGTACCATCCCGACAGCCTGGTACTGGGGCACGAGGCTTCACTCAGCTTTGGTAAAACCAGCGGTCAGTTCAATTATCGGCTGGGGTACAACGAGGAGAGCGACCGCTACGACCGCAACGACTTGGGCTTGATCTTTGCCAACAACGAACGCCTGATCTGGGGCAATGCCGAGTACAATATTTTTCAACCCTTTGGCCCCTTCAACTACGCCAATTTTGAAGTGTACGCCGAGTACAGCCGCCTGTACTTTCCCAACCAGTTTTCCCGTACCGGGGTCAATCTATCGGCTAATGCCCAGACCCGCGATTTTATCAACTTTGGCGTCTTTGCCTATTTCCAGCCGGTGGCGGAGTTCGACTATTTTGAGCCCCGGCGAGAAGATTTTAGTCGCTACTACCGCCTACCGACCTTTAGCAACTGGGGGGGCTATATCTCCACGGATTACCGCAAGCGTTTGGCGATCGACGTCAGCGCCTACTACGGCTTTGTGCAGCAGGAGGGGCGGTCTTTTGTGGGCCTGCGCGTGTCGCCGCGCTTTCGGGCCACGGATAAGCTGTTTTTGCGCTTACAATTGCGCGCCAGCTGGGATTTTCGCGACGAGGGCTACGTCAACGATTGGGAGTACGAGCAAGATGGGCAGCCCCGCTCCGAAATCATCTTTGGCCAACGCGATGTCCAGCGACTCATCAGCCAAGTCAACGTCAATTACAACTTTACCAACAACATGACGATTTCCTTCCGGCTCAACCACAACTGGACCTCGGTGGCCTACGAACGCTTTGGTACGCTGGGGGAGGACGGCGCGCTTTATCCCACGGATTACGGGGCGTTTCACGATACCAATTTCAACGCCTTCAATATTGATACGATCTACCGTTGGCGCTTTGCACCCGGTAGTGACCTCTTTTTCATTTGGAAAAACAGCATTCTCGAAAGCGCCGAGATTGAGCGGATCGGCTACGGGAAAAATTTTGATCGCTTGTTGGAACTGCCCCAGACCAACAGATATTCCCTCAACGCCGTATATTATCTGGAATACCTAAACATTGTGCAAGGTTCTTGAGGCAACGATTCCCAAAATTGCCTATTTTACCGCGTGGGAGCGAAAAGCCGTTCCGTAATTTCAGAAACCAGATACTCAATGAAAAAGACCTATTCCCCTCCGGTACTGCGTAGGCTGTACTGTTTTATTTTCACGATCGCCATGATACCCATCTCCGAAGCTCAAGAAAATCTGTCCTACCAAATGCCCGATCCGGCCATTGCGGGCCTGATGGACGCCGTCCCTACCCCCCTGGCCAGCATCAGTCCTGACGGTAGCCGCATGCTGATGTTGTACCGTCCTAACTTGCCGGGGATCGACGAGGTATCGCAGGAAGAACTGCGGCTGGCCGGCATCCGGATCAATCCGCGGACCAACAGTTCGAGCCGCGCCTATTACTACAACAACCTCAAGGTCCGCCCCGTTGGCGAGGACGAAGAGCGAGCAATTACCGGCCTGCCCGAGCAGCGCAAGATTGAAAACGTCAGTTGGGCACCCGATGGCTCCAAAGTCGCCTTTACCCTCACCCAACAGGACGGTCTCGAACTCTGGGTGGCCGACATGGAAACCCTCCGGGCCCGGCGGCTGAGTCAGGCCACCATCAACGATGCCATGCCCGGTATGCCCTACCGCTGGTTTTCGGACAGTGGCAACCTCATTTTTAAGATGGTTCCCACCGGTCGGGGAGGCGTCCCTCAGGACAATCGCATTCCCCAGGGGCCGGTCATCCAAGAAAACCTGGGGCAATCGGCACCGGTGCGCACCTATCAGGATTTGCTTAAAAATGCGCACGACGAAGCCCTATTCGAATATTACACCACTTCCCAATTGGTGGTAGTCAACCTGGCGACCGGCGAATACATGGACTTCGCCAAACCCGCCATCATCGATAACTTTGGCCCCTCACCGGATGGAAAATACGTCATGGTACTCACTCGGGTCAAGCCCTTTTCCTACATCGTTCCCCGTTCGCGTTTTGCCTTTACCCTCGATATCTACGATCGCATTGGGCGAAAAGTGCGCGAAGTAGCCAAGGCTCCCGTCGCTGAAAATATTCCCAAGGGATTCGGAGCGGTTAGCACGGGCCCCCGTTCTTTCTCTTGGCGGTCGGACGTACCGGCCACCCTGGTGTGGGTAGAGGCCCAGGATGGTGGTGATCCCAAACGGGAGGCGGCCATCCGCGATCGGATGTACACCCTGGAGGCGCCCTTTGATGCCGAAAAGCCCAGTCCGGGAATCGAATTCAAGTTGCGTTACGGGGGCGTGACCTGGGGCAAGGGCGATTTGGCCATCTGCTACGAGTGGTGGTGGGCCAATCGGCAAATTGTGACCAGTACCTGGCAGCCCGACCAACCCACGGCCGGTAAGCAGACGCTTTTTGACCGCTCCTGGGAAGACCGCTACAACGATCCAGGCAACTTTGAAACCCAGGCCAATGCTTACGGGCGTCGGGTGCTGCTGATGGAGGACGAGGGCAAGCGCCTTTACCTCACCGGGCAGGGGGCTTCGCCGGAAGGCAACCGTCCTTTTATCGACCAGTACGATTTGGGCAAGCGCAAAAGCAAGCGGCTGTGGCGTTCCGAGGCCCCGTATTACGAAAGACCCCTGCGGCTGCTCGACGTAGCGGAAGGCACCGTGATCACCCGGCGGGAGTCGACCGAAGAACCGCCCAATTACCTGCTGCGCAATATCAAAAACAATAAGGTCGAACAGATCACCAATTTTTCCAATCCCTACATAGCCCTCAAGGGGATCAAAAAGGAATTGGTCAAGTACCAGCGTGCCGACGGGGTCGAACTGACCGGGACCCTTTACTTACCAAGCGGTTACGATGCCCAGCGCGACGGTCGGCTACCGGTGCTGATGTGGGCCTATCCCAAGGAATTTAAAAGCGCCGATGCGGCGGGGCAAGTGACCGACTCTCCCTACGAGTTTATCCGGCTCGGTTGGTGGTCGCCCCTATTCTGGGTGACGCAGGGCTACGCCGTTTTTGACGATTTTGGTATGCCCATTATTGGCGAAGGGGAGGAAGAACCCAACGAGACCTTTGTGGAACAGCTCCGCTCCGGAGCCGAGGCCGCCGCGCAGAAGCTACACGACCTCGGTGTGGCCGACACCAGCAGGCTAGCGGTGGGAGGCCACTCCTACGGGGCGTTTATGACGGCCAATCTGCTGGCGCACACCGATCTGTTTGCCGCCGGCATTGCTCGTAGTGGGGCCTACAATCGTACCTTGACGCCCTTTGGCTTTCAGTCGGAGGAGCGCAGCTTTTGGGAAAGCCCCGAGACCTATTTTCGGATGTCGCCCTTTATGGCTGCTGACCAAATCAAAGCGCCCCTGCTGATGATTCACGGGGAGGCCGACAACAATTCGGGGACCTTCCCCATGCAAAGCGAACGAATGTACGGTGCCCTCAAGGGCCACGGTGCGACGGTGCGTTTGGTGATGTTGCCCCACGAAAGCCACAGCTATCGGGCGCGCGAATCCGTGATGCACATGCTGTGGGAGATGTCGGCTTGGCTCGATGAGTACGTCAAGGGCAAGCAGCCTTAGGCGCAGCGGTTTTCTGGCACTGGTTTGGTAGTATACGGTAAGACCCCAAGAGTAAAACCAGCATTTAAACTCAAAAATGTCCGTAGCCAACAAAATTATTGTTAGCTCCACGCTCGTGGCGCTCCTGGCCGCTTTTGCCGGGTTTCTGGCCTGGAAAAACATGCGTTCGATTCGCGGGGTGTACACGACCAAGGTCGCCGCCTACCACGAAATCAGTCGCGACATCTCCAGGACGCAGGTCCATATTACCCAACTTATTTCAAACGGCTCCGAGGCTTCCCCAGGGGAGCTCGCTCGTCGCGAGGTGCGGTCCGCTCCGGCTTACGCTGGCCTTCGGGAAGCGCTGGATCGCTACGGCGCGCGGGTTCCGGCGGGGGAGGGAAGGGACTGGCGGCCCGCGGTGGAAGCTTATTTTGGCTATCTCGAAGCCACGGAAACGGCCTGGGAAGCCTCCGTCTGGCGAGAGCGGAGTCCGACACTCGTGACCGCCTTGGAGGCGCTGCGGGACTGGGATTACTCCGAATGT
>ERZ1740065.956-NODE-956-length-16663-cov-12.425157_pt1 | contig 16663 bp, 8 predicted proteins | sample MGYA00581738_ERZ1740065 | MGnify/ENA primary metagenome ERZ1740065 (study PRJEB43018, sample SAMN04849749) | marine metagenome | isolation source: floating plastic debris | place: Pacific Ocean | collected 2008-09-01 | study: EMG produced TPA metagenomics assembly...
AGAGGGAGAGGGAGAGGGAGAGGGAGAGGGGGGGGAGAAAGAGCGTGGGAGAGAGACACTCTCCGTTGGATCTTCTCCACTCCCATAAATACTATGAGCCTTACACGAAGCCATGGACTCGTTGTACCGGGAGACTATGGAACACGTTACAGGAGGGAAAGTTAGTGAGATAAAGAATGGCAGCATTTAACACTGCGACCTCTTTTGATTCAGGAAGTCATATAGCAGTTTCATCAATGTTGTCAACATTACTATGCCTCTATACAGGGGTGGGACTTAAGCCATCTTGCACGACAAGCCTGTCGACTTTTGCTCTTCTAGCATGCTTGTCATATTACGCCGTATTTCTATATATGCTGGGGTGGAGAAAATTTTATGAGGCTTTATGATATTTAGGTTATGGCGCATGGATTTTCCATGATCTTCTTCTAGTGAAATGCTGAAAACATATTTCCATGTGGCTATGAGACGCTAGATTGGTCAAAACGGTGCAATAAATGCTGTATGGAGACAAAACATCGATGACCACACCTTAATAGTGACAGAGTGTCATGGCTACCGATTAAATAGCCTTGAAAGCTTGACTGCTTTGGAAGAATTCTGTTTAAATACTTACAGCACTGACCGAGACAAACGTGCTGATGAGAGAGGCATGCTGATGTGATAAGCATGCTGATATGAGAAGCATGCTGATGCGAGAAGCACACGGATGAAAGAAGCATATGACACACTAGATCAGTTGACACAGAACAATAAATGCTGTATGGAGACTTAACATGGATGACCACACCTTAATAGTGGCAGAGCATCATGGCTACTGATTAAACAGCTTTGAAAATTTCAGTGCTTTGGAAGAATCCTACTTACATCCCTACAGCACTGACCCAGATGGAGAAGTTAACCTTGTCAGCCATGCTGATGTGAGAAGCATGCGGATAATAGAAGGATGCTGATGTGAGAAACATGCTTATGTGACAAGCGTGCTGATATGAGAAGCATGCTTATGTGACAAACGTGCTGATGTGAGAAGCATGCTGATGTGAGAAGCATATGACGCGCATATATAGATCAGTGCTTTGGAACAAGCTATTTAAATTCTTTACAGCATTGAGCCAGACTGAGAAGTTAAGCTTGTCAGCCATGCTGATGTGAGAAGCTCACTGATACGAGAAGCTCACTGATACGAGAAACCCGCTGATACGAGAAACACGCTGATACGAGAAACACGCTGATATGAGAAACACGCTGATACGAGAAACACGCTGATATGAGAAACACGCTGATACGAGAAACATGCTGAGATGCACTATCAATGCGATTTAAGATCCTTTGATTGACTGGTTGGCTGATTTCTCATGCTGACCAATGACTGAAAGGGTAGTGGCATTTGGTGATTGCTCGATTCGGTCATATCATGTGGAGCAAAAGTATAAAAAAAGCTTCAAGCACGCATACCATCACTCTTCTTCCTGCATCCAGTGTAACTGTCAGATCTCACATGATGAAGCTGATGTATGTTGTAGCACTTGCTCTTCTGAGTGTTTCTACTGAAGGTAAGATCTGACAGTTCAAATTGTGTCTGCTGCAATTCCTTAGTGATAGTAAGATAATCACTCCTGTTTACCCCTCGCCATTTCTAAGCCACAACTCCCTTTAGGATAGAGTCATATGTGGGTGGTAATGACTTTACTATCGTCGCTACTTTGATTGAGCCACCATTTAACTAACAGCATGATGAAAAAAGTGCTATTCGTTGTACTCGCGCTCATCAAATTGGGCCAGCCAGCAATGCTAGAGAGACATTTTTTCATTATTCTAAAGAATTTTCAATTTTCCTTCCTGTGTTGTTCAGCCTGTATTCGTGATATGGACTGCCCAGTCGGTCAGGTCTGCAATACGAGGACTGGCGAATGCGTTCCTGAAGGTGAGGTCTTATTCCTGACTCAATCATGCAATATTTGGCATTTCCTACTCTCATGTCGGCACGCTCGTGTCATCGGCTCCACATTTAGTCTGCACTTAGTATTTGTGCGCAGACGGTACGCAGCCTTTAGTCCACACTTAACACAAGTGTGCACGATACCAGTGTGCATGCCAACATAAGAGTAAAAATGCCTGACTTTTAAAGTGTTCAGTTTTACCAATGTACGTTAAAGGTGTTGAGCATTAACTGTATCTACAACCGTGGCAATATTATGTTTTCTGCGGTCCCTGAGTACCGCATACATCTCATAGATCATACGCTTCATGTTTATTGAGGCATAATAGTCTCTGCTAGGCACATATTACAAATGCGAGTAAAATAGAATGTTACCTAAGTATGAGACATATTACATAATTGCCTTCTAGACTAAAGCCGTAAGCCCACCTACGTGTTTATGGCGCCCCCGGAACGCGTGGGTTCAAGCGTGTTTAATATTGTGGCTTGTGGTGCTTGATCACTCGGTCGTTGATTGGTTGAGTTGGCTTGCACATGACCATTTCACCGGGAATTTTGTCACGCATGAAAACCAGAGGCAGCTAGTGACAGCGTGAATGGAGGATGGAGGAACACCTGATAGAGGAAGTGAGAACCAGACCGTGCTTATACAATCCAAGACACGAAAACTACGGCAAAGAATAAATACTTAAAAACAATTGTCCTGGTGTTCATCCTGAAAGCGTTTTATTAGCAAATTCCATGCTCCTCCGGTCGCTTGCAATTCATTAATTGGATGAACTCAATACCTTCTACCTGCCTTTGTTAACCTCTTGCGCTTGATGTAGATATAGTCTATTCCTTGAAGTGAAAGCTGCCTTTTCTTTTGAGAGATGCACATTTTCATTAACTAACTCTGCGCATGTACAAGTACCAACAGGAATTGAGGTGTGATTGGATGGCGTTATATATGTCAACATGCCGCTTGCAATGATAAAATCAGGTGTGCTTGTAAACGCGTACAATTGAGTCGCGGTTACCGCTTGCGCAGCTTGCCAACGCGTAGGTGTGCTTACGGCTTAAGACCACACTAAGCATATTTTCAAGCCTCAGTTGATGACCACAAAGTGCCATGCAAGCCAGCAGTGTTTACACTAAATTTAAAACCTCATCATCAGGCTTTAGACAAACTGGTGCTGCCATGAACCTCTCCATCACTCTTTCTCTGCTCTGCTTGCAGCAACTACTATCAGTCTGATTGCTTTGACTGCGTTCTCTGTTTCATCTACCAATTCTTTACCTTGCTTACTCACTCGCTGATTCCACGAGTTAAAGAGAGCATCAAGAATAACGATATAGTGTGAAGTTTGTTTTACAGGCTGCTCTTATGACCGGGAATGCCCGCCAGGCAATCAATGCAATGGGGACATGGGTGCCTGCTTCGAAGGTTTGTCTTAAACATATACGGCTACTGAATAGATAAAATGTGACCTGTGCTGAAAAAAATCAAATAACAGGTGTTTTTTTGAATTGGTCGAAAATGCCAAATAAAGTTAAAAGATACTTCGGAAAGTCCTATAGGTTACCCATGTCTCAGGGGCCGAACATGCCTTCACTAAAACATCCATGTATCTGGCAATAATAAAGCTAAAACATTGGGACAAAGCTCATTCTGGAGAGGAGGAACAGCTTCATCTAGTTAACATCACATCACATTAACAGAAAACCAGCAAAGCTGTCTTTTATTCGATTTTGTCAGCACAGGCCACAACTCTCTAACGGCGGAAACAGTCAGTTGTAGTAATACGCGTGCGCAGATCTTGGACTGATGAGAGAAAATGTATCTACCAGCACGCAGGTGGTTAGAGGCAATCCTAGCGCATTGCTAAGACATTTATACTCGATAGTCACAATGATTAGTTTAACTGGTGTGCTGTTTAAAAGTACACATGACATGGTTGGTGTTTGAACATTGCATACGTTTCTGTTATGCAGCCAGCCTGACCGGTACAGACTGCCCAGTGGAGAGTGTGATGTCGTCTCTAGCAAGTGTGAGTCAGCTAGGAAGTGTCTTTGATTAGTCAGTTTTCATTGCATCTGTAGACCATATTAAAGCGTCTAGTCTCCTCACTGAGTTCCCGATCACTAGGGCCGCTATCACTTCCTGTATATATTATATTCGCCTTTCCCTCAGGTTATTCGTATACTTCTGATGTACCGCGATGTGATTATGAATTCTATTTTCTGTGATAATATTATTATATCATTATACTATTAGTTATTATTATACTCTAATGTATATAATTTGTCACGGATGTCGACTAATTGCTGTAATGAGTATACTCTACTCACTGTTGTCTGCTTCACCTTGCGCATTAAATTTGTAGATTGAGTGGTGAGCAGGAAAATGTTAGAGAAAGCCAAGAACAGTTTTTTATAATGTAGTAAATTAACAGGCTGTTTTCATAGAACTTTATACTTTCTATGTTGAATTATATGATACCTATTTCTTTATGACACTTGGTGAGGGATGATACAGTGTTAACTTCATTCTGGAAATACTTACAGCTGACATGCACAGAAGCTTGAATTGCACCAGTAATTTATCTAGTGATATTATCATAGTGCCGCCTGAGTGTATTGATGATAGCATCAGGTTTTTTTGCAAATGAGAGCTGATTGGGCAAAATATAACCAATGAATAGTGTTGCATATTAATGAACTTTGTATACGCATTGTAGATGGCATGCATGCCATGTCCTGCCATGCAGCTATTGCTAGAAAACGATAACATGGTCCTTCCAAGTCAGAGTTTTCTTCTCTCAGTTAGTGTCACATAGTGTCTTAGATTAAGTGTAAGGATAATTTTGAGTTCCATAGCGCTTCTAAGTTAAATAATACATCACTATGTTACTTTGTACTTAATATCAATGTTCTACAGCAAAAATTAAAAATTTGCTATTTGCCTCCAGGTCAGGTGGCGATGTCATCTGGTTTACAGATACCATTAGTCGTGATGTTACCAACTGCCAATTATAGAGCAACGCTTTCCGAAATCTCATAACTGCTACCTACACATCTCAGGGATTATCATGTTGAGCATCAGCTTTGTACATCACTTCATTTGTCAGATATGATAGTGTTAAGAGAGTCGCACCACATATGCCAAGCGTGCTGCAAATGTGTTAGACAGCATTCGAACCATTTCCAGCGTCTATTAGACCAGCAATGCATGCTGGACTTTCATAACTGATCGCAATGCAATGAGACCGCACGGGGGTTGTAGGGTTCAGACACGAAGTTTCAACAGTCACACGGAGCCTAAATACAGTGATTGAAACATTGATTGATACAGTGATTGATACAGTGATTGATGGCTATTATCTGCCTGCTCACTACGTGGTAGTTTTGGAATTTGTGATATGCTGAAGTTATGTGCTGAAATTACTTACAGTGAATCGATAACAGTGAGCTTGAGTACTAAACATTCAATTCGTGTCTCCAAATTAAAACTTAGGCATGTCAGCAAGACTTTAGCATATGCAGGACTAAATGCTTTCCAAATAAGTCCTTGGGTGCATCAGAAAGTGATCATCTAGTAACGATGGAGACAATAGTGGATAGTTGAGGGTAAGCACAGAGGGCTGTGGGTATCACAGTGCATTAGAATCCACAGACTGCTGCCACAGCCTTACTGTTGCTGTATGATGACAATCAACAGCAGATGTAATAGAATTAGAGACATTCCAGTTCAGGCCATTACTGAACATATTATTGATAATAAAATACTGTGTATTATGACATACAAGTTGAAACAGTGAAATAACACGCAAAATAAGCACAATCCAGGACTTTTTGTTTTTGTGGGCTATGCACGCTGGCAACTCTGCTATTGGGAGTTGTCAATCCATACATTATTTGCTTTTGTAAGCTATTTAAAAAGGCTATTTCCATTCGCATTACCTTTACTGCTCCAAACCCCAAATCACAAGCCCCAAACCCCATGCATTTCATGTTCTTTTCGCCATGCTATACACCGGGTGCTTTTTCACAGATATGTGCTTTAGTGCAGTCATTGCTGACCTTGGAAGTGAATTATACTTCCATTCTGATATCACATCCATATGGATGTCATATCCATCATACAATTACTAATGTTGTCATCTAGTCCTTCCCCGAAATGCTGCTTACAGGTGGGGGAGGTGCATGGCCTGACGCGAAAACTGTGGGAACTGATGAGAACTGGGTGTCGGTAAATAAGCATATGATATCGTTAACGCATCGATGATATTAGCAGGCAACTTGACTCCGCCAATCACAGAACACTCAACTAATGCTATTGAGGCGTTGGTGTTCGACAGTCGCAATCACACCCGGACCTCCACTGTCACATCATGAAACTGATTGCTGCTATCCTCGCGTCAACCTACCTCGTCGGTGCTGCTTTCGGTAAGTCTATTGCGCTAACTGAAGGAAGTTATCGAATTTATCACAAGGACTTCGCATTCGCTGCTGTACCAAATCAGCGCTAAAGCAGCTCTAGCACTACTAATAGCCAACTTAGTTACGGTTGAGTGGCTCAAATCACATGATGACTCTTCGGTACACGCTGAGCAAAGGTTTCCTTTGCATTTTCTTGGCTGTGAAACTTACTGAAAAGGAGCTTTGACTTTCATCATTCTCATTTTCATATCTGTGCATCGGGCACAAGGGAGGTCGTGCAGGAGTGCGCACGTATGTTTGCAAATGTACGCCTGTACGAACAGGAGAATGACAAACATCAAATCTCTAAAAATTAAATTTTACGCGTTTTTATGTGAATCCAGCACACACCGCCATTATAACCCACCGGTATTGCTATCAAGTAAACATGTTCACAACCGTTTATTAGGCCTTTATCTCACTTGACTGATAACAATGTAATAGTCACTTAACTTCTTTCAGCTGGAGGATGCCCGTATCCATGCCCTCCCCAATGGTACTGCGATGAAGAGATTGGCCGCTGTCTAACCATTGGATTGGGCTGAGTGGTGATTTGATCGGACAATACAAGTCACCTTATTTGAAAGACCCGAAACATAATAAAAATGCAATTATCATAATCGGACGATTCTTTGATGATCCTGAACCGTGGTACTTGCATCCAATGGAGAACTTTATGACGCAGCTGCGGCAAACAGATATTAGTATTGGTGTAATGACTCATGAACGAGTCGATTGAATTAAATGGTGATTGATGAGCAACAGCTGTTTCGGAGTTGATATGAGATCGCCAACTTGACTCCCAATTGAGTTTGCTCCAGTACTTAATCTGACAGACCACTGGGTTTTGTCAGCCTCAGAATATCAAAGGAAACTGCAGCCCAACCTAAAAATCAGCTAAAGGGTAAGCTGGTACGACTCCCGCAAGAAATGGTTGGTTGTTATACCAGTATGAGTTGTTCTAGGATAAGATCCAGGCACTCAAAGCCCATTATTTTGCTACTAGATGCTTCGTACTCCTTCTGGTGCTGCTATATCTTCATTTCAGCATAGTCATTAGTGGCAAAGTTGATTTGAACCAGAGCTTACGTTCTGAATGCACAGGTGTATGAATGTCAGCTTCGCCATGACATCCTAACCTTTTTGATGTAGTCCCTCACTGAAAAATTATTGACGTATTGAGAGTATGCCTAGTCTGATACAAGAACCGTGGAGATTTACTGGGAGGCAAGTATCTATGAATGTGGCATGGAAAATGGAGAGGGAGATACAATTTGGCGATGGGTGTAAAGAGGGAGATTTTCTCCTACCTGATTGGCGCTGTGTATGCGATAGCCACCCATGAAATCATGTTGGAAACTTTATTCTATAGCAGTGAAGCCTTTAAGTTTCACTATGACTCAAATGAACTACTGTAGCTGTAATCTAATATTGTGTTACTTGAGAAGAGGGTCAAGCTCTTAATCAATACAAAACTACTAGCAGCTACTAACGAATCTGCTGCTCAACTTATCTGTCAGTGCTGGTAGTTGCAGGCAAAGGCAAGTCTTTTGATTAGACATGAAAGACTTTAGGAGAGGATCTCAAACTGATGGTCAAAGCACAAACAGCTTTGAGGAGAAATGTTGCTATCAAAGCACATGCTTTGGCAAAGATGATATGTTGAGATAATTTTTTCTCGCCTCATGTGTGCATCTTCCCTTGAAGATTGGATCGTACAAACTAGCGGCCTCATGATCACTCATGAGGGAAGTTTACATCTAAAATAGCCCCCTTTTAACTGCTGTGAAAATTCCCTCTTTACCATCGTTGGCTTGATTCATGGTGCCCAGGGGATCACCATCTAAAGCTGGGAAAAGTCACCATTTTCAAAAGTCAATTCAAGTCTAAATTTATGGTCTTCGGAGTATCAATCCATTCCTAATTTGCTTAGATGACAGCGATTGAATCATCAAGTCAAGTCAAGAGTTTTCTGCTGATCTTTTTTTTAAGCTGATTCAAGTGTCAACTTACTTGTCATGACGTTTTGCGGAAGTCAATTGCAGATGTGGGACCACAAGACAATTTATAGATATGGTACATGAGCATGCACTGTTCGTACTGCCACCTAACAGAGAAAGAAATTCCTACGCCTGTAGCTGTAGCTCCAGCGCAGTGCACCTAAGATTAGTGTTCATCCCTACAAACAGCTGATTCTTACTTGCATTTCACACTGTGAGCCGTGATAATTGATACTGGAGGTCAAGAAACAGAAACAGTGCTTCTGCTACGAATGCGACCTAAAATTAACTACCCACATGATCAGAAAATATTAAGTGTAATGTGATAAATGCAGAGGTTCTGAGACTATGGTTATATTTTGGACGAGCAATAATTAGCGCATGTACAGTAATCACTGTGTACGGTGCCAAATCAAGGACTCAGAGAACGGCAAAAAACCCAGAGGCTGTGGATCAGTGGTTGCTGAGCACTCCACATCGATCCGGGTTGATTCCCTCTTGAATTGGACTGCACCCATTTGTTAGTAGAGTATGGTAGGATAGAAAGGGCAACTCAGAGGCAGTAAAGTCGCGATAAGGTAAGAATATGCGTACACGGAAACCTCCACCTGAGGTGAGGGTCTTTTAAAGATTTGGGCGCTACAGTAGTGTTGATCATTGATGACTCTGATACACACGTATGTTTGTCAACTGAAATGACGTGATGAAGAGGTTTGACACATATATTTCATAAGGCGGACAGTACTTTTACAATTGGAAGGTGGTGAATTCGAAATCAATAATTGAATTGAGAAACAGAAACGAATAAAGACTGGATGTATGTGCCGGTTAGGTTGCATACTCATGCCCAATGCTGGCATTTAAGTAAAAACCAAGCATCACTTCCATCTCTTGCATAAGATTGCCTTAACTTTCTGTTGATTAGACGGGTACCATAGAGAGGACGACTCTGCAACAACATCAACATACCATCAAAACGGCGTCGTGAGAACATGAGTAAAACGAGGTAATTTATTCGAGTTGTACAGTGGTGTGAGCTCCCTGACGCAACCCTGACCCTTACATTACCCAGTTCAGTCATACGATTAGCCAAGCACTGCTTTAATCACTTTAGCGGTTGCCGTGTTCACTCATCTTTCCTGTTCATCGCAGGTTCAGCAAAGGAAAAAACAGTGGACTGCACAAGCTCATCAAGCGGTATGTCACACAGGCCAATTCTCTACACACAATTTTGTAGAGCTAAGACAACACTTGTGCTGTCTCAAAAGTTTATTGCTAAAAGAGTGTCATCTCAAGATCCCACTGTACCAACAGCAATAGAAACACTCCTTTTGTGAATAGGATTCCAGAACACATAGGTTCACCAAGGATCACCTACACATTGATATGCATTCATATTTAAGACGCATCAAAAATCTAGGTTTTTCTATGTCTCAGCTGAAGTACTGCCGCTATAATAAGATAATATTTTACTTGGGAAGAGCGTGAATCCTTTGATCCACCAAAACTACTGGCAGATACTAATGCATCTATGGGTAGTAATCATTTTTATGGTGGTCGGCTCGTCTATGAACTTACAGGACCCTTGTGATTCTTAGAAATACCTAGGGAGTTCTAAGCAATCATAGGCGGACTTATGCGCTCTTTGGTCCTACTCCTCAGGTCATCCTCTGCTTTATTAGGAGCCCATATTATCGCAAAGGGAACAGATAGGCATTAATTCCGGAAACTTGTTCCTACCTCTTCTAAGACCGCTATACACAGATTCTTATACCTTCGGCAGACACTCATTGACATCTCACCATTGCTAGCTGGCACAAATGATGGCTATACAGGTCAACAGCTATACTCTCAAAGATACTCAGCATCAATTTGCAAGCATATGTACATGTTTGCTTCATTCTGGCTTGTATTTTACATTGGTAGCATTTTTAATCAATGTCACAGACATAATATTTTCTTCTTCCGTCAAGAAAGGACCAATATAATTGTACGATACGTGATTAGATATTTCCGGTGCTGTTCTGTAGCACAAAAATGATTTCATGGTATGAATAAATTTGGCTCTTTCATAATCTGAAATCACATTTCAAAACAAATTTCTAGATCCTGAGATATAGGCAAAACAGAGGCCTATCATGGGCAAACAAAAGTATCATGGGAGTTGTCTTCTCAAAAACATGATCATTCAATTATGGAACTCTTGAACAGAACCAGAGGATGAAAAACAATTTACTGAATCCAAATCTGAAATTATACTTTTGAAAAAAGTCTAGGTACTGAGATCTACGTTAGTGAAGTTATATCGGTCAAGAAAATAGTCCCGGTCAATGTCTGTGATTTTTCGCACGCGCTTGTATGCGACCGTGAAGGTTGCAAATGGTGACTTGGATTTCAAACCACCACTGCTCCTTCTACGCAAGGCTGAAAGGGTTCCAACTGACTTTCACCTGTAAGTCCGAGTCGCAAGACTGATGAAATTAGATCTAAAGAATGTCACGGTGGTTGGGCTCCTTAATATGGTTGCTCTCAATGAGGCTTTATCTATGTGAGCTATGAGTGTACAGTATTCTTTGAGTCAGTAGACTCTAACAAAGCAGAGGATCACCTAAGGAATAGAGCCCAAGACCACAAAAGTCTGCCTGTAATTGCTTAGAAGTCCCTAGGTACTCCAAAGAATCACCCTATGAGGGCCTTAGGCGGCCCTGAGGAGGGCCTATAAGTTCATGGGCAAGCCGACCAACCTAAGAATCATCTCTACGTCATATCTGCTGCTCAACTTATCCGTCAATACTGATAGTCGCAGGCAAATGCAAGTGTTTTGATTAGACATGAAAAACTTTAGGAACGAATCTCAAACTGATGGTCAAACCGTGAACAGCTTTGAGGAGAAACGCTAATGCCAAAGCACACGCTTAGAAACAGATGACGGGTTGACATAATTTCATCACACCTCACGTGTGCATCTTTCCTTGGAGTTTCGACTGTATAAGCAGTCACGCAAAACGAACGGCCTCATTGTCACTCATGAGGGAAGTCAACTTCCAAAAAACTTCCATTTCACTGCTGTGCACAATCTTCTCTTTACAATTGTTGGCTTGATCAATGGTGCATGGCACGCCTTCTACAACTAGCTTTACGTTTAAATTAGCTGATGGGTTGCTTTGCCTGCTGTATTTTTCATTTCTGTACGATATGAGATATTTCTATACAGTAATGAACAGGATACTTTTGCAGGTGTACTTCTGTGAAACACATGCGCTTTCCTCTTCTTGCTCCCTGTGTATTTTCTGTTTTTTTTGTTGCCATCATTGTTGTTTTCATAAATTTAGCAATGCTATAAATTAATACAGGTTTTCGGCGCCATGTACCCGCAGTTATCATTAGTATAATGGTCTGGTAGTTGTTACCAATTTCAAGTCTGTGTCTGTGTAGTATATCTTGTACAATGCTGTCGCTGATTCACCGTGTGAAAGTTAGGCAGCAGTACCAGTATTCTACCTTTTTTCTTTTTACCACGGTTCTGAATCATCCTTACCTACCAGACTGCACCGAAGGAGTTGCGATAAATGTATCAGCATACATTGTGGTCTCAGAGAACTTACATAGGAATTTATAGACGGGCCTTGAATTGCTGTTGATACTCCGCAGCACGTAGTCACAACTCAAAGTGAACTTTCACTGACGTCCATCAGCTATCCTATCATTTACGTCACACAGTTGCTATCCATCAACTGACGAAATTTGATGTGACAAGCTCACAAATTCCTCCATCTCATTCAAGCAAAAAATGAGAAGATTTGATGTTCTTGCACCTCTCGCTCAGTGAATTTCTCCCACTATTGATGTCGCTCAGAAGCAAGCTGTACAAGGTATCAAAACTATATACCTCTACCAAACCTCTTGATACGGCTGGTCTCGTAAGATTGAAATATTGAGCATACTCATAAAACATGCCCATCATGGGTTATATGCAAATGCATTGACAGAAGATATTAATCCAACGTGTATGAGTCATATAAGGAGCATGATAAAAACTCAGAAAATACTCCTCGCACGCTTCTCTTCAGTTTCATCATCTCTCCTGATCAGTCATTGCTACTGATAGCAGCAGTATGACTAGTCCTGCATCAATAAGCTAATCTCCATCTCTCCTTTTTCATGTACTAAAATCGAGCGGTCGCTAAAGCTCATCGCGCTGCAACTGCTGAGTGATGAAGACTTGCCACTGGTACCTTGATCACTGCTGTAGCCCGAGATGGTGTTTATGCCATGCTGCTTGCTCCTGTGCAGTTGCACAGGCAGGTAAATGTGTCTGTCTGGTTCAAAGCTTCAATCGCACACGGTTGAGCTGCTCCTGTTTGCCTAATGCTCTACGTTTGGTACAGTATGCTATTTGACAAACCAACCATATTTTTGTATCAAATACTTCTAAACATGCCAATTTTGTGGCTATCAGGGCAAAAAGGAACCACATAAGGCTTTCATGGGTTATATGAGACATGAGATAACATGAATCAATACCATGAGACGTTGATTCAACTCTGTAAGACGCAGAGACGGCATCTCTATAAGTTTCGGATCCAATCTGGACGCTGAATTGCAAACTATACACATGGTTCAACCCTTGGCACTTGCCAAGGTTCAACTTAACAGATTCACTGAACCATCACAAGTGAGTGGAGATGAGATAATGTTTGCGGTCTATGCTAATCATCTGGCAAAGTTTCACTTTGCATTTCCATGAAATTAGGCCAAATTCTATGGTTTCTGATTTTTTATGTCAATCCAGGAGCAGGGAATAACTCTTGCACCATTTGAATACTGGAAAAGGACCAAAATGACAACTCTATCAGTTACATGTAAATGATGTAAGGTTTTATATTGGTCCCTGGATCTGTTGATGAAATTTAACTTTGTAATGAATGAGCGGCTTTAGAGCTCCAGTTTTTGGAAATCGGAAACCATTTGAATAGAACTGACTCTAAGCTACTGGAAACCATACCCTAAGCAAAACACGTCTGCGGCGGTTGCTCCTATCGACTGTGAACAACAAATCGTGACAGTTGCTCACCAGTGCAGTGTGAATCAGCTCTTCTGAGTGAAAACTCAAAACTAATTGTCTACCTCTTTGTTAGTGATTCTCTCTTGGGACAGGCTGCTGACGACACTGAACCCACAATGAAGTGGTATCACAAGCTGACCTGATTGGTTTTTAGAAGCTCTACCAGCGACGCTCTTGTACTGAAAATGTTCATTTTGGCATGTTTTTCTAACTCGCAAAAAAGTTTAATGCCTTGTAATACTGTCCGTTTTTATTCCAATAAATCACGTGTTGCGAGAGCTAAGAAATAAGAAGTTATATGGATTTTGTCATTCTCCTGTTGATTTTTACGAGCACTCCCGCACTCACTCCCACTCACTCTCACGCCTATCTGAGCTCACTTGCGGGTCTATCCACTACTGCTAAAGCACGCACACTCCCCCATGTGGTGGTGCATGAATGTCGACGGGAGAATGAAAAAAGCCGCAGTATGCACTGGCATGGGTGCGTTTGAATGGGAGAGACTATGTTGTCATCACAAGTTTCCCCAGTCTTTGGTGAAAACATGGAAGATTCCAAGACAAGCCGAAGGGATCCAAGTCACAGCATAAAGTTGCTTGATATCAAAAAGTAGATGCTGTTTTACAGATACTTTCACTGATCCTGCCATCTTCGCATTTCGGCACAGCTATTGAAGACATACATGGTGGAGGTGAAGGAGAGCTACCAATTTCATAGGAAAATCATGCGAGTGTTATGCTCACCATCGAATCCCCAAGATTGTCATGTAATCTTCCCCAATAAGCATAGCGTTTATGGAGAGGATACATAATACGGTGATGAGAAAGATGTGGGCAACCAAACACTGTGTTTCTATGTGATGGATCGAGCTGCAAGCTGACCACAGTTGATACATAGAAACTTGTTTGGTTTGAAGCGGAATCTTGAAACATCTGCCACCGCAGTTTATGAAACCAAAATGGAAACCAGAAGGCTTCATGCTTTTGAAATGCTGCCAATACTTGAAAGCAGTGCTTAAGAATCGTTGCTTAATTCTTGCTATGCTAGCTTCTATTTTCCAACTAAAGCTGATGCCACTGCATCTCATGATTGGTCAGCTCATCTGACTGTAGTTGAAGCTTTCGACTTTATTCATTACATGGAAACGTAAACCACAGGAATCAAAACCTAGCGAATGGGAGCTGTGTGTCAATCAATTACTGCACGCATCAACAGTTCACAGCACCGTGATCATTGCTAGTGAAGTGTTTGAGCTTGAAAGTCTCACTTACACGTACATCAGGACATCAGCATTGATATCATGAAACTGACTGTGGTTATCCTCGCTTTGAGTTATCTTGTTGGTGCTGCTCTTGGTAAGTCAAGTTGGCACATTGCTTGTCATGATCCGAGCTGTCTTGATAGAGGTTGTATTCATTGCCGTGCCTAATCGAAATGTTTCCCTGGTCATACAAATGGGACACTTGACTTACGTTTTTGTTGGACTTGAATCTCAGGAAAGCCGGTGGTACACGCCAAAACTCATAATCTAAGACGTTTTACTGTTTCAAAAAGCCCTACAGTGTAATAGAAGATGAAATCATGTCTATGTTGATACCGATGGTCAACTAGTTTATCATTGGTATACAGTAAACCTCTTCTCCATCAATCAACGATCTTCGTAAGTAGGAATTCCTGTGGATGCAATAACTTGGCTATTTCTGAAGGAACTAGACATTTAATCAGAGGGCTCTTTGTGGAGAAGTTTATTCTCATAAACTCAATTGTGCTGGAAGTAGCTGGAAGCAGTCAAACATGTCGGGCACGAGTGAAAAATTGAAAGAAGTGTAGCGCTTGCATGACTATCGACTGAAAATGAGTATAGTGTACCCCAGCTATGACAATCACTGAATTTCTTACAGTTGGAGCATGCCCCTATCAGTGCCCTTCTGGTTGGCACTGCAATACACAGCTTAATCGCTGCGTATCCTATGGAGCTGGCCGCCGATAGTTGACTGGAGCAGAAGGCGAACATGTCCCCATCATGTGGCGGTATATTCTACTGAAAATTGACGAATCATAATCTCTCGAATTTCCCTGTTGAATGGAACTGTTCCTAATATATCATTTGAAGCTCGATACGTAATACCCGTATTTTCATCATTTTGCACACGCAAGCATACTTTGACTTCAATCACCAGGCTATATCTGATGGGAGTAGTTGTCTCCTATGCAATACTATTTTCATGGTTCAATGGTCACTATGACAACTACAGGAAAATGCTAAACTGTTTATAGGGAGCCTGACCTCACAGCTGCAGAGACACAGGCATTAGTTTCGATATATTTACTGGTGATAATTCTTTTCATTCGACAGTGATTAACAGTGACCACCTATGTCAAGCTGGCTGCAAATGTGTTAGACAGCATTCAAACCATTTCCAACGTCTATTAGACCAGCAATGCATGCTGAACTTTCATAACTGATCACAAGGCGATGAGACCGCACGGGGGTTGTAGGGTTCAGAAACGAAGTTTCAACAGTCACACGAAGCCTAAATACAGTGATCGATTCAGCGATTGATACAGCGATTGATACAGCGGTTGATACAGTTATTGATACAGTTATTGATACATTGATTGATACAGCGGTAGATGGCTATTATCTGCCTGCTCACTACATGGTAGTTTTGGAATTCATGATATGCTGAAGTCATGTGCTGAAATTATTTACCGTGTATCAATAACGGTGAGCCTGAGTACTTGAAGGGTATAAGCATCCATTGGTCTGGTGAAAAAGTGTACCTACACACAGATACCTGAAGTGGTTATGCACAATCTGTTAAAAAAATGAAATCGTTTGGCCAAAGCGTTCATGAGCTAGTTCATTTCAAATGATGCTGTTTTCCACTGGCAAGCTGAAATGCTCGGCTCACAGCTGACCCCTAATTAGTGACTGTACGAGGACTCTTGAAGCAAGCGTAGCCAAAGCGGCATGCTGTGTCAGCATGAATTCCTCGCTAACCACAACTTAGCTCATCATTACTACTAGCCAGTAGAGCGTGGGTCTCGATGCATCCACTGTCAAACAGCCCAACAGTATAGCAAGCCTATGAATACTCACTGAGCTTGGAGCCCACTTGACATGAAAGTGCAGGTAAAATTTTACTAGCATCTTTCCCCATTGGATGATTTTTCAACAGTGGATCCCAAAAATCT